>PVMK01184118.1_pt1 | contig 14354 bp, 15 predicted proteins | sample 1853481 | NCBI WGS metagenome assembly PVMK01 (sample SAMN08533507, study PRJNA380276) | Marine sediment metagenome, whole genome shotgun sequencing project. | reverse complement strand
GTTATGGATAGCTTAACACAAATTTTCTGTAGATATTCCAAAAAAAAGGGCTTCAACCTGATGGCTGAAACCCCTTGATTTAGCTGGTAGGCCAGAGAGGATTCGAACCTCCGACCAATTGATTAAGAGTCAACTGCTCTGCCAGCTGAGCTACTGGCCCATGATCTAATACTATCAAACGAAAAAAAGCGCGCCCGGCAGGATTCGAACCTGCGACCTACGGGTTCGAAGCCCGGCGCTCTATCCAGCTGAGCTACGGGCGCGAATATTCGGTTTTCTACCAATGATTGGCCCATTTGTCAATCACAATTCCATTGAAAAAACGCTTGACAGCAAGAGAATATTCTTTTACATTTATTGTTTCCGATTTTTAAGTTAAGGACAGAGCAATGAAAACGTTTGTGGCCAAGGAACATGAAGTGAGCAGAAAGTGGTACCTGGTGAACGCCGAAAACAGGGTTCTTGGAAGGCTTGCCAGCCAAATCGCCACCCGTCTACGAGGAAAACATAAACCCATTTTTACGCCTCATGCCGATACGGGAGACTTTATCGTAGTCGTTAACGCTGAAAAAGTCCATTTGACTGGGGCCAAATGGGATAAAAAAATGTATTATCATCACACTGGTTATATAGGCGGTCTCAAGGAGATTTCGGCCGGAAAGTTACTGGAAAAGAAGCCGGAAGAGCTCTTGCGCAGGGCCGTCAAGCGTATGTTACCTAGAAACAGCCTGGGCCGCAGCCAGTTAAAAAAGCTGAAAATATATGCGGGGCCGACTCATCCCCATGAAGCCCAGAACCCTGAACAATTGGAGATTTAGATGGCTGAAGAGAAATATCATGCCGTTGGAAAACGGAAATCGGCAGTAGCCCGCGTTTGGCTCAAACCGGGAAACGGAAACATCACGATCAACAAAAAACCCATGGATGTGTTCATAAAGCGGGAAACGGATAAATTGGTCATTCGACATCCCCTTGAATTGACCGATACCCTCAATAAATACGATATATTTGTGACTGTGAGCGGAACATCCGGACAGGCCGGTGCAATCAGGCACGGGGTGAGCCGAGCATTGATCGGCCTGAACCCTGAACTGCGGCCTCCATTGAAAAAAGCGGATTTACTAACAAGAGATTCCAGGGTTAAAGAGCGAAAAAAATATGGCCTCCGAGGCGCCCGAGCGCGTTTCCAGTATTCAAAACGATAGGGTATTTGGAGGTTTCCAAGTTCATTGATGAGGGAAGTCACTTTAGGCTTCCCTTTTTTTATGCCTCTGCCCAGGACGCATGTTTTGGATCGTTTGACTTGTTTCACTATTCCCGTCCCCTGAGTGAGAAATGCCAGAGGAAAAGAATATCAAGTTGACCCTTGAATATGATGGAACCCGCTATCACGGCTGGCAACGGCAAGCAAGTTTGCCTACGCTCCAGGAGTTGCTGGAAGAAAAAATCGAAACGATGACTGGAGAAACCGTCAGCCTGATCGCCTCCGGCAGGACCGACACCGGAGTGCATGCCCTCCACCAAGTGGCCAATTTCAAGACCCATACCCACCTTGACCCCTTCATTGTCAAGAAAGGCCTCAATGCTCTTCTTCCGGCGGATATTTTTATCAAACAGGCGGAATATGTACCTCTTGATTTTAATTCCCGGTATAGCGCCAAAAGAAAGACCTATGAATATCGGATATTGAATAGGGAGGAACCGGACATATTCCTTCGGTCTTACACATGGCATATTGCCGCTGATTTGAACCTGAAAAAAATGTCGGCATGTCTCTCCATGCTCATCGGCAGACATGATTTTTCATCGTTCAAATCCTCAGGCAGTGGAAATAAGGATCCCGTCAGGGAGATGATGAGGGCTGAAATTCGTGATCCTGAGGACGATCTGATCACTGTCTTGTTAGAAGCCAACGGTTTTTTGCGACATATGGTCAGAAACATCTTGGGCACCGTCGTCCAGGTCGGACGCGGCAAAATAGAGGTTGATGATTTTAAAGAAATTTTTCAGTCCAAGGATAGAAGCAAGGCGGGTATCAAGGCGCCGTCCCAGGGGTTGTTCCTCACTATGGTGAAATATTAAGAAGCCATCTCAAAAATGCCAAATAGCTCGATCTCAGCGTCCGGCTTGAATCGTACTCCGCCAGAGGCGGATAAATCCTCTTGAAATCCCCCCTTGCCCCCCTTTAACAAAGGGGGGTTGGGGGGATTTAAGGAATCGATCCTTGCGCCGTCCCCTCCGGCTTCCGGCTCGTAGAGCCTACAGCTCGGAGAGGGCGTAGGCCCTACCCTCCGGCGTGTAAGCCTTACGGGCTGGAAGCGGGGCCGGAGGCTTGACCTCGAATTTTTTTGAGCTTGCTTCAAACAACTTCAGACATAAGAACTGGGAATCATTCGATTATTCCTCGCTCTTGCTTGTCTCTGAGGTCCCCTTGAGGGCCTCATCCACCGTCACGTGGACCTCTTTGAAGACCTTTTCAAAAGAGCTCACTGACAATTGGCCCATCTCGATAAATTTCACAACAATTTCTTTGGTGACTTTAAGGACAAGTTCATTTTCCTCCTTCATGCTTTTTCTCCCTAAAAAACCCCCGCTGATTGGAAGAAGGCCTTTCTCTCTTCAGCGGGGGTTACGGTTTAAGAAGAACCCGAGAGAGCCCTCCTTGTTTATAATCTATCAAGCCGAGAGTGAAAAGACAATGTACGCTTTTCTCCACCATTATGACAATTGGAAAGATTGCTGTTATCAGGCCCTCTTTGCGGTGGATTAAAGGGGCGCAAGGCGCAAGACACACCGTATACCTTACACCTTATGCCTTGTACCTTTTATTTATTCCCAGACCCCTGGTATGTCCGCCTGACAATCGGGGCAGCGGCCGCTGACTAACCTGTTTTTTCTGACACTAAAACCGAATCGATCGATCAAGAGCTCTCCACACTCATGGCAATAGGTCTTTTCTCCCTTGTCCCCCGGTATATTGCCTGAATACACATATTTCAATCCTTCCTCGTATCCGATATCTTTGGCCCTATGAATGCTCTCGGGGGGTGTTGGAGAGACATTTGTAAGATGGTAGGTCGGGCGAAAACGGCTGATATGCCACGGAATGTCAGGGTCGAGGTCGGCAAGGAACTTAGCAAGCCCTTTGAGCTCTTTTGGGGAGTCATTCAGGCCCGGGATGAGCAGCGTGGTTACCTCCAGCCAGACCCCCATCTTTTTCATGGTCTCAAGGGTTTTCAGCACCGGGCCAAGCTTGGCCCCACATTGCTCCCTGTAAAACTTGTCCTCAAAGGACTTGAGATCAATATTCGCCCCATGAAGATCCGGGAAGATATCCTTCAAACATTCTTCCGTCATGTATCCATTGGATACGAAAATATTTTTTATTCCTTTGGTAACGGCCAGACGTGCCGTATCGAGGGCCAGTTCATAATAGATAGTGGGCTCGGTATAGGTAAATGCGATGGTTGCGGATCGGCTGGATACGACCTCCTCCACGATCTCTGGGGGCGTTATATCTTTTCCCCAGACCTGGTCCTGATCGTTGGGCATCTGGGAGATATCCGCATTCTGACAAAAGCGACATTTGAAATTACATCCTACCGTGGCAATGGAATAAGAACGGCTTCCCGGTAGAAAGTGAAAAAGGGGTTTTTTTTCTATGGGGTCTACATGCTGAGCGATAACCTTTCCATAAACAAGGCTTACCAACATACCGCCGCGGTTTTCCCGCACCCCACAAATCCCTTTTGCTCCCTCCTTTATCAGGCATTTATGGCTACAGAGGAAACACCGGACCCTTTCATGCTCCATTTTTTCATATAAATAAGCTTCTTTCATCACGATGATCCCGCTTCACACGGTTTATTTTTTTCATGGTGACCCCGCGGGCAATGGATTGTCCCGCCTTTTTAAGACTCACCTTTAAGGGATGTTGTTCTGTTTTTTGGCGGTACAATATTTTCGCGGAAAGCCCAAGAAACGATCCGAAGGGACAATGCTGTATGTTCCAACGCTCTATGAATTGCTTGTTCATTTTCCCAAGCATAGATGATCCAACCGGGGCGCATTGCCATGAGATGGGGACATCGCCATAGGCACTCTGCACGAGGGATTTTAACTCCCAAATGTTATAAAATCTGACATGTTTGAAAATGGATTTGCGAAAAAAACCCATCGATTTATGAGATAGGCAATACCAGGAAAGACTGTTCATGGTCCCGACGAAGACTTTTCTTTTGGCCACCCTTCCCGCTTCCCTCAAGGCCTGTAGAGGGTCATCGAGAAACTCAAGGGTATTGATAAAAACAGCCAGATCAAATTCATTATCATCGAACGGAAGGTCTTCGGCCATCCCTGTCTTTAAAGTGCAGCGGTCTCCAAGTCTCGCCCTGGCACGACTGATCATATAAGGAGAAGCGTCTATGCCATTGATATCAAGCCCTAACGAACTCAAGGACAATAGATGATTTCCTTCCCCGCAGCCGATGTCCAAGACCCTTTCGCCCCGTTGGGGCTTGAGCAAACCGAGGATTGAGCCATTGATCAATTCATCCATGGCTTTCCCCTGGAAGGAGTGGTACCAGGATTGAAAGAGCTTAGCAGACGTAATATCGAAGATGTGTCCCATTATGAAAACCGAAAAGGGTTGTTTGGCTGCTCAAACGACCTTGAGAAATCATTACCGGAGATGTCGCATAAAGATTAGGAAATATTGCCTGAGATGTCAACAAAAGGCACAGGTCGCAAGGTTAATAAAATTCTTAGTTTCCGTGAGCCCTGTGCCTTTCACACATACCTGATATCTGAATTAAATGGTGGATTTGAGTCTTTGCAACGATAAAGCGTATCGGGTTATCAAGTTAGAAGACGATGTAAATTTTTTCTGATCCAGCGTTGGGCACGACCTGTATGGGGAAATATCTTCTCCATTTTTTTAAATGTCTCGTGGTGGTGAAACCTGCGACCGTTTTTCTTTTCAATGCCTAGGTGATGGTGGAGCATCTCGTGGTGAATGATGTCATCCATCACATATTTGGGGACATAGGGCCGGTCCAGGATGCGATTGATCCTAATGATCTCTGTCTCCGGGCTATAGCTGCCGAGTCTGACAGTTTTTTGCCGCCTCCTCTTTCTGCGATTTCCCCAAGTAATCGCACATTCGGTACGGCCTTCAAAATATTTCCGGTTGAGTCTCTGAAAAGAGTCCCGAAGATCGAAGTGTCGCCCTTGGGCAGTAATCGTTATCTTCCTGGGGCTTCGAGACTCGCGCTGCCGCCGCCTGATTTTACATTCGTTTTCGCTGATAAAAGCCCTCAGCCTCTTTCTCACGCCCCTCAAACGCCCTGATATGTATGCTGCAAGGGATGCTAAAACCGGTTCAGGGGCATCCAGAAACATGTGATGGAGACGAAGGATATAGGCCTGTTTGTTGCTTTTTACTGAAATGATTGAGTGGGTGTTATCCGTGATAATGAGGGTTAGGGGGGTCTTCAGGAGTGATTTGAGTCTGGCTTCCATCGCCATGACTTCGTCTAACCTATCATGGTTTTTCATCCTCATGCCCCTGTGACGGTCCTCTAACACCGCCTCCATAGACATGACTGATCAGTTGACCTTAAGGTGTAGCTTCTGGCCGGGAAAGATAGTACTCCTGGGTGTCATGTTATTTATTTCCAGGAACTCCCTAAGGTTCATCTGATGCCTCTTCGCGATCATGTAAGGAGAATCTCCCTTTTGTACGCGGTAGACCTGGGTGTTCTTCGGTTTGGGGGATGTCATGCGACCATTCGGAACCTTGATAACTTGCCCGACTCTGAGCAGGGAGCTTTTTAGGTTATTGATAGCTTGAATGTCCTTGGTCGTGGTTTGGAAACGCCTGGCGATCACCCACAAGGAGTCACCGTTCCTGACCCTGTACTCGATAATTTCTCCCTTGAATTTTGCTTTCTGGACGTAAGTCCTGTTTGCCGGGGGGTAGTATCTCTTTTTCGTTGGGATCCTCAACTTCCACCCGACCTTTACATAATTTCTTCTTTTGAGACCATTCACTGACATGATTGCCCTCACAGAGGTCCTATGTCTATCAGCGATAACGGACAAGGAATCACCTGGTCGAACCCTGTAGACGACATATTCGGGGACAGGGGGGCTATAGACAGGGATACTGTCTATTTTGGCAAGGAGAAGTTCGCCTTTTTCCACAGGCACTTTGAGTGAATAAGACCTTTTAGGTGTCACATGATACCGCAGTTCCGGATTCATGTCATATAACATTCGATAATCGACTTCAATTTGCTTCGAAATGGTCTTCAGATGGACCTGCTTATGGATCGTGATTTCTGCTTTGGGGATCACCTCATCCACGGGTGGCAGGGTGATGCCATAGGCTTCAGGATCCTTCAGAATTTTGCGAAGTGCTATAAATTTAGGTACGTAAAAAGCGGTTTCTCTTGGAAGTTTTTCGTAGAGGTCCCAGAAATTATCGAGGTAGTTGATCTGCTGTGTCCTTATCCGTTTCAGAACCCTCCCTTCTCCACAATTATACGCGGCCAAAACGGTCGTCCAATCCCCAAATATCTGATGCAGTTCTTTCAGATAGGCAATCGCCGCCTTGGTGGCTTTCTTCGGATCCATTCTCTCGTCAACCCAGTTGTCTCTCTTCAATCCGAATTTATAACCTGTTGAAGCGATGAATTGCCACAATCCAAGGGCCCTCGCCCGCGATAATGCCCTGATTTTAAAACCGCTCTCTATCAAGGGAAGCCAGGAGAGTTCCTCGGGCATACCGGCTGCTTGGAGTTCCTTGACAATATACGGCCGATATCTTCCTGAGCGGCGATAGGATTCAATAAGAAATCTTTTCTCCCTTCCTTTAAATAATTCCAGTGCCCTATCTACATGCCTGTTCGTCTCTAAGGGAATTGCGTTATGGGAGCCGTTTACCACCGTGAATCTGGAGGCGTAAACTTCAATAATCCTCTTTGATACCGTAAAGCGCAGATCTTCCTTCTGCTGCAAAACCTCTGACTCATCATCCGTCGATACCTTCAAAATGAGGGAGTAAGCTTTGTCAAGGGCCTCGAGGGCATTGTCCAGATCACCCTGTTCCCAGAAATCCGTCGCGACCTGGCAGAATTCCAATGCAGAATCAATCAACTCCTGGTTGGTCGGGGGCAAAATTTCAGAAGAGGCGAGTTGATCGTCCTCCCCCGAGCCATTTGAAACCGATTCGTCAATGGCCTGGTCCCTTTCAGAGACATCCTTCACCCCGGCTTCTGCAACCGAGCCCTTATTTATTTGAGAACTGTTCGGTTCTTCATCCGGTTGGGCCTCAGTTCCGCCCTCTTTTCCTTTGGAGGTCTTAGAGAACGCTGAATTATCCTCTGTCCGGCTGGAGTTATCACCCCGACTCATGCCCTCCATCTCATTTCCTTCATTTTGAGTTGTACCGTTCTGATTTACGGACACACAAGCTGAAAGAAGGAACAGCCCCAAAATTACAAAAAATCGTCTACAGCAATTCCGCATCATACCTAAATAAAATGTCCTTTCTCATTGAGATAATGCCCAATTCATGGTCAAGACAGAAAGATTGTTGAACCCAAAGGGCATTGTTTTCAAATCTTGCAGGCAACTCAACACTAACCACATAAGTATAGGCAAACTCTTCAAAATCGTCAATATAAATCTGTAAGTCCCTGAAACTCTGATGGAAAACAGACCAGATTTTTTAGGTAAAAAACTCCCGACTGCGGTTCTGCTGAAGGGCACTTCAGCCTGACTGCCGGATTCATTCAGCAATAGCCGATAACTTATATAGGGGAGTGGACGGACACCGGTTTGAATGGTTACTTGATTAATCATCGGGTTCAGGATATAGTTGAGGCTGTCGGAAACCGGTTTTTTGACAGTCTTGTTTGGTTGAGTGATTTTGCCAAGGTAAATATCTTTTTCGGATCGAAAGTATTGAACTCCAAACCCATGTCCACAGCAAAAACGATAAAAAATAACATCATCCCCTCTCCGAGGCCAATTAAAACAAATACGTGCCTTGCGTGTGGGGCCGACGGATTAAAACGAGGAAGGCGTTATTGCTCCAATACCTGCCGGCAGCAAATGTTCTGGGTGCTTTCTCTTTCCAAGGGGCTGCTCAGAGTATTCAATGCCAGATATGCCGCTTTCTCTTTTAACAAAGGCTATGTCATACTCGATGTCCTCCCAATCTGGTCCAAAGAAATTTCCAGGTTTGTCCATAAAAGAGTCACAGGGAGGAAACCTGCCGAGGACCTCAAACATCTTGTACTTCAGTCCGGTAGGGAATGGTATCATGCCATCAATAATAAGAGTTCAAAGAGTTACGCATCACTGTGCATTCTAAAAAAGAATAACAATCATAAGGTATCTCCCAACTCGATTAAGCCGGAAAAAAAAGTACGCCCAAGATTATCCAATAGCGAAAGGGCGTCCCTCAAGTTTCTTAAGATCAAAACTGATGACCTGTTCAGCGATGAACAAGTACCAAAAATAAAGACCGCCTATAAAAAACTAGCAAAGATTCATCACCCGGACTTAGGTGGTGATGCTGAAAAATTTAAAAAATTGAATGATGCTCACCAGCAAATGATGATGTGGGCAGAAAATCCGCAGTACACCGCGAAGAAGGCCCTCGCTGATTGCTGGTCTTATGACGGGTCTACCAGTAGATGGTCTCCTCCTTTATAAAAGTCTTTATCATTTCAAAATCTTTTATTAAATAAGGGCTCAAGAACTCCCGTGAATTGAAAAACGAATATCGAACAAGGAATGTCGAATTATGAAGTGTTTTTCCTTCGATATTTACCCGCCTATTCTTTGTGGCGGGTTCGGTTCTCTTTTGTCAGCCTTAGGACCCTCAAAGGTTTTTAACTTATGATCCAGTCCATAAAAAAAATTCTGGAGCATCAGCGCATAGAGGCATCAGCCCCTTGTCGAATTGATTCGGGAGGAACTTGGGATATCAGGGCCCTTGCTCTTCCTTTGGAAAGGATTAAACCGGTAACGGTCAATATCGCCTTGAATTTACGCACGCGTGTCACCCTTTCACCCTTCCAGGATGGGAAGGTGAGGATTCTTTCCAAAGGATTTACTCAGGGTGAGCAGTACCCATTTGAAAACCTCCCTTTCAATTCCCGTTTTGGCCTCTTTTTCGCAGCCGTTTCCTGGTTTGGTTTCCATGGATTAGAAATCCGAATCGAATCCGACTCACCTGTCAAATCCGCGCTTGGCGGTTCCAGCACAGCCCTCATGGCCCTCCTAAAGGCCTTCTCAAATGTGGATGCCCTACTAGGGAAGAGAAAAATACCCCGAAGAAACCTGCTTCACCTCGGTTTTCATTTAGAGGAGGCTGTAAGTCGCGGGAAATGCGGCATGCAAGATCAGGCGGCGGCCGCTTATGGTGGTATGAATCGATGGACTTGGTGCTATGGACAGGGGAAATTACCCTTTCAGAGGGAACCCCTGCTTGACCCCGGCGGTTGGAAAACGTTTTCAAAATGTATGCTTGTCGCTTACAGCGGAAAAAGCCATGTCTCCATGCGAACCAACAGCACCTGGGTCAATGATTTTCTGGCCGGAAAAACTAGGCCCGGTTGGGTGAAGGCCAATGAGATCGTCAACATGTTGGCCGAGGCCATAAAGAAAAAGGACTGGAATGAGGCTGCCAACCTCATAAAGGCCGAAATGGCGATTCGTAGGGAGATAACCCCTGATGCACTGATCCCAATGACGGAGAAATTAATCGATCAGGCGGAAAGCTTAGGGTGTGGGGCGAGGTTCGCCGGGGCAGGAGGGGGTGGTTCTGTTTGGGCTATGGGGGAAATTAAAAAGATACAGAAATTAAAAAAAGTTTGGGAGCTAACCCTTGGCCCGGTGAAAAATGGGATGATCCTGAATTGCGCCGTTGATCCCACCGGCGTCAAATAATAAAAACAACGTGAACAGTAAACTGTGAACCGCTTTTTATCAGGCTTTTCCCATTTCAACCATGCAATCCGCATAGACTTTATAGAATTTAAGGTTCTCCGAGATCGCATTTCTCAAGATTGGAGAAAACTTGTTCAACTCTTTCGGGTTTATGACAATATTAGTACTCAATGCAAAGGCCATCATGTTATCCCTGGTCTTAAACTGATCCCCTATCAAGACAAGAAAGATATGTCGTCGAATGGACATGGAAAGGCGATTCAGATAATGCATCACAGAGTTATTTTTTAGGTCCTGTCCGTCGAACCCGTCGGCGAGCACGACCAGTTCGAAGTGGTGAAAACGCATCTTGCCGATGCCATCCCTGGTGTTGGGTGATGTAATATATTTATAACCCAGACCTTTAACCGCACTTTCTATCTTTGAAGCCTGTTTTGGGGCATCGACCATGACCAGTGCCAGCCTCGCATCATCTTCAAAAAATTCCAAATCCTTGTCTTCAGTGTACTCATCGTACCCATAGGCTTGATCCTGGGCCTGGGGTTCCCGAGATGGTTTCGATTCTATGAACCTAAGGTGAAACTTTCCCGTTTCGTTAAGATCGCTCGGCCCGCTCGGCCCGCCTGGGCGTTTCTGTACTTTAACATCACGACGAGCAGCCACGCTGAACGCTTTTTTGCATTTCGGGCAGTTGATCCTCACCCGCTGACCCTGCGGTATTTTTCGATCAGGGATATTAATTTTTGTCTTACAGTGCTCACAGGCAACTTGCATTTGCTTTATCCTCCTGAATGGCTCTTCATTTGTGTCCAGGATTTGAGGATTCGATTGTCCCTATCACTTAAGTTTTCCTTTTCCATATCCGCGGTCCAGGGATAGCCCTTTAATAGAAGTGGTCTTCTCCCCCCTCTTTGACTTGATTGAATCGATGGATCTCCCAACCACCGCTCTCCTGGATGCGTAACCGATCGCCGTATCCGCAGTGACTGAACCCGCACCATACAGGTCCGCAATACACTGATCAAAAGTCATCATATCGAACGCCTTGCCCTGTTCTATCATTTCATAAAACGTTCTTCCTTCCGACTCTCCGTTTAAGATGGCGTCTTTGACTCGGAGGCTTGTACCCATTATCTCAAAAGCCGCCACGCGGCCTCCTCCAATCTTTGGGAGCAAACGTTGGCAGGCGATCCATTTCATCGTGTCTGCAAGCCGGATACGGATCTGTTTTTCCTCTTCCTTATCAAACATACCCACGATTCTGTTTACGGTTGAACCTGCATCCACGGTATGTAGGGTGCTGAGTACGAGATGACCTGTCTCCGCCGCTGAAAGGCCGATTTCCATCGTCTCCCTGTCCCTCATTTCCCCGACCAGGATGACCTTTGGTGCCTGCCTGAGTGCGGCTCTCATTCCGGTGGCAAAGGAATCAAAATCCAGGCCCAGTTCCCGTTGATTGAACGTCGCCTTCTTTTGAGAATGCACGAACTCTACCGGATCTTCCAGGGTCACCACATGCAGCGCTTTATTCTCATTGATTCGATTGAGCATGGAGGCAAGAGAAGTCGACTTGCCGCTTCCGGTCGCCCCTGTTACCAAGATAATACCATTTTTTTCCTCAGCCATTTTGTAAAAGGCCGGAGGCAGGCTCATCTCCTCGATTGTGGGAACCCTTGTGGCCAGTTGTCGCATCACCATGGAATAATAAGCCTTTTGTGAAAAGATGTTTACCCTGAACCGTGCCTTGCCGGCCAGCTGATACGCAGAGTCACAAGAACCGGTTTTCAAGAGCATTTTTGTCAGCCGGCGATCTCCCCTTAGCAGGTTGAGGGCCATGACCTCCGTTTGAAAAGGGGTCAATTTGTCAACGGGCGGGTTCAACGAAACAGGTAACAAACTCCCTGCAGATTCCACCTGAAAGGGTTTATCAACGGTCACATTCAGATCAGATACATTTTCGTGGGACTCGAGCATGGCCGTAAGGATATGATCAATCTCCTGTTGTCTCATGATCTCTGTCCTCCTTCTTGGTCATTTTTTAAACCTTTACGCCTTATTCCTACACCTCTGTGAAATCAGATGGGGGCTTACTTAAAAATGGGAGGAACTTGGCTTTGTCAATGGATTTCAGATAGGCGTCATCCGCAGAAATGTTCTTTTTCTCTAGATGGTACAAAATCGCATCATCCAGTGATTGCATGCCATATTTCTTCCCGGTTTGAATCATGGAAGGAATCTGAAAGGTTTTTCCCTCCCGGATAAGATTTCGCACGGCCGGGTTGGCGATCATAATCTCGAGGGCCGCAACCCGGCCCGACCGGTCGATTTTTTTGAAAAGGGTCTGAGCCACCACAGCTCGAAGCCCGTCGGCCAGGGTGTTCCTTATCTGTTCCTGTTGGTTCTCTGGGAAGACCTCAATGATGCGGTCTACCGTCTTAGCTGCACTGGTGGTGTGGAGAGTGCCATAAACAAGGTGTCCTGTAGCCGAGGCTTCTATGGCCAGTGAAATGGTCTCAAGGTCGCGCATTTCTCCAACAAGAATGATATCAGGATCCTCACGCAGAGCACCCCGTAAGGCCGCTGCAAAGGATTTCGTATGGATCCCGACCTCCCTGTGATTGATAATGGCCTGCTCACTCTTGTGTACAAATTCTATCGGATCTTCAACCGTGAGGATGTGTTCCTTTCTCGTCATGTTGGCCTCATGGATGATGGCTGCAAGGGTGGTTGACTTTCCACAGCCTGTTGGGCCGGTTACCAGCACCAAACCCCTCGGTAGGGTGGCCAACCTCTTGACCACAGGAGGCAACCCGAGCTGTTCACAGGTCTGAATGACTGATGGAATCTCTCTGAATACAGCGCCAACCCCGTATTTCTGCTGAAAATAATTTGCCCGGTATCTGGCAAGCCCCGGGATCTCATAAGCAAAGTCAACATCCCCTGTTTCTTCAAATTCCTTCACCTTGTGTTCAGGGGTAATTTCGTAAAGAACGGTCCGCAGATAATCATTTTTAAGGCTTTTATATTTCACCCGCTCCAATTCGCCACGGATCCTCAAAACAGGCTGCTGGCCGGCAACCAGGTGGAGGTCGGAGGCCCCCTGTTCGTGCATCAATTTGAAAAACGCATCAATCTGCGCCATTATTTCCCTCCTGAAAACATTAAACTCTTTTCATTATACCCTGAAAAACATGCTTTATTCAACCTAAAAATGCCTTAAGTATCAAAGACTTCCTCAAAACACAAAGAATGCCGGCCTTATCCCATAGACCCTGCGGCTATATAGCTTTATGCAAAGCACGGGCCATTTTGGCGCTCTTTGCCTCCTTAGTTAATAGCCACCTTTAAGAAGGATGAATTCGTAAAAAGTCGGAAATTGCCATTTTCCGTCATTCCGGCGAAAGCCGGAATCCAGTAAATCCAATTACTTCTGGATGCCGGATCAAGTCCGGCATGACGGTTTTGGGACTTTTTACGAGACCATCAAGAAGGATCAAAGCAATGACCATAAACAATTATTTCAACGCTGATGAAATTACTCCGCCGTGGAGGATCGCTGCGATAGAGGTTGGAGGTTGGGGGAAAAAGATTTTTTACCTGGCGCCTCAAGCGACTGGAGCCCTGAGCGGCCGGCTGTAAAGGTTAATTTTCACAACCGGCACGAATGGGAGCGCTCCTCAAACCTATAACCGCACCGTAAGTGGGTGTTTAAGGGACTAATTAGTGCCCATCCATAAACGGCTTTTTTTCAAAAACGGGTACTTGTTAAGTTTCCAATTCAGAAATGAGCAATTTTTCGCAAGGTCAAGGAATCAAGGAATTAGGCGTCCCGCCTTAATAGCAGCGGGAACAACTAATCCCGCAGATCTATCCGCCTCCGGCGGACTGACGCAGAGATTTACCCACCTCCGGTGGGTTGCGAAAAGGGCCATTTCTGGATGGAAACTAATTAGGAATGGATGATCTTGGACATGATCAAGGCATCTTGACCAGCTGGATAGAAATGCGGGTTCATTCCCCATGGGATAAATCCGTTTTTGGTGAATAAGCTTCGTGCCGGGAGGTTTTCTTGGGCCGTATGCAAAACAATCCTCTCCATTTGCCATTCGACGGCTTTTTTATCCACGGCCGTCATGAGCATTTGTCCGATCCCTTTATGCCGTTTATCAAGCTCAACAGCAATGGCAAGTAACTCACAGACTTTTTGAACAGGATCCTCATCTTCGACAAGGCCGATTATGGCGAACCCAACGGGTCTTCTTTCAATGCGCCCGACGATAGTTTCCGTCATTTCTGATTGAAACCATTGGGAAATCACGTCCTGATAAGATCCATATTTTTGAAATGCTCTCCCACTGAGTGACCTGATGAAGTCTAAATCAAGGGGCCCG
>PVMK01152684.1_pt1 | contig 14357 bp, 13 predicted proteins | sample 1853481 | NCBI WGS metagenome assembly PVMK01 (sample SAMN08533507, study PRJNA380276) | Marine sediment metagenome, whole genome shotgun sequencing project. | reverse complement strand
AATGTGCACGGACCAAATCAAAGGCAAAAGTGACGGTAGCAGTGCGAATTATAAAACCATGGTTGTACAATTTCCAAATAATAGCACCACTTTTTACTTTTGTTTGCTGTAATTTATCCAGAGTCATTAATATCCTTTCGTGCAAAAAATTTTGGACCGCCGGACGATGAGCAGCTTTTTCTTCATGTAAGACTCCATCGAGCATTAACATTGTCATTTTTCGCTCTAATGGTTCCTGTAATGAAGGTTGGTATTTTGCTAAAGCTTCTTGAACTAAATCTAAAGTAACTTTATCTTGTTGATTAATAAACCCATCAATATCGCCCCAATAATGTAATTTATCACTTCCACCCATTACTTGTGCAGATAAAGTGTTGATAAAAATGAACAATACCAAATTAATTAGAATTGAATTATTTTTAAAGTTAGTCTTTAACATAATTGTATTATATATGAAAATCATTGATTATTATTTTCTTAAATTTAGCTAAAATTTCTTTAAAATTTGAAATGAAGTGTTATTAACTAATTTTAACTAACCTGTTGCACTTGTTAAATGAATCTAGCCTTTTAATCCATTTTTCAAAAGAAAAACGAAATAATCGTAAAAAAAGAAAAGAGAAAGCGAGTAAATCAATCCCGATTTAGGGATTAACTTCGGTTTCTCTTTTCTTTTTAATTAGATTTAGTTACTGTAACTGTTTTTTTCCTGTACCACCTCACTAAGGTACTGTACGAACTCATACTGGTTTCCGTCAGCATCAGCAAAATAGTCCCTGATTCTGAATTGCTCCACTTGTTTTGGATAATCCCGTTTGTAACCGTTGCTTAACAGATTGTTTGCTATCTCCTCGACATCCTGTACTACAAAACCTAGGTGATTTATCCCAATTTTGTCGTAGTTCTTGTCAGCTTTTAAATCATTTTGTTTAGCCTGGTTAATAGCTATGTAGGTATCATCATCACCAAAATGGATCCACTCTCTCATATCGTTGCCACCTCCTCTTATCTTAAAGTGAGGGAAAGCAGTCTGGAAGAATTTGATCGCTTCTTGAAGATTGCTCACTGTAATGTTGGCATGTTCCAAATACATATTCTGTGTTCTCATACTATTTTGTTTTAGTTTGGAACAAATATCATAATAGTACAGGAATTATAAAACGGACTTAAGTACAGAAAATCACCTGTACTATAGTACAGGTCAAGAAGAGCTTGAATGTGAGTCAGGTACTAAGTAGTCCTCTCTTTAAACTGATATCTACTGCTTCGGTGCGAGTGTTGGCATTGAGTTTGGATAGGATTGCAGTAACGTGAAATTTAACAGTGCGTTCGGCTATGAATAGTTGTTTACCAATTTGACCGTTGGTGAGGCCTTTCTTTATCAGGATAAGTACTTCTAATTCGCGTTTTGTAAGGGGTGACTCAGGATAAAGGAACTCTTTTGTCCTCATCTCTGTTCCTTCTTGCTCCTTTGCCTCTTTACTAATTATAGATAATTGCTTCTGAAGTTCCTTCGCCTTGTTCAGTGCTTCATTCATTTTGTCCTTGTTACTATTTGGGGTATCAAGGCATGAAATTATGGCTTCTATTTGCGGGTGGAAAACCCGCTCTAACACTTTGCGAATGGTTGCATCTGATTCAATGTTCTTACTACTATATGATTGTTGCAATCTGGTACGCTGAATTGCAGTTCCGACCAATTCACTGATGGTGTTAAGAATGGCCAGTTCCTTTTCGTCTAGTTGCCGAGTTTCTTTACTAAGTAAGTTCATGAGTCCTACTTTTTGACGATTGATTATTATGGGAATTATTGCGTGAAATTTCAAACCTTTCGTACCAGTGCTAATATCTTTTAGCCGTGAGCATGTAATTTCACTGATATTCATTGCCTGATCAATATCGTCTGACAAGTATTGTTTTATACAATAACACCAACCAGATAATCGCTCGGGATGATTGCTTAAAGCAGGAGGTAGATTATAAGAAGCAGCTAGATAAACCGATTTATTATCTGGTTCAGTAAGCCAGAACCAACCCGTTTCTACATCTAGAATTTTTACAGTCTTCTCTAAAGATTTGCGAAGTGCGGAATGTAGAGAAAATTCCATGTTTAGGTGACTCGCTATCTCATATAAATGCGAAAAATAGTCTTTATCGTTCATTATTGACAACTAAATTATAGAAAAAAGAGGATGTTACAGCCGTTAATTACTTTTTTTATCATCTCAGGTTTACTCATAAATGTTACACTATTAAATGTTTGCCAACGTGTTTGTATAAGATTTTTTGCGTGTTTAAGCGACTAATTTAGCAAATACAAAACCAATTAGAAAATTTGCGAGGATTTTCGTAAGTAGGCTTGAAACAGCAATTAATTTTATACGGCTTAAGTTTACAATCTTTTATATTTATTAAATAACAAGAAAGAACAAAAGAGCGGATTAAGGTTATTTTATACGTAGAGACTTTAGATCTCGTCAACATTGAAAACCCCCTCTCTTTTCTACTTCTACTTCGTACAGTTCTGTGAGACTTTAGATCTCGATTTTAAGTAGTTGAAATAAAAGTAGATTGTCCTTTCCTAAACTAATTTTCTTATGAATAAAGATATGATTTATTTTGGAATTGATATTTCAAAAGATGTATTTGATGTAATGGATTCTAACGGAACTTACTTCAATTTGCAAACGATTTCAAAGGGTTTAAAAAGTTTGTAATGCTATTGGGTAAAAAGAGTCATTGTGTAATGGAAGCCACAGGCTATTATCATTACAAGCTGGCCTATTATTTAATAGAGAATAATAGTAGAGTTTCTGTAGAAAACCCATTGTCTGTAAAACGATTTATCCAGATGCGATTGTCAAAAATCAAAACAGACAAGAGTGATGCAAAAATGATTTGTTTGTATGCTCAAAGTGTAGAATTAAAACTGTGGAAAGGACAAACTAAAAACCAAATTGAATGTTTGCAAAGCATCAGACTACTAAGTATTTACTTTAAACAAACCACCGCATTAAAGAATAAGATACACGGCGAAGATGTTTTAGGTAATCCTAGTTTACTTGTTGTAAGGTCTTTAAAAAGAAGTTTAAAACAGATACAAAAAGAGATAAAATCTTTGGAAGAAAAGCTGACTCAAATAGTAAAAATGGACCATCAGGAATTATTAACGAGATTAGAAAGCATACCTGGTTTAGGTAGAAAAACATCAATTATGTTAATTGTTTTAACCGATGGGTTTGAACGTTTTACTAGTGCCTCAGAATTATGCTCTTATTCAGGTTTAACACCAATTATTAGGCAATCTGGAACCAGCATTAAGGGACGCCCCAGAATAAGTAAAATGGGAAACAAAAAATTACGAAATCTATTGTTTATGTGCAGTTTTACAGCGTGTAAAAACAACAAAGCTTGCAAAGCACTTTACGATAGAATTGTGGCCAAGGGTAAAAGCAAAAAACTAGCCCTAATTGCTGTTTGTAATAAGCTGTTAAAACAAGCTTTTGCTGTTGCAAAATCAGGGCTAATTTATGATGAAACGTATAGAAGTACTTTAGTTAAAAATTAATGAAATATTAGTTGTTTTTTACCACAGTTCTTTGTTGTATGCAGTTTTATTGGCTCTTATATCTTATAGTTTTTTACTCAAAAATTGATGGAGGAACTTTTCCTATCCAAGATTTAGGAGTTTCATTACAACCAAAAATAGTAGAAATTATCTTTGCTGTATTTGCGTTGCTGTTAGGTTCATTAAGTGATTTTCCTTTTACGATACCAGGTCCTGTAATTCCCCAAGGGACTTCCATTTCTTCAATACTTAATCCTCCATGACCAGATGTTCTTGTGCCACCATGGTCTGTAATTAATAGAAAGTTTGTGTCATCGTAAAGTCCAGAGGCTTTTAATTTAGCTATAAATTTCCCAATTTCGACATCTACAGTTTCTATAGAATTTATATATTCAGGAGACATCCATTTATTACGATGTCCTGCGTGATCAATATGTACAGAGTATAAAAAAACAAGTGATGGATTTGATTTGTTTTCAGCAATGAAATTATATGCTCTGTCATAATTTTCAATATAACTATCGTTTTCTTCAAAATTCAAGTCATCTATATACTCTTTATTAATGGAATTAATTAATTCTGCCCAATTATAATAATAAGCTGTTTTAACATTAGGGATTTGCTCTTTTAAAATTTTGAAAATTGAGGGGTAATACCCCAAATCATCTTTCTCTATTGGAGGGAATTTTTGATTATCAATTCTCCATGCATTAGAAGTAACACCATGTTGTTCTGGTCCACCCGAAGTTAAGTGACTCGTCCAATTTGGTAAAGTTACAGATGGCATAACACAACGAGTATTTAAAGATAAAACTCCATCATTCATAAGTGCGTCTAAACTTGGGTGTTTTGATTTTTGATATCCTTCAACACTTAATCCATCCAAAGCTATAATAACTACTCTTTTATTATTAGTTATATTATTAGTACAACCAAAGAAAATTGGTAACATAAAAAAAACTATTATTTTTTTAAAATTCATTTTGATTTTTGTTTAAATTTTTTATTCAAATGTCTAGTCCTGAAGTACGGCTACAGGTTAAAATTGAATTTACGCTGATAATTTATATCCCTCTATTAGTTAGTTATTAAATATTCTTTAACTTCGAGTTAAGATCAAATGAAGACATAAATTTTAACCGTTGTTGTAGCCAGTTTATTAATTTTTCATTTTATCAATTCAATCATTCGGGGCATATTTTTCGTCCTTTGTGATTTCCATTGTGTCTTCAAGAAACCACTCTCCTTTATATCTCACGGCATTGAAATAAAAGTGATTATAATCTGAGTTGATCAATCTTGTATGAATTAAAAAGGGATTGTATTCGTGTTCTTTTGATGAATATTTATATAAAACCACAAATTTTAAATTGCTCCAGTCTATTTCATTGGTTTCAGTCAGATTTACAATTTCCCAAAAGTTGTTTTCATATTGAGGGATAAATATATTATTATATGTAGCTTCGGATTGTGTCATTAATGAATCTCGCTCTTCTTTATCGATGTTTTCTGGAGCATTATTTTCAAGTAATTTCAAGACTACTTTCTGAGGCAATAATAAAGCTTTAAAACTGTCTATATTTTTACTTAAAATACTTTCTACTAATGAATTTCCTAACTCTTCTTTACTCTTACTTTGACCGTTGATATGGTTATTGATTAAAAATAAAGATAATATGGAGGTTAAAAGAATGATTTTTCTGTATTTCATAGTGTTATTATTGAGTTTAGATTCAATTAAAACATCAAAAGGGCTTTTAATTTTTGCGAGAGAATAATTTCTATATGGTTATTTTGCTTCGTAAATATAGGAATTAATTGACAGAAAAAAGCCAGCTAGTCTTATACCACTGGATTATTCTTTAGGACTGATTGGAGGTACATAAATATACAAGATTATAAATGACACTAAAGAGATAATATTACCAATAATTTAGGTTGTGACAGCTTAGAATTGGAGAAGATAGCTTTGTTTTTATTATCCATCCTATTTGACTATTTATGGACTTATGTACTTTTAAGCCATTTTTCAAAAGAGAAAGCGAGTAAATCCAGAACGATAGTGCTTAACTTCGGTTTCTCTTTTCTTTTAATTATGGTAACGCATGGCTAAAATACGTTGTTGTTTCCTGAAGGGCAACTATGTATTATAGGTGATATTAGGTAGCGTTATTTTCAATCAACAATCTCATTCTCAATTATTTCACTCGGCTCAAACCCTATTCGATGAGCTTGTACCAATAATTTAACTCCTTCTGGAGTTACAAATGGTTCTTGATAAACTGCCCAAACTTTTGGAATTGTATTGTCGTTGTCTAAAATTTTGTATCCAATTGAAGCCCCTTTCGTGGAACAGGTAATTGTAATTTTTCCATCTGAAGATGTAATTATTGGTTTGGAAGTAATTGGTTTTGTGTCTTTACCCTTCCAAAGCTGATCGATCAGTTCTTTTTCTGGAAGGTTGGGTTGGTCTCCGATATCTTCGATCCAACGGTCCATCTCTGCTCTTAATTCTTTGAGTTTCTCACTGTAATCAGGATCGTCAGCCAGATTATTTAATTCATGTGGATCGACTTTACAATCATATAATTCCTCTAGGGCTTTGTTTTCTCGAAACCAAAGAGCTTGAATGCTGTCCAGTTTTCCTTCATCTCTCAACCGTAATAATTCCTGCATGGTTGGAATTCTTTCTCTGTAATTAAGTGGCAAATAGTATCCTTGCTCCGGTCTGTAATTTCGGATGTACTTAAACTGTCCGTCTCTAACCGCACGAATTGCATCTGTAATTGCGTCGAAGCGATCTGCTGCACCATGAATGTATTTTCGTACTTCTTGAGCTTGATAGTCTCCTAAAAAGGCTTGCCCTTGTAGGTAGTCAGGAGGATTGATTCCGGCTAAGGAAAGCAGTGTGGGAGCGAAGTCTACAAAACTCATTAGCTGATCATCTATAAAACCTGCTTGTTGCTGATTAGGGAATCGAATAATCATAGGTGTGTTTAATCCCGAATCAAATATTAAGCGTTTCTGTCTGGGCAATGGCCCACCGTGATCTCCATAGAAAAAGATAATCGTGTTTTCCAATAATCCATCATCTTCCAATTGTTTCAATACAGCGCCAAGCTGTTTATCCATTTCGGCGATGTTATTGTACATTTTCCATAAGTCCCTTCGAACAATTTCATTGTCGGGTAAATAAGGTGGGATGGGAAAGTCTATATCCTTGGATACATGAACCGGTGTTTCCTCTTCCGACATATTGCCTGCTTTCAATTGGATGCTTCTATCGCCCGCCTGATAATGTCTTGTTTCACTATGTTTGAAACCATAAGGTTCAAATAAACCTGATTCATGTGTTTCTGTAAAATTAAAGATGGCGAAAAATGGTTGGTTGGCTTCTCGATTTCTCCAATGCGCATATTGGCTGCTTTCATCCCAAGCTGTTACAGGTGCATTAAACTGGTAGTCTTGCTTGGAATTATTGGTACAGTAATAACCGTTAGTGCGGAGTAGCTCACTTATCATTCTTACGTTCGGTAGAGGTACGGCTTCATACGAAGGCAGACCAGTTTCCTCTACATTGCTTCCAGTACGCATATGATTTGCTCCAATGCTTGAAGGATACATCCCTGTTGCAATGGCGGCTCTGCTGGGGGCACAAACACCAGAGGGAGAATACATGTTTGGATATATTACGCCTTCTGCTGCCAACCGGCTCAAATTAGGAGTTTGAATAGTGAAATCTCCGAAAGGAGGGATATATGGTCCCAGGTCTTCCGTTACCAACCACAATATATTGGGTCGATCGGGTAGTTGAAGTTTTGAATCGATTTCAGAATCTATTTTGAGGGAATTTTTTTCCGTTTCGCAGGATGTTAACAAAAGACAAACTAACCAGAATATTATCTGTGAACTGCTAAGTAATATGGATCTCATAATATCGAAGTTTTTTTCATTAAAAATTGCTCATTTTAATTGAATGCCACCGGTCTTGTTTATGAAAAGTATTGGATTTCCACGCACTAATTTTTCAGTTAAACAATATCTATAAATTTATAGGTTTATTTCGTTTTAGTACTAAACCACTATTTTTATATACGTTGTATAGGCATGTGCTATTTTGATTTGTTTAGGTTTTCTGTTTCAAACAAAACCCGTCTGAATGTTTTCTATTCTTTATCTAATGCTAATATCGTTTGCAGCAACACATTTGCTCCATTTGCCATATCTATTGCCTTTGTAAATTCTTTTGGTGAATGACTGATACCGCCCAAACTTGGTACGAATATCATTCCTATCGGTGTAATCAATGCCATGTTCTGTGAATCATGTCCTGCACCGCTTTGCATGTATTTATAAGTGAAACCCAATGCTTTTGCTGATTGCACAATTTTATCCTGAATAGATTTATTGGTCAACGCTGGTGTAGCACCCAACGATTGATTGTTGAAAGTAATTGTTGTACCACTTGATGCAGCAATAGCTGCTGCTCTTTTTTCTATTTCACGAAAGAGTTCCCAGATGTTATCATGTGACAAATCTCTTATCTCCAATCCTAATATAACTTTTCCCGGAACAACATTGTAGGCCCCCGGTTGTGCAGAAATTTTACCAACTGTACCAACCTGTCTGCCTTCACGACCGGTAATTACTTCATTGACAGCTATGATAAGTTTAGCGGCGGATAACAATGCATCGTGCCGTAGATTCATTGGTGTTGTACCTGCATGATTGGCAAAACCTTCAACAGTTACTTCCCAGTCCTCAATGCCCACAATACCTTCCACCACACCAATCTGTATATTTTCTCTATCTAAAATTCCACCTTGTTCAACATGAAGTTCTATAAATGCTGATAAGTCACCTTTTTTTCTGATGACACTTGAAATACTATCTGGATTCCCTCCGATAGCTTTTATACCTTCACTTATAGTTAATCCAGACTGACTTACCACTTTTAATCGTTCCTGATTTAAATGTCCTGCAAGTGCCATACTGCCTAATAAGCTACCTTCTTCATCGGAAAATATTATCAGTTCGAGCGGATGATTTGTAACAATGTTGTTTTCATTGAGAATTTCCATTATTTCCAGCCCGCTAACAGAACCGACGCATCCATCATAGTTACCGCCGTCAGGTACCATGTCTATGTGACTGCCAAATGCAATTGGTTTTAGAGAAGCATCTTTACCTTTTCTTTTTCCAATTATATTTCCTGCAAAATCAATTGTTACCTTAAGTCCTGCTTTCTTCATTTGGTCAATAAACCAAGTTCTTCCTTCTATATCTCCTTTCGTATAGGCAACTCTGTACCCTTTGCCCTTGGAATCTTTACCAAATTTTGCCAATTCAAGAATTCGACTCTCGATACGTTGCTGGTTTATTTTTATTTCTTCACTCTTAGTTTCTGTTTATGCGAAAGCAGTAAATTCCGACAGTCCTAAAAAATAAGTACAGACTAAAAATTTTATAAATTTCATATAATAAAGCATTATTTAAGTTGAAAAGGTTTCCTATCCTTTTCTGTTTGATTGTGATGTTAGCTGTGCTTTGAGCATTGCCTACAACTATTGTGTAAAATGTATATGATTTTATATTCTTATAAGGTTCATTCTCGTTAAATTTTACCAATCCTGTAATTTAAATCGAATATACTATCAAAATTGCTCTTTATTTATACAATAAAGAAATGCTAAAACCTGTAACATATCAAATGTATAAGGACGAATGACACTTTATTCTTTCCAAAAGGATTGTATTATTTTTCCAAAAGAAAATACGATGATCAAACCATGTACAAGAATGTGTGGCTATATACTAATAAAAAAAGGAAACCTATTACTAAGAATACTTATTTATCGTTTTATAAATATAAGGGATAAATGTTAATCTCTGACTATTATATGACAACTAAGTCCGCCAACAATTAATTCATACACCTTGTTCGCCTTTCGTTATTTATTTTGGCGGTTAATCTTATTGAATTTAGTCAATTGCCTTCAGTGAAATGATCTATTTCTGCATTAATATCGTTCCCAATGCTTATCAATTCTTCATAGAATTGAAGCAAAAAGACAATCGTAGATCCTCGAACCATAGCACCGTAAAATGAGGGATGATTTAAGATTTCCTTTACCTTTTCAGTGTTATCCCTCATGTAGTTAGGATCATGATAAGTATTTTGTAGGATAGAAAAATACTTTTGAATGGTGTTATCCTGATTAATCGTGACCTCCATACTTTCTATAAAATCATTCATACTTTTTTCTTGTTCTACAATTTTCTTTACCTGATAGTTATACTGATAGAGCTTGTTCTCTAATTCTGTTCCATTGATCCTTCCTAAATATCCTGAATTTTTAAGCGCTTCAAATCCACTTTGATCTGGTTGAAAGTAAAACTCTATAAATATATTATGAGTAGTAGTAAGTAAAGGGAGCAATTCCTCACTTGTAATGATATCACTTTGGCTTAATTCAAGTATTTTCTTGCAATTTTTACCGATAGTATCTCTATTGTCAATAATTTCTCTAATGTTAACAAGATCAAAATCAATATTCTTTTTAATATTATTAAGGTAGCCATTGAGTATGGCCCCTTCTTGTAATGTATTATTCCAATTATTAATGCTCAAGGCAATCAAAATACCAATTACTACCAATACAATTTCCCCTATAGCATATCTCATATACTTCATAGGTTTATTATCGTCTGCCGTTTTTTTACGTATTTTTCTAAAGAAGTTGATCATGAGGAAACCTTAATTAATTTTTATAAATATATGAAAACCAAATTAAGTCTATTATTAACCCTTGAAATTCAGTTGTTCAAACCATCAAGTCACCATTTCGTGACCAAGATTTTAACAAAAGTTATAAAAAATCAGTTATTTTTTTTAATATTCTAACAAGTAAATATAAATTCCATTTAGATTACAAAAAAGGTGTAAATCTAGAAAGCAAAAAAGGAGAACAAAGCGATTAGTTTAGATTTTGTAAATCTTTTAGCTAACCAGCATATTGGCTATAATTCAATTTTTATTAAGGTTGTACTTATAATTTTTGTAAAAAAAACTTATATTCTTTAAAAATTATTTTAATGAAGCTTTTTCAACGATCAATGGATAAACATAGCCAGCACCATATTCTTTATCTAAAGCTACTACTCCCTCAAAGGTTACAATATCACCCACTTTCACTTCTATAAGTGTAGTTAATGTTAGATCCGATTTTCCTGCATCACTAGTACCATCTTTTAGGTGCACCCAATTTCTATCCATAATATTTTTATTAACCTTAATTACTTGCCCTCGTATCAGCACTTTTTTATTGGCATAGTTCTTTCGATTTTTAAAAAGCTCGCCAATGGTAATACCTCCAGGTGCAGGATCAACTTTAATATCTTCTTTTAATTTATTATCGTTTTCACCTTTATGATGTAATGAATCTAATGGGATAGAATCAGATATTTTGGGTGAATCGCTAATATTTTGCACAAACAAAATCTTATCAAATACTCGGTCTAGCTCCTCACTTTTGAAGTCATTCTTTTCCAAAGCATTTTTATAATAAACAACATCTTTTACCTCGGCATCTGTTTTACTAACTGCCATCCAATAATCCTGATCATTTTCATTTACAAATAAATAGGTATAAGTTCCTCCTTGAATTACCTCTTTAATTTTCACTTGATGTAAAGTAGAATTTTTAATTAAAGGCACATATATTTTTTTACTTTTGTTACAAGAAACTAATAGTATAGCACTTATAAACATTACATATAATAATTTCATTATGCTTAATTTAAAAGGTTTTATTTATTTTTAATTACTATGAAACAAAAGTAACACAAAAGGAAGTATAGAAAACTGATATATGTTAGTTTTTACTTATTTATTCTACTTGAATATTTCTTTTTTACCATAATACTTTTTCCGAAGATTAACAGCCATTTTACCTTGTTTATCGTTTTATAAATATAAGGGATAAATGTTAATCCGTGATTATTTTGTGACAACTAAATCAGAAGCAATGAACTATACACTTTGAGTAGCTGTTTTCTAAATTCACGACCTTGTGCTACGGTTACCGGTTTTAGTAAATGTTTGATTTTGACATTTAAATTAAATAAAACTATTTGTATCAATCTTAATTAAAAGAAGAGAGAAGTTGATTTATCATATAAATCAAAATACATAAGTATGGCACTGGAAATGTCAAAACAAGAATGAATTATTATCAAGTACCATAAATTTTTATTATAGAATTTATATAAATAACCAAAGACGAAACCTGCTATCCATGTATATATGATACCTATCATACCTTGATATTCGTGAAATAATGAGAAAATTGTGGCAGCTAAAAAAATACTAATAAACCAACCCAAATTAGAGTTATTGAACAGTTTTAGGAACTTACTTATAAGAAACCCCCTAAATATTATTTCTTCAAAAAACCCAGCAATTAAAATCAATCTAACTATATAAACCCAAAGAAGTTTAGTATTGCCCTTAAGTTCGTAAAAGCTTGTAAGATCCCGTTTAGAATCTAATATTGTTTCTAACAAAGGGGTAAGGACTGTTTTAAAAAAAAAGGATAACAATAAACCTACAATGACTCCTTGTAATATTAATAGGCTGATTTTTTTTGGCTTATAAAAGCCAAGCTCTTTTAAATTATTTAATATATTCCCATAAGGCAAAAAGAAGACGATTAAGATTGGCAAAATCAAGGCAATGATAGAACCAAAATCATTGCCGATAAGAATCATTGGTAATAGTATTGCTAAAAAAACGATTACAATTTTTAATACTGCCTCAATTTTTTCATTTTTAAATATATCCATTGTATTCTTTTTAGGACTCATCTAAATTGAGAATATTGTTGAAAAGGTTAATTCTTTTCCCATAATGAGTAGTTTTTATGTTTAAAAACTAGACGAATGAAAATAAATTTTGTTACAAATCAAGATGTTTTGAGTTTTGGTATAACAAAACCATCAAGTGACCATTTCGTGACCAAGAATGTGTGGCTATCTGCAAATAAAAAAAGGAATCATGTTACTGTGACTCCTTGTTAATCGTTTTATAAATATAAGGGATAAATGTTGATCTATGACTATAACGTGACAACTAAATCAGACAACAATTAATTCATACACATTGTTAGCCTTACGTTAATGCCCTCTGCTCTGCAATTCGTCTTCTATCATTTCAATTATAGAATTAAACTCCTTTCGAAGCTCTTTTCCTTCTTGTAAGGTTATAAGTATATAACTCCAATAAAAAAGTAATTCATTTCTTGTTCGGTCAGATTTAATTATTTCACGATAATTGTTGTTATCATATTGATACTGTTTGTTAGTTCTGTTTTTGAATGGATAGCGATAATAAAGTTTTGATCGCATATATGGTGTCAGAAAGTTAGTTCCATAGTAATTCGCACCAATTTCCTCTTCTTCAAAGTCAACAAGATAATTATTAAAATTAGATATGGCATTCTTAAGGGAGTCATTGGAAACAATTTCAATTTTACCTGAATTAATCACAGAATTATAGATTCCGGTGGAGGGATTAAATTTGAAGTTCCATCCTAGATAATAAATGAGAGAGTCAAGAGTTTCAAACGATTCTTGATTTATATTGGGATCAAGAAGGCGTTTTACAATTTCATTTCGATTCAGCTGATCTTTGTAATTTAGATCAAACTTAACTAAGTTTTCGTTGAATTCATCAAGGAGGCTTTTCAAAGTTTTGATTTCATCAATTTTCTTTAATCTGTTCTGATTCCAATTATTTATAGAGAGTGCAATCAGAATTCCAATCACCACCAGAACGATTTCACCTAAAGCATATCTTGAATATTTAAAGAATTGATTGTTGTCGGCAAGTTTCTTACGTGTTTTTCTAAAGAAGTTGATCATAATTCTGGATTTAACTCCCTTTCAATTAACATAATCAATGCATCAATTTCCCTTAGAAGTGATTCTCTATCCGTCAATACACTCGCCGTCAATTCCAATTTTGTAGCAATTGCATTAATTATAAATCGATCCTTAAAAAGTTCGTTATAATCATTCGGTTCGCCATAATCAACCTTGAAATTCCTTTCATTAAGTTTCATTAAAGGTATGAAATTCAGATTATTCATTGCATAACCATCAATATTTGTAATTTGAACCGATAATCTATCCTGTACCATTTTTTTCAATTTGAAAAATTGATTTTCCAAAATGGTAAAATACGATCTAATTAATTCATTGGATATTAAGTTAGTTTTACCTGCATTTTTTAAATCCGTGTAAGCATTTATCACGGGTACATTCGTACCAACCGAGCCCCAGATAAGAACTCCAAAAATCGAATCGACTTTAGGGTGCATAAGCAATTCATTCCGTTGTTTTTCACCACTTAGAAAATGTTCGAGAGTTTTAAATATAATTTCTTCTTTTTCGATCATTTCTTTTGATTCGTTTTCTGCCAAGTAAAGATCTTTCAATAAAGTCTCTAATATATGCTCCTCCTGAATTTTTCCCTTTCGAATTTGATTCCAATTATTAATACTTAAAGCAATCAAAATACCAATAACCACCAATAAAATTTCACCAATGGCATATCTCATATACTTCATTGGTTTATTATCATCAGCAAGTTTCTTACGTATTTTTCTAAAGAATGGTATCATGAATGGATGGTTGGGTTAATTCCTTATAAATATAAGAAAACCTATTTAAGTCAATTTCTTACCCTTTGAATTAAGGTTTTCTTATAAATATAAGAAAACCTTAATTC
>PVMK01172317.1_pt1 | contig 14358 bp, 14 predicted proteins | sample 1853481 | NCBI WGS metagenome assembly PVMK01 (sample SAMN08533507, study PRJNA380276) | Marine sediment metagenome, whole genome shotgun sequencing project. | reverse complement strand
TGGGTAAGGCTACTATCAACTATAGGTTGCGAGATTGGCTCATTTCTAGGCAACGTTATTGGGGAGCTCCCATACCTATAATTTACTGTGACGAATGTGGCATTGTGCCCGTGCCGGATGAAGATCTGCCTGTCGTTTTACCCCTGGACGCCAGTCTCACGCCTGCTGGCGGGACACCCCTGCCAACCCTCAAAGAATTCGTCGAGACCACCTGCCCCACGTGTAAGGGCGATGCCAGGCGGGAGGTGGACACTATGGACACATTTGTGGAATCTTCCTGGTATTTCATGCGTTACACTTGTCCAGATTACCAGGAAGGACCACTGGATAGAGGCAGAAACGATTACTGGATGCCGGTGGATCAATATATCGGCGGCATTGAGCACGCCGTTCTCCATTTGCTTTACTCGAGGTTTTTTACCAAAGTGCTCAGAGATATGGGAATGGTGGGGCAAGACGAGCCCTTCACCAACTTGTTGACGCAGGGAATGGTTTGTAAAGAGACGCTCCGCTGTTCACAGCACGGCTGGCTGGCCCCGGAAGATGCTCAAGAGGAGAAGCCGGAGGTCTATCACTGTCGTCATTGTGGCACTCTGGCAGAGATGGGCCGCAAAGAAAAGATGTCCAAGTCCAAAGGAAACGTGGTTGATCCTGAAAAACTGGTTGAGCGTTACGGTGCCGATACGGTTCGTCTCTTCTGCCTTTTCGCCTCGCCGCCGGAAAAGGATCTGGAATGGAGCGACCGCGGCGTGGAGGGTAGCGCCCGCTTTCTCAGCCGGCTCTGGCGCTTGGTCCATGATGAGCTTGATAAACTTCAGGGAATTTCTCCGTACGATGGCACTGAGCCGATAGACGGTGATTTGAAGGCTTTGCATCGCAAGACCCATCAGACTATTAAAAAGGTCACTGAAGATATCGAGCAACGGTTTCATTTTAATACTGCCATCAGTGCGGTCATGGAACTGGTGAATGCCATCTATCAATTTCGTTCTGAAGTTCGTTACGGTCCTGAGGCTCTTCCCGTTCTTCGTCTGGCAGTGGAGACGGCCATAATCCTGATCTCACCCATGGTGCCGCACATTGCAGATGAGATGTGGCAGACTCTGGGGCACGAGAAAAGCGTGGTGCAAGAACTCTGGCCGCAATGGGACGAGGAGGCAGTGGCAGAAGAGCAACAGCTCATTGTGGTTCAAGTCAACGGTAAATTGCGCAATCGTGTCTATGTGTCGCCGAGCGCTACCAATGAGGAGGTTCAGCAAGTTGCTTTGGCTGACGAGCGGATCAAGACCTTCATCGGGGACAAACCCATTCGCAAGGTAGTGGTGGTCCCCGGGAGGTTGGTCAATGTTGTGGTGTAAGCCATTTCTCAACACGGGCAGGAGAAAGACGCGGAGATACGGAGAGACGGAGACGCGGTGAAAAAGATTTATTCCCGGATAATATCCTTCGTAATTTGTTTTCTCAAAAACGGTCTTCTTTCAAGAGATCCAAATTCATCGCCGTCTCTCCGCGTCCCCGCGTCCCCGCGTCATCGTTTTGCCGCGTCCCTCCACTCCCCGGCGTCACTATGCCAACTAATTGCTCTGACGGCCTGTATCCTCGCACTTTTAGCTCTCTTCGGGTGCGGCTACCATTTCGCCGGGACTGGTGGTAAAGCCCCTGGCGATATTCAGAGTATTGCTGTGAATGTTTTGAGCAACCAAACAGCCGAAATTGGCATTGAGACTATCTTTACGAACGCCATCCTCAATGAGTTCATTCGCTGGAAGAGATTGCCGGTAAAACCTCTCAATGAGGCCGAGGCGGTTCTTGTTGGTAGTGTTGCCAGGATTAAGACGCAAACTGCTTCTCACCTCACGCGAAGCCGAACGCTCGAGACCCGGGTGACAGTCACTCTGTCTCTCACCCTCACCCGGGTAGACACCGATGAGGTTCTCTGGCAGAACAAGAAACTGAGTTACTACGATGAATACGTTGAGGCGGGAAATGCCCTGAATACGGCTAGATTCAGACGTGAGGCTTTTCGTACGATAGCAGAGTTTCTAGCCGAAAAAATCCATCGAGATATGTTTGAAGAGTTTTAAAGCGCCAATGAGCTTATTCTTGCTCTGCACTCAGGGCGTGAACTTTCTTGCTCAAGCGTGCAATCTTCCGTGCCGCAGTGCGGTGATGCAGAGCACCTTTTGATGCAGCTTTGTCAATTGTGGGGATGGCTTCTTGGAGAGCTGCTTGGGCTTCCTCCACAGATTTGTTTTCCAGGGCTACTCGCACCTTTTTTACCGCACCTTTCACCTTTGTCTTCTTAGCACGATTTCGCTGTCTCCGTAGCTCACTTTGTTTCGCTCGTTTGATAGCAGACTTATGGGTGGCCAATTATTCTCCTCCTTTTCACTTGCTTCTCAAAAAATAAGCTCGACTGCCGGATCGAGTTTATGGGAGCACTCTGAAAAATGCGTAATTGCGTCTTTTAACATTGCCTACCTAACGAAGTCAAGAATTTTTCTACAAATCTATCGGTACCTAACCCTATGAATGCAAAAGAAACGGGTTTACTCAAATCGGCTACCCTCATCAGCAGTCTAACCTTGCTGAGCAGGGTGCTCGGATTTATTCGCGATATGGCCATCGCTTACTTCCTAGGCTCTGGCTTCAAGGCGGATATCTTTTTTGTGGCTTTTCGCATTCCAAACCTTTTTCGGCGGCTGTATGCGGAAGGCTCCCTCAGCCTCCCCTATATGCCGGAATTGGGCAAGGGGTATGCTCTCGGTAACGATAGCAACTTTGGTCGGTTGGCGAGCAACCTGGGTGGCCTGACATGTACTTTCTATTTTGGCCTGACTCTTATGGGGGTGATGACAGCACCTCTTGTTGTTTCACTTTTGGCCCCGGGTTTTATCGGCAGCGGAGCCAAGTGGCAGTTGACAGTGAGCCTAAGCAGATGGCTCCTTCCCTATGTGTTTTGCATTGGTGTGGCTGGTTTTGTTATGGCGATCCTCAACACCCACGAGCATTTCGGCGCTCCTGCTGCTGCGCCAAGTCTACTCAACTTGTGCATGCTTGGGATGCTGGGGCTTGGGAGCTACTTCAGCATAGCCCCGGAATGGTCCCTGACCTGGGGTGTTGTTTTGGGTGGCTTTTTTCAACTAGCATTTCAGTGGCATTGGGCCCGGCGACTTGTGGTGCGATGGAGGCCGAGTCGTTGGTGGCGAGCACCAGAGACTCAGGCGGTCTTGAGGTTACTGGTACCAACGGTATTAGGAGCGGCCGTCTATCACCTGAATATTTTTGTGGCCACATTGTTTGCTTCCTTCCTCACCGTGGGAAGTATTTCTTACCTCTATTATGCCGAGCGACTGATCCAGTTTCCTCTGGGTCTTTTTGGGAGTGCCATAGGAATCTCGGTATTGCCACAGCTTACCCGTCAGAGTGCCTTGCAGGAATGGCAGGCTTTTCGCCAACAGGTGGTCGAGGCAATGGAACTCCTCTGGTTTCTGACAATTCCGGCGGCAGCTGGCCTCTGGGTGCTCAGGATACCTCTTGTTCATCTTCTCTTCCAACGCGGAGAGTTCAATGCGATATCCACCAGGATGACGGCTGAGGCTCTCGGCTATTTTGCTCTGGGGCTATGGGCTGTGGCTGTTTTCAGGGTTCTCGTCGGGGCCTGGTATGCCTTGGATGGTGCCTACGTAACAGTCTGGGCAGGTGTTGGGGCCTTGGCTATCAATGTGATCCTGAGTGTGCTTCTCACCGGACCACTCGGGCATAGCGGCTTGGCACTTGCTGTCTCCATAGCAGCAATAGCAAATGTCCTTTTGTTGATGTTGTTGCTGAGTAGACGTCTTGGTGGAATTCAGGGCGGGAGGCTTTTGCTGAGCAGCGGGCGCTGTCTGCTTGCTTCGTTCATCATGGCGGTCGTGGTGCAGACCCTTTACCGGTACAGCTACAATGGCGGCAAACTTACAGGCGGATCTTTGGCACTCGGCCTGGGATGTTGGGTGCTAGCTGGAATACTCATCTACCTGGGGTGCATTATGCTGCTGGGTTTGCCGGAAGGAGTCAAGAATGCCTGGGCTAATAGGCGGCGACATGGTTCAGAACAAGGTTGAAGGCTGGCATGCGATAAGTCCGAATTCAAAGGAGCTTCATCTCCTGATGAAAATCCATCTCACCTTAGATCTCGGATACAGCCGCTTATTCCGTTCCATCTTAATACCTAATGCAGTTCCGGTAGATCCTTGCGGAGTTCTTCTATGTAAGCCACGGCCCTTTCGAGTTCATCGGTAAGGTGACGGATTCGGAGTACCGATTTCACTCGGGTTGAGAGTTCAACCATGTCGAAAGGTTTATTGACAAAGTCATCAGCCCCCATATCAAGGGCATCCAACTTGTTGTCTTCAAACCCGGTTATAAAAATCACCGGAATAAATCTAGTTTCCTCCTTCTCCTTTAACCGCTTGCAGACTTCCAGGCCGTCCAAGCCGGGCATCCTCACGTCCAATATGATTGCTTGCGGATTTTCCGTCTCCGCCAGCTGTAGCGCTTGCTCACCATCTGAAGCCAGAATTACTTCGTATCCCTTGTCTTTCAGGAAATGGTCGAGCAAATCCCGGATTTCCTGCTCATCATCAGCGACTAGAATTTTGTCGGCCATGGTGCCCCTCCTGTTATAACCGTTCAGCTCATTGATTTATTCAACATCGAAAACTTGGTTCTTAGGGCCAGGTCAGCGTTGCATGGCTCTGCCGGTCTCAAAGACTGAGGTTTCAGGTTTCAGTGTTCAGGTTTCAGTTTTTTTGTTTTTCTTTCCTGACACCCGACACCTGAAACCCTGAGATTTTTCTTGCAAGCGGCTCGTGCCAGGACAGGATAAAGCAGAGCCGCGAATAGGGCAAGAAGAATCATCTGCGACCCGAGGGGATACTCAAAATCCAAAGACGGCGGCGAGAGGAGGGGGCATGGGCTAGCAGTATGAGGTGGAAAAAACCGACAGTCTGATAATAAGATTATGTAAACTTTTCAGAGAGAGATAGCACGAAGTGTATTGCTGGAGAGGCAAGAGGAAAAAAAAGGGCCTACACTTGCTCCTGTAAGCCCTTGGTTTCACTGGAGCGGGAGACGGGTTTCGAACCCGGAAAAAGGGTGTTGAGAACCAGTGACAAATAGGGAAAAATAATTATCTAAAATGATAAAAAGATTAGCTTTTCTGATCAGGCCTTTCCAGACCGGATGTCACCCAATATCATTCAAAATCATCATTCTTAACCAAGAATAGGCACAATTTTGAGCACAATTTCCACATTGCAAGTCATGGTTTCGTGGACTAAGAAAATTAATTAATAGACCCGGAAAGGTATAATTTCACTAAATTTTGCTTGACATTATACCCGAACGGTATTAAATTCATCTTCCAATGGGTAAATTATACCTTAACGGGTATATTTACTCATAAAACATGTATTATCTGTCCCTTACGGGTATAAAAACTTAGGATGACAAATTCAATCATCCCTAACGGGTATAGTATGATGAACATACAGACTTTTATAAAAAGGCAGCGCAAGCTTCATGGCTTAAACCAAGCTGAACTGGCCCGACGAGCTGGAGTTGGATTGAGGTTCATCAGAGAGTTGGAGCAGGGTAAGCCCACTTTGAGAATGGACAAGGTGAACCAGGTTCTTCAGTTGTTTGGCAAAACTCTCGGCCCGGTAGACTGGCGACCGAAAATAGAAGAGACTGTGGCACATGAAGAGCAAAAGAAATAAGGGCATAGTCTATCTATGGGACAAAAAAGTCGGCCTTCTGGAGAGGACGGAGAGCGGATATCGCTTCACCTATTATCAGGAATACTTATCCGTAAAGGATGCCCAACCTGTAAGTCTAACTTTACCCTTGAGAGAAGAGCCCTACGAAAGCGAGTCCCTGTTTCCCTTTTTCCTGGGTCTCATTCCTGAGGGCTGGCTCCTGGATATTACGAGTCGCACTTTGAAAATAGATCCGGAGAATTCATTTGAGATTCTCTTGGCAACTGGAGGTGACTGTATAGGAGCAGTTACCGTGATCCCTGCAGATAATGGAGACGTTTCGTGAGCAACAAGTGTCTTTCTTGTCATATTTTGGAGGCCGAGTCGGAACTTCCAGAGGGGTACCACCGCAGCTGTTCGAGGCAGCTTTTTGGAACGACACGACCCCCCGAAGTGCCATTCAGAGCCGCAGATGTGGCCAGAGAAGCTCAAAAAATGGTTGGGAGGATGTCTATTTCCGGCGTCCAACCAAAACTCTCGGTGATACACGACCAGAGGAAACACCAAGTATCAGTGGTCGAAAGGAGAGGGCTCTACATCCTTAAACCTCCGACCGAAAGGTTTGAGTCAATTCCTGAAAATGAGAACCTGTGCATGAACATTGCCTTTACTTATGGGATCGAGGTTCCACCGCATGGCCTTCTCCCGCTCATGGACGGTAGGCTTGCATATCTCGTCCGACGATTTGACCGACTGGAGAACGGCTCAAAGCTGCAACAGGAGGATTTCCAGCAGCTCCTTCAAAGAGATGACAAGTATGCTGGATCTTATGAGAGAATTGCGAACTTTCTCAAGGAACATTCATCTGTTCCAGGTCTTGATCTCATAAGGCTATTTGAAAGAGCGCTTCTGTTTTATGTGTTGGGCAATGGGGATGCACACTTGAAGAATTTTTCTCTCCTCCATAGTGAGGAGATTGGCTATCAACTCTCACCGGCCTATGACATCGTCAACTCCAGGCTGGTGTTGCCTGAAGAGCAGGAAGAGGTGTGTCTTAGCCTGCAAGGCAAAAAGAATCGCCTTTCCGGGGGAGACTTTTTCGGGCTTGCAGAGCATTTTGGGCTTACGAGAAAACAGGCCGAGAATTCTCTAGGCCGTCTGCACGATCTCAAATCGACAATTGAGGCAATGATCGGGGAGAGCTTCCTGAGCACAGATCTTAGGGAGGGTTTTGTTGAAATTTTCCGTGAGAGAATGGCCAGGCTCTTTACTTGATTGGCTGTCTCATGCGGGAATTTATCTACAACCCTCGGCCCCTAATCTCCTTTTGGTTTGGGAATCGAAAAGCAAAAGACCTAACTGTGAATAGGTGCACATCGCTAATTCTCTCTCCCACAGTCCAGCTAGTTGTCTCCACCACGATGCAAGCTAAAAATCACGATAACGTCATCCACGATGTGCAATTAAGAGCTCAGATAGACCAAGATCCAGGAAGCGTTGATTTGAAACTAAATATAGTGGCAAACTAAATTTGGACTACTGGAAGCCTAGGGGGATGTTATATGGAGCCCGACTGAACTCCTGGGAGATTGTATATTTCTCGATCTAATGTGAAGTCGCAAAGCCTTCCTGGCCCGGCCATCGGATAATCCATTTTCTGTAACCACTACGCAAAAAAGCCATGCCAGCAACTGAAGCTGATTAGGCTCTTGATAAGATACAGAACAGATTGGGGTCGGCCGACAGATTCAGATTGGGGTCGGGCCAGACTAAGTGGTTAATTTTGTTTGTAATGATATCGTAAAAATGGTCAAATATGGCCCAATAACGCTCTTTTTGGCGGCAAAAAGGGGGATATTCGGCCACTTTCCACGATGATTTGGGCATCAAAAACAGCGATATAGACCTCGAAAACACCCATTTTGGACGCACTTCTTGATTAATTTCAATGTGATAGCTTGGCCCGACCCCATTACCTGTTGAGGTGGACAAATTAGATTTTGAACCTATTCTTCAATTCATCTTTTTTCATGCAAAAATGGTACCTGTGAATAGGAGGCTTTTACTGTGAAGAAACAGGCTTGGGTAGTGCCTCTGACCCTAATCCCATACCTCCTTGGGAGTTCCGGAGGCAGAAGAGAAAGTGAGGGTTATGACAGGAGAGGGGCAAAAAAAACCCCGCTATTCCGAAATTGTACCTCCAGATGGATTAGCGGGGGTCTAGGCGGAGAAAGTGTGTTACGGAGATGCTGCCTCTCTGATGGGCGAGGTAACCTTTATACAGCAACAACAACACTTACCTTGGTCACTGTCTTTTGTGCATGCTAGTTCATACCCTGAAGGGCATGATAAGCGAGTTTCTCGTTCCATATCTAAACCTCCTATGTCTGTTAGGGGGGAGGTCAGGCTAACTAAGTTGCAACATGGAGTATAACTCAGATTATTCTGCGAACAAGGGGGTGGACACGGATGGCTAAACAAAGGCAGAGCCATTGCCGACCCTAGATATGGTAGCTGGATGTCAAGGGGCAAAAGTGGAGATTAAAGTATGTAATGTTGATTTTCAGGAGAACAGCGCAGACTCTGGATAAAGACCCTAGCGGTAAGATTGTACGAAGCTGTTTGTCCGTCACCCTTCCGGTGGTTAGGCGAGAGGCTCGCATGCCAAGGGAACACTATCTGTTTCAGTAAAAGTCAATGTGTCACGGATGTCCCGCTTTTGCGCTGCAGTTTCAAAAAATTTAATTGGTTTCCCCACTCGTGTCTCTCAAAGCACTGACGTGCGAGAAATCCTCGTATCCGGCAACTCTTAAAGAAACACCTGTAATGTCTTCTAAGAGCTTGACAACATGCATCTCTCCCTTGTCACCACCATACGTTGCCTTGGCACGATGAAAAATTTCATCCGCTTCATTTCCCATCGCTAACGGTACGCCCAAATCCCTTGCCAGTTCGTAAATGAGTCCTAAATCTTTTACACAGAGGTCAAGGGTGAAGGAAGGGTCGTAATGCCCCGCAAAGACAGATGGCACATCATGATGAGCAACCCAACTGCTTCCGGCACTAACTTTGATCATCTCCCACAGATTGGTGAGTTGAATACCTGCTTTCGCGCCCAGGACCAGCGCTTCTCCGATTGCACAGGCATTGACGAACCATAGCATGTTCGTCAACAGCTTAGCCGCAATTCCCGTACCCAGTGGTCCGGCATGGAAAATCTGAGCCGCCATTACTTCAATAATATGATGTACTCGTCCCAAGACCTCAGTTTCACCGCCGATAAAAAAGATTAACTCTCCCCTGTGTGCCGCATCTACCGCATTTGTTACCGGTGCATCCAGCACGTTACATCCCTTGGCGATTACATGCCGGGCGAGGCGCTTGAATACCGTCTGAGAATTCGTGGTACAATCAATCCAAGTGCAACCAGGACGCAAACCGGTCAGCAGCCCCTTTTCATCCAGCACAACTATCTCGACCGCAGCCGGGTTCGGTAGCATGGTAATCACTGTGTCGGTCTGGACGGCAACTGCCTGAGGCGAATCCGCCCAACTTGCCCCCATCGTCAGCAAGTTTTCTGCCGATGCCAGGCGTAAATCATGAACAACCAGATTAAACCCGGATTCAATAAGATTCCGCGCCATCGGGTTCCCCATGTTGCCAAGACCGATAAAGCCAACTTTATGTAGGGATTGTGAGTCCATACATTTACCTCAAGTTTCTGTTGATAGAAATGCCTCCTGAGCGCAGTTTTACAAGCTGGCGCACCAAGAAAGCTGAACGGAGATTCGGCGACCTTTCAACCAGGGATATGCCCCACAGCCCCCTTAGCGACGGGTCGGACTTTAACATTCGTCATGCCCCCTTTCTCCCTGAGTCTTTAGGAAAGCTCACGAACTTTATGATAAACGTGGTATTGCCTACAGGAAGTTATTTCTTTGAATTCAAGACCGATGTCACGAAGTATCGACCGAATCTCTTCTTCATCGCAAAGCCTGTATTTACAAATTTGTTCGGCCATTACTTCACCTTCTCGGGAAAAAATGTAACATTTGTCGAAACAATTGTCAGGCAATTGCGTTATTTTTTGGGCGTAAGTTACACCCTGAGGAAGCGTTTCTTCATAATCCCGATGAACACCCTGGACACTGAAAATTAACTCTCCGAATTTCTTCAGATGACTCGCAACCCGCCTTAACCCGTTCAAATTATCTCCAATATTCGGCAAATGACTGCAAAATATATATTCATCTTCACTATTTTCAATGAAATACCATACACCTCCGTTAGAAAAGATAGTATCAAACGTTTTTTCCAATTCCATAGATATAACATTTTGTTCCATGAGATTCACACTTTCCCCCAGTCGTTCCCTGGCCTGTTTTAACATAGAGGGAGTAAAATCCATCCCTACAAACTCCAAGTCGGGCAATTTTTGTATCAGCTTTTCGGCAAGCAAGCCGGTTCCGACTCCCAATTCCAGAACTGACTTCCTATGTTTTAACAGTTCCGCCAGGCAATCTGATTGAGTTTCATAATCATAATACCCTTGGGCCATTAGAAGGTCATAATAATCAGCAATTCCGGTATACTTATTCATCCTCTCTCTCCATTCTGTATTGTTTCAGATTTATTGATAGGTTGTTGGGCTTAAGATGATCGGTTTAGTTCAAAAGAGAAGGTCAACTGATGGGTTGAGTATAACCGCCGCAGGGATCCCGTCAACAAAAAACTACCACAATGTGATACGAATCGGCTGACTCAAAGGGGAGGGAGCATAGTTTATATTACATCCCTTAATTCACACTCGCCTGGAATTTACTTTGGAACAAGATATAGTTCCCCATCAACCTTTCCCCTTCCTCGCCTGAATCCTACCAAAACCGAATTTTTTATGCGGATTACTCAGGCGGTCTTACATGTATCAAGCTCGGCCAGGGGTCAAGCGGGGGTGGTATGTGGGGGGGGCCTGATTGATTCTGCCTTCAGCCCCTGAGTTAAAGCAATAGGAACTCAGGTTTCCAGGCATCGAAAAGGCAGGGTTGGGAGAGAACCTGAAACACGCTGCGAGGTTGGAAATAGGGTTGGAAATATAAATTAGACAAAAAGAAAAAGGGCTGCGCAATCTGCGTAACCCCTTTATATCACTGGAGCGGGAGACGGGTTTCGAACCCGTAACCCTCAGCTTGGAAGGCTGATGCTCTGCCAGTTGAGCTACTCCCGCTTTTTTCTTTTGGAGAGCCATCTTATAGCATGTGACGGAGCTTTAGATCAATAGAGAATATCCGAATTTCGGGGTTTCAGGTGTCGGGTTTCAGGTGTCAGTGAAATCAAGCAAAAACGCTGAAACCTGAACACTGAACACTGAAACCTTCGTCATGAGGCTTGACACCTTTCCTCTGGACGAGTATGAACGAGGCTCAATGGAGTCTGAACACTCACCTTCAATCCAACTTCAGGGATAAGAAATGCTGAGTTTTTTACCAGGTCCTGTGAAAGGGGTTTTGTCACTCGGTCTGTACGTCATCAACACCATTTTCTGGACGATGGTGGTTTTTTCGGTAGCGCTCTTGAAGCTTTGTGTGCCGGTGCCTGCATGGCGTAAACTCTGCAGTAAAGTAATGATTGGCATTGGCAACATTTGGATTTTTTTCAACAACTGTAATATGAGTTTCATAAATAAAATTAACTGGGACGTTGACGTTACTGATGGATTGAAAGTGGATCGTTGGTACCTGGTGCTGGCCAATCATCAGTCGTGGACTGACATCTTGGTTTTGCAGAAGATTCTGTACCGCAAGGCTCCATTCTATAAATTCTTCCTGAAGAAAGAGCTGTTCTGGGTACCGTTCCTGGGTCTGGCTTGGTGGGCATTGGATTATCCGTTCCTGGAACGCTCATCCTCAGCCCAAAAAGATATAGAAACCACCATGAGGGCTTGTGAGAAATTTAAGACGTTTCCAGTATCCATCATGAATTTTGTGGAGGGAACGCGGTTCACTGCGGAAAAGCACCGCAGACAACGCTCGCCCTTACTCCCACCTGCTAAAACCCAAGGCCGGCGGTATTGCTTTCGTACTTGCAGCCATGGGAGAGCAACTGGACTCTATCTTGGATGTAACCATTGCGTACCCAGAGGGGGCAGAGGGTTTTTGGGCCTTTCTCTGCGGCAGAGTTACCGAAATCAAGGTGAGGGTAGAATCGTTGCCAATCAATGAAGAGCTATCAGGCGATTATTTTAAGGACCGGGAATTCCGCAAGAGATTCATGAGTTGGCTGAATGTACTTTGGGCTGAAAAAGACAAGCGGCTGGCAGCTTTGCTGAATGAGGAGCGTTCAGCACTCCGAAGAGGAAAAGCTTGACATCCGTGACTGTAAGTGGTTAAAAATAATGAAAAGGCGGCATGGCCAAGTGGCTAAGGCAACGGTCTGCAAAACCGTTATTCCCCGGTTCGAATCCGGGTGCCGCCTCCAATGAACTCAAGGGGTTAGGTAACTCAGCCTAACCCTTTTTCAATGCCTAATACTCTGCAGGTGCGCAATGGAAGATGGTGCATCGTACAACTCCGGTATGCCGGAGCCCGTGCAACCCGAGCCTTCAGGGGCCGGACTTATCAAAGGGTTCTTGGGGACAGCAAAAGCAGTGCTCCTCAGCCCGCGTAGGTTTTTCCCGAGTATGCCGCTGGAGGGCGGACTTCTGGGCCCCTATGTCTTCTTCCTTTTCTGCACCGGCTTTTCTTTTCTGGTCTCTTTAGGTCTCACTGTGGCAATGTCGGGCAGTATTTCTCCCTGGATCTTACTGGTGATGTTTGCGGCCTTGTGGATGCCCTTTTTCAGTGCCGCGATTCTGAATCTCCTGTTCACCAAGCTCTTGCGCACCGGCGGAACCTACGAGGCCACATTCAGAGTGGTCTGCTATGCCAGTGCGGTTAATTTGTTCGCCTGGATTCCGGTTCTCCCCCTCATTCTTCTCTTTCAGTTCTACGAAATTTATCTCTCTGCCCTGGGGCTGAGCTTCGTGCACAGAACCGGCCTTGGACAGGCACTGCTGGTTGTGATAGGCACCCTGCTCACCGTTTCAGTGATCATAATGTTCATGGCGCGTGTCTTCTTCCCTCTCTGATAGAAAACAAATATGTTTAGTCCTCAGTACCCAGTTGACCGAGGCCGGTGAGATCCAAAAATTGCTCCTGAGACACCGGGGATATAGTCTCGCCAACGGCGAATATACAAGAGGATTCAGTGGTCGGTTCGAAGACTTTGCCGACCTGGATTACAGGCTCTTTCAGCCAGAGAAAGTAGTCGTCAAAAAAACGAAGAACGAGATCCACATCTTCGGAATCTTCCAGCATCTCAGAGAAGTTGAAGTTGTTTATGAGACCGCGGCCTCTCAATTGCTTCTGGTTTTTTTTGTCGAGCCAGATTTCAAAGGTGACATTGCGCAGAGACAGTCGGTTTCTGTTGGCATCCACCAGGTAAGCCTGGTCCACTTCGTACAATCCCTCTGGTAGGTCGATCATCGTCTTAATCCCTCATAATTAGCGGATAACGGATAATTTCCCGGTCTCGGCAGACCTTCCGTCTCGCCAGTCTCGCTTTCAGTGCCAAGCGCTACGAGCTTGGCACTGAAACGTTACCCCCAAAAACCTCCCGGATAATCTCCAGCAGGAAGGTGTGTATGGACGGATTGCCGGCAACCACGTCGCCGACCCAGATATGATTGTTCCCGCCGCTAAAATCCGAAATATATCCTCCTGCTTCCTTCACCAGGAGGTGGCCGGCAGCAATGTCCCAGGGACTGAGACCAAGTTCCCAATAGCCTTCGCAACGGCCACAGGCCACATAGGAGAGATCCAGGGCCGCGGACCCACCTCGACGAATATCGCTCACCTTTGCAAAGACCCGGTTAAACCCTCTGAGATAGTGAGATAAAATTGTCTTGTCCCTCCAGGGAAAAGCAGTGGCCACCAGAGCTTCATCAACCTTTCGTCGGTTGGAAACCTGAATAGGGCGGCCATTAAGGGTGGCACCATGCCCTTTCTGAGCGAGAAAAAGCTCTTGGCGGCAGGGATCGTATACCGCTCCCAAAACTATGGCATCCTTATATTCCAGGGCAACGCTCACCGCAAAAACGGGGAAACCGTGAATGAAGTTTGTGGTGCCGTCCAGTGGGTCCACCAACCAGCGGCTCGCGTTCTGGCCTGTACTGCTCTCGTCTTCTTCGGCCAAAATCTCATGGTCCGGGTGGCGACTCTGGATCAGTTGGACGATGGCTTCCTGTGCTGCCAGGTCTGCCTCAGTTACGTAGTCAAAGCGACCTTTGGACTGGATCTGCAACGTTTCAAGTTTATTGTAGTAATTCAGAAGAACAGCGCCGCCCTCCTTGACGCAGTCTACGGCGGTTTTTATTAGTTGCTCGTTCATATTTTGTCCTCGAATATTAGTGGTGAGCATAGTACTGCAGAAACTATTTGTTGACAAAGATTTTCCGGGTCATTTGGCATTTCGCATTTCACACCTATTCACATATAAGCACTCTTAAATATAGGTCCCATCTCCAAGTGTCAAATGGGTAATGGGCAATGAGTATTGAAAAATTTGCAATGCGAAATGCCAA
>PVMK01188559.1_pt1 | contig 14360 bp, 9 predicted proteins | sample 1853481 | NCBI WGS metagenome assembly PVMK01 (sample SAMN08533507, study PRJNA380276) | Marine sediment metagenome, whole genome shotgun sequencing project. | reverse complement strand
ATATCCATCAGAGCATCGTTGATACGACAAGCGGCAAAAACATCTTCTCCCTGGATGACGGCAGTGAGCACGAGCGCTTCGCGCATTTCATCGGCGGATTGCAGAAATATACGCCGGGCGCGATTGCCTTTTTCGCACCCAGCGTCAATTCTTACCGGCGTTTTGCGCCCGACAATGCCGCACCCATTAACCTGCACTGGGGCTATGAGAACCGCACCACCGGGATCAGGGTGCCGGACAGTAATCCGCAGGCGCGCCGGGTAGAGAACCGCTTCCCGGGTGCGGACGCCAATCCGTACCTGGCCATCGCTGTGTCACTGGCCTGCGGATACCTGGGAATGAAGCAAAAAATCGCCGCATCAGAGCCCCATGAAGGTGATGCTTTCAATGAACCTATCACCGTGGCCCGTAGCCTGGAAGAGGCATTACGGCTGCTGGACGAAGACAACGACCTCAAGCAGGTGCTGGGCGCCCACTTCGTGAAGGCTTATTGCGCGGTCAAGCTGGAAGAATTCGAAGCTTTCAACAAAGTAATCAGCTCCTGGGAGCGCGAGTATCTCCTGCTGAATGTCTGAGCGTTGGAGCGAATTCATTCGCGATTAAAATCGCTCTTACGTTCGCGAATGAATTCGCTCCTACGTCGATTTCGGTAAATGTAGGAGCGGATTCATCCGCGAAAAATCGACCGTTTGCGTTTTTTGCGGGCCAGGCGCAGCGCGGTGAAGAAGCCTTTTTCGCGGATTGTTTTTATTGCGACTCCCCGGGTCGTTATGTCGAAGAACTTCTCGCCGTAGCGGGCCAGCTTATCCGGGTCTATTTCGATGCCCAGGCCTTCTCTTTCGCGCTCGAAAGCGACGCCCGCGGCAATTCCCTGGATACCCTCGTTGGTCGTCAGCCGTGCCAGCGTGAAACGGTTTGCGGTCTGGGGATAACCCGGAATCCAGGCCGGATGGAAGGGTTTCCCGAGTGGAATTGAGACGTGAAAAAGTTCTATTCGGTCAATTTTCATTTTCACTGGATAAATACGCAATTTTAGGGCTGTAACTACGGCCAAATATCAATAACTTGACCTATCGCATTTTAGCACCAGGGGGCCGGTGGTACCTTAATTTTGACCTAAACCAAAACAATCAGGCACAGTTTGATGAACGAATGCGTATTACCTGATCCATCCGGGTTTTTTGAGATCCGATTCGAGTCCGTCGGTGGGCTTGGCGCCAATGCCGCCGGCCAGATACTGGCCCGCGCCGCGGTCCTGAAAATGAACCTCAACGGATCCCACTTTTCCTCTTATGGTTCTGAAAAGAAGGGCTCCGTGATTCGCTCCTATATGCGTTTGGGGGCGGCGGACAAACCCATCCGTACCAGTGCGCCGATCGATTCCCCGGACGTTATCGTGGTCTTTCACGGCGCACTGATGAAGCAGGACATCACGATCGCGGGAATGAAGGACTCCGGAATCCTGATTTACAATGGAGCCGCTGGTGAAGTCCCCGAGATCCTGGAACAGGTTCCAGCCGGTACCCGGGTGATCAGGATTGACGCCACCAATATCGCAATCGAGGAGTTGTCGCGTCCGAACGCGGTGCTGCTCGGAACATTGACGGCCATGGCTCCATTCCTGGACGCTGATATCGTCCTCAATACGCTGACCGAGAAGTTTGCGGGACGGAATCCGCAGGCGGCGGCATCCAACGAGCGGGCTTTCAAGCGGGGAGCGCAGGAATTCGAAGTGCTTGAAGGCATCGGTAAGGGAACCGGTGACCTTCCCGTTATGCGTCCGGGTCCCGTGCTGGGTTATGAAACGGCGCCGATTGGCGGCGTGATCCCGTATGCCGGCAACATGATTTCCAATGACCTGTCCACGTCAAGAACCGGCTGGATGCCGCTGTTCACTGAAAAAGAGTGCATCCACTGCGGGCTTTGCGCCACGGTCTGCCCGGACTTTTGCCTGGTCTGGACCCATGAACAAATCAATGGTGAAGCGCCGAAGGTGCGGCTGGAAGGCATTGACTACCAGTACTGTAAGGGCTGCATGCGTTGCATCGAGACCTGTCCGACCGAGGCAATGACACGCGTAACGGAAACACCGGGCCTGGCGGATCAGCTTCGCGTACCACTCTATGCACAAGGGAGTTACTAATGGCCACTGAAATTCACGCCGTCTTGCAAGATACCCGGGGTGCACAGCACACCGACGGAATGGCGCGTCAATCGACCGATTTCCTTAGCGGAAACGAAGCAGCCGCCAGGGCGGCGCGGGACATTGGGTTTCACGTGATGGGTTATTTCCCGATCACGCCATCTACCGAGGTAGCAGAAACGCTCTCGAAAACGCAGGCCGCCGGCGAGCATGAGATCGTCATGATCCCGGCTGATGGCGAGCACGGGGCGGCGGGAATCTGCTATGGCGCTGCGCTGGGTGGCGGGCGTGTTCTCAATGCTACTTCCTCCCAGGGATTATTGTACGCACTGGAACAATTGCCGGTCCAGGCCTCTACCCGTGTTCCGATGGTGCTGAACGTGGCCACCAGGGCCATTTCGGGCCCGCTGGACATCCGCTGTGACCATTCCGACATCTATTTCGCCCTCAACACCGGTTGGATCATCCTGATGGCCAGGGATCCGCAGGCGGTGTATGACATGAACCTGGCCGCGATCCGTATCGGCGAGCACGCCGATGTCAGCTTGCCGGTCCTGGTCGCCTACGATGGCTTCTTCACCAGTCACCAGAAACGCCGTGTGGAATGTATCGAAGACCAGGAAGCTTTGCAGAACTTCCTCGGCACGCGGGAAACGGTCTATTCAGCGCTGGATCCGAGGCATCCAGTGACCTTCGGTCCGTACATGAATGATCCGGACCTGATCAACAACAAGAAGCAGCACTCACTGGCGATGGAAGCCGCGCGTCGCGTGATACCGGCGGTGTTCGAGGAACTCGCTGAGCTGACCGGTCGGCACTGGCCGGTATTGGACGCCTATCGCATGGAAGACGCGGAAGTGGCTGTTGTGCTGCTTAACTCGGCGGCCGAAACCGCCAAGGAAGTCGCTGACCGGCTGCGCAATGAAGGCAGCAAGGCCGGCGTGCTTTCGCTCAACGTTTTGCGGCCGTTTCCTGTCGGCCTGATTCGCGCAGCCTTGCGGGGCATCAAAGCCATCGTGGTCGGCGATCGCGCTGATTCCTATGGCGCCGATGGCGGCAACCTGTCGCTGGAAGTACGCGCCGCGATCCAGATTGATCCCGATAACCATACCCGTGTGCTGACTCGGATTTATGGGCTTGGCGGCAAGGATTTCGATGATGCCGATGCCGAGGAATTCTTCCGCGAAGCGCTGGAAACAGCGGAAACCGGCAAGGTGGATGAGGCTTTTGCCTACCATGGCATATACGCCGGCGACCCCGAGAAAGACATTGCTCACGGCCTGCCTGCCATCGAAACGGCTGAAGTTACCAGGGGCATGGCTACTGTTCGCGAGGATCCTGAAAGCGGCAAGCTGTCGGTTGAACTCAAGCCGCTGTGGGAGATGACCACGGTACCCGGCAGGATCTCGCCGGGACACGGTGCTTGCCCGGGCTGTGGCGCTTTTCCGGTGTTGAACCAGGTGTTCAGCGTACTGGAAGGCGATATTGTCGTATTGTTCCAGACCGGTTGCGCAATGGTGGTCACCACCGGCTATCCCAAGACCGCTCACCGGGTCACTTACATCCATAACCTGTTCCAGAACGGCGCGGCGACGCTATCCGGCCTGGTCGAGATGTACCACGAACTGATCCGGCGCGGCGAACTGCCCGATTCACCGGATATCACTTTCGTCATGGTCACCGGCGACGGCGGCATGGATATCGGCATGGGTTCTGCGCTGGGCGTTGCACACCGGAATCATCACATGATGATCCTGGAATACGACAACCAGGGTTACATGAACACCGGTGCCCAACTGTCCTATTCGACCCCGCTGGGCCACAGAACCTCCACCAGTGAGGTCGGCGCCAGCCGCAAGGGCAAGGTCACACACCACAAAGACACGGCGCAGATCTTCGCCGCGACCCACATTCCATATGTTTTCACCGCCAGTGAGGGCTACCCGGAAGACCTGATGCGCAAGGCCGCCAAGGCTCAGTGGTACGCCAGGCGTGAAGGTATGACCTACGGCAAGATCCTGTCGTTCTGCCCGTTGAACTGGACCACCAAAGATGATGCTGCTGAATCGGTGTTGCAGACAGCGATCGATTCCTGTTTCTTCCCGATCTACGAGGTAGAGCGAGGCATAACCAACATCACCTATGATCCCGAGCTGCTGGGCCGGCGGCGCAAGGTCACTGATTGGCTCGGGCAGATGGGCAAGACAAAACACCTGTTGGCTGCTGGAAGTGAACAACGCCTGGCGGCTATTGAAGAAGAAGCCGAGCGGCGTTGGCGGCGCATCAAGGCCATGCACGATCATCCGGAGCTCTGAACCATGGTAAAAATTGTTGAAAAACGTCAACTTACACCGATCACCCAGCTATACCGGGTCGAGGCGCCGCTGATTGCGAAAGCTGCCAGCGCGGGCCAGTTCGTGATTGTCCGCGTGCGCGAGGGTGGCGAACGTATTCCGCTGACCATCACGGATTATGATCGGGAAAACGGTCTGCTCACCATCGTGGTTCAGGAAGTTGGCGCCACCACCCGTCGCTTGGGCGAACTGGGCGTTGGCGATGAAATCCTGGACATGGTCGGCCCCCTGGGTGAGGCGCCCGACATTCCCAGCGGCGGGCACATCGTCGGTATCGGCGGCGGCTACGGCTCCGCGGCCCTGTTGTGCCTGATGCGTGAACTCAGCGACCGGGGCGAAAAAACCACCATCATCATGGGCGCTCGCGAGAAGGAACTGTTGATCCTGTCCGAAGAGCTCAGTGAAATCTGTGACAACGTGGAAATCTGCACTGACGACGGTTCGGCCGGGTTCAAGGGTTTTGTCACCGAGCGACTACAGCAAATGATTGACGGCGACCCGCCGGGACGTCCCGACTTCGTCATTTCGATTGGCCCGATGCCGATGATGCGGGCGGTGGAAAAAACCACCCGGGCTGCTGACATCGCCACGACGGCTTCGCTGGATCCCCTGATGATCGACGGCACCGGCATGTGCGGCGGTTGCCGCGTGACGGTTGGGGGTGAGGTGAAATTCGCCTGTGTGGATGGACCTTTCTTCGATGCCCACGAGGTGGATTTCGATGAAGCGGTATCGCGCAGCAAAATGTATGTGAAAGAAGAACAACAGGCGGCCGCTTGCCAGCGATCCGCCGCGGGAGCAGCCTGATGCCTGTAAAACGCGCTGATAAAACCCCGATGCCCGTTCGTGAGCCCGGGATGAGGGCCCGCGATTTCGAAGAGGTCAACGAAGGCTATTGTTTCTCGCACGCCATGTTTGAGGCTGAGCGCTGCCTGCGTTGCCAGGACCCCGTGTGCATAGACGGCTGCCCGGTACGGGTGCCGATCTCAGACTTCATGCATGCGGTTGCCGCCGGCGACCTGCCCAAAGCGGCCGAGATATTGCGCACAGCCAACCCACTGGCGGCGATCTGCGGGCGGGTTTGTCCGCAGGAAGCCCAGTGTGAATTGAAATGCCACATGACCAAGCGCTTTGGCCCGGTGGCCATTGGCCACCTGGAGCGCTATGTATCCGATTGGGAAATGGAACAGCCCATCAACGACGAAGTTGCAAAACCCTGGCGGGAAGAAAAGATCGCAATTATCGGCTCCGGACCTTCCGGCCTTGTGTGTGCCGGCGAACTGGCGCGCCTGGGCTATCACGTCACGGTCTACGAAGCGCTGCACGCGCCGGGCGGAGTGCTGCGCTACGGGATCCCCGAATTCCGCCTGCCCAACGCCGTTCTGGACTGGGAGATCGCATCGCTGGAACGGTTGGGCGTAGAGTTCATCAACAACGTGATCATTGGCAAGACCATCAAGATGGAAGAGCTGTTTGGTGAAATGGGCTATTCCGCCGTATTCATCGGCACCGGCGCCGGTCTGCCCAAGTTCATGGGCATTCCCGGTGAAAGCCTGAACGGCGTTTACTCGGCGAATGAATTCCTGACCCGTATCAACCTGATGCAGGCATTTGAATTTCCGCGAGCGGAGACGCCGCTGAAAGTTGGTAAACGCGTGGCCGTGATCGGTTCCGGCAACACAGCCATGGACGCGGTGCGCGCTGCATTACGCCTGGGCGCCGAGCACGCGATGGTGGTCTACCGGCGCAGCGAAAATGAGATGACCGCGCGCATCGAGGAATACGAACACGCTATCGAAGAGGGTGTTGAATTCCACTGGTTGACCAATCCGATCGAAGTGCTGGGCGAGGACGGCTGGGTGACCGGGCTCAAGTGCATGCGCATGGAGCTGGGCGAACCTGATGACTCAGGCCGCGCACGCCCGGTGCCAATTGAAGGTTCTGAATTCATTTTCCCGGTCGATAACGTGGTGCTGTCCATCGGCACCCGGCCTAACCCACTGCTTGTCAAGGCCTCTCCTGAGCTCAAGACGCATTCCTGGGGCGGTCTGCTGGTGGATGAGCGCGAAGTCGAAACCAGTGTGCACCGTGTTTATGCGGGTGGTGACGCCGTGACCGGCGCAGCCACGGTTATACTCGCTGCCGGTGCGGGCAAACGTGCTGCCGAAGCGATTCACGCTGACCTGGAGGCTGACGCTGCCTGATTCGTTTTAATATTCGCGAATGAATTCGCTCCTACGCCGTAGGAGCGAATTCATTCGCGATGGTTTGTTTCGATAATCATCCATTACAATAATCACGGATGAATCCCCCCCAACGTAAAAAGCCTGAATACCTGCTGATCCTGCTGGGCGTTGCCGCCACGCTGGCGTCTTCGGTCTGGCACGTGCTGCTGAATAACTTTGCCATTGAGGCGGCAGCGTTTACTGGCCGGGAAATCGGCATCCTTCAGAGCCTGCGGGAAGTCCCCGGCTTTCTTGCTTTCACCACCGTGTTCATCCTGCTGATCTTGCGGGAGCAGGTTTTTGCCTTGCTGGCCATTGCTGTGCTCGGTGTTGGTGTGGCGCTGACCGGCTTCCTTCCCAGTGAATACGGCCTGTATTTCACCACAGTGTTGATGTCGACCGGTTTTCACTATTTCTATACCGTGCAGCAATCCCTGACCCTCCAATGGATCGAAAAGGAGCGTGCACCCGAGGTGATGGGCAGGCTGTCCTCTGCTTCTTCAATAGCTGCGTTGCTGGCTTTTGCCGTGGTCTGGATCGGGATGGATTACTTTGGTTTCGGTTACCAGGCGCTGTATCTCGCGGCCGGTGGAGTCGCTTTGTTGCTGGTGTTGGTCGCTGCAGTTTCATTTCCAGTTTTTCCACATAAGGTTGCACAAAGAAAACACCTGCTGATGCGCCGCCGCTACTGGCTGTATTACGCGTTGACGTTCATGAGTGGGGCCCGACGGCAGATTTTCATCGTTTTTGCGGGATTTCTGATGGTGGAAAAATTTGGGTTTTCAGCAGCCAATATTGCTTTGCTGTTCCTGGTCAATCACTTGATCAATGCCTGGGCGGCGCCAAAAATCGGACGGCTAATCGGTCGTTTCGGCGAGCGGCCCGCCCTGACGCTGGAGTATGCAGGCCTCATCGTAATATTCACGGCTTATGCTTTTGTCGAGTGGGCTCCGTTAGCAGTGGTGCTTTATGTATTGGACCATGTGCTTTTCGCAATGGCGATTGCTATCAGGAGTTATTTCCAAAAAATCGCTGATCCTGCAGACATCGCCTCAACTGCGGGCGTATCTTTCACGATCAACCATATTGCTGCCGTGGTAATTCCGGTCGCATTCGGGATCGTGTGGCTACATTCCCCAAGTATTGTCTTCATTGCAGGCGCCATTATGGCCGCGCTGTCACTGTTGTTGGCGAGGCTGGTGCCAAGAGATCCGCGGGAAGGTAATGAGGTAAAACAAAATCGCGAATCGTAGGAGCGAATTCATTCGCGATTTTTCGCGGCTAAAGCCGCTCCCACATCACCGTTTGACGTAGCGGTAGCGCTCACTCATCCTTTTCAGGCAATCATCAAAGGTTCGACTGATCTGCGTCGTGTTGCGGATCCGTTCGATCTTCGGCCAGATGGCGCGGCGGCCTTCGAAAACCATTTTCTTGACTTCCTCGGGCCCAAAATTGGTGAACATTTTCCCGAGGTTCATCAAGTGCTTTTCGGGGTAAATCGTGATATCGCCGCTGTAAGTCTGGCTGGCCATCGCATGTGCTTTCTTGAGTATGGCCCCGATCCCCGGTACGTCGAAATGTTGATGCACCAGTTCAAGGAAATGCTCAATCTGCACCAGGGGCGCCTTAAGTATCACGTCCTGGATGAACGGAATGAGTCCGGTTTCCTCGATTTCTTCGCTGAGGAAAGGAACCACGTGCGGATTCGTCTGGCTGACAATGTAATGATTGATGTTGTGCAGCCGATTGACCTTTTCTATCGGGATATCGTCGTGGACTGAGCCATCGATCCAGCGGTTATGCGGCATGTAGGCCACTGACTTACCGTCAAAATTCTTGGCCCGGAGCTGTACTTCCGGATAAAGGCCGGGGATGGCGCTCGATGCCAGGGCAGCCCATCTGACCAATACGTTGGGTGCGGTCAGGTAGTTGAGCAGCCTGGGAAACTGGTGAGAGTTAGCCGGCGAAACGGATATATTCAAAATGCGGTTTGTGCGTTGATAGGCTTCAAGAAAAGTTATCTCGGGGATGTTACGGTCGATGAAGTTTTTCAGCAGTTTTTGATCCAGTACACCCTGACCTTTGACCAGTTCAAATGGCTTGAATATCTTGAACCACTCGAAATCGATATGATGGGGGTCAAGCAGCGCCTCCAGTTCTGAATCCGTATTGGTAGCCAGGATTCCAGCCATGATGGAGCCAGCACTGGAACCGGTAACTACCCGTGGCAGCAAGCCATGTGATTCCAATTCTTCAATAACGCCGATATGAAACAGGCCCAGCGAGGCGCCTCCGCTCAATAACAACGCGGAACGACCGAAACTGTGTGCTGCCCGCTTCAGAAAACGCCGTTTGCGCATGGGTGGCAAGCGCTTGACGTTGGATTCACAAAGAAGTCTCAGTGAAGCCGACACTTCGTCCAGGTAATCGTTAATCAGTTGCTTGGTGCCGCCGCGTGCTTCCTGGTACAGCGCTGGATTAGCCATGTTGCCAAGGTTGCCGTGCAATTCTTCCCGCAGGCGGAACATCAGGCGGTCATAATCCTTTTGCCGCCGTAATTTGCGCAATATCGTAATTCGTGAGGCGACCAGCCGGAAGTCATATTTTTCAGACTCTTTTTTCAGGCGCCACTGGTCTCGTCCTTCAAGGCGATCCAGTTCCAGCGCTGCGGCATACCATTGATCGTAGTTTTCCGCTTCGAACATCGAAATTTCGGTTTTTCTGTATTTGTTCATGTGGTGAGAGTATCAGCGGGAACTTACAATTTCCCTGTCTGAGGTCATGTCCGTCTGTGAGGATTTGGCATCCGAATGAACCAATTCATAGCTTAAGGTTATACTTGGGCGTGATTCCTTTGGATGTCCATCGTGCGTCTGCGTCATATCGAAGTTTTTCAGGCAGTTTATTCCAGTGGTTCAGTCACCAGGGCGGCTGAAATTCTCAATGTCTCCCAGCCATCCGTAAGTAAAGTGCTTGCTCATGCGGAACAACAGCTGGGCTATGCACTATTCGACCGTGTTCGCGGAAAATTGATCCCGACACCGGAAGCTGACCAGCTTTATTCGCACGTATTGACCGTCAACGACAGCGTGGATCGTTTGCGGCATGTCGCCGAGAACCTGCGTGAAGCAGAGGCCGGCAAGATCAGGATAGCAGCAACCCCGGCATTCGGGATTGACCTGCTGCCAAGAGCGATCGCGTCTTATCGGGAAATGCATAACGACACCGTATTTGTAGTCGAAACCCTGCATCTTGATGAGATGGCCAGCGCTTTGCTGGAATCCCGGCTTGAAGTCGGGCTGGCATTTGATCCGGATGAGATTCCCGGCATCAGCGGTGAACTGCTCGATCATGGGTCATTCGTCGCCTTGACACCACCGGGCATTGATTTTGGCGCAAAGAAAGCACTTGAGATAGGCGATCTCGCGAAACACCCATTTATCAGCCTGGACGACCGGGGTCCGCTTGGCCGTTTATTGTCGACTCACGTCGAATCCAGCGGCGTGCAGATCAACGCCGTGGCGTACGCAGAAACCTATCAAGTGGCAAAAGCGCTGGTTTCCTACGGTGTCGGAGTCACGATCACGGATGAAGTTACTGCCAAATCAAGTGGTCACGACAACGTGCGGGTGTGGCCACTTGCCCCCGTTTTGCAATTCAGAATTGCCGCCCTGTGGCTGGACAAAGTCCCCATGTCCATTGTTTGCAGGCGCTTCGTTGACCACCTGAAAGAATGTGTTCATGCTTTCCTTGATTAACAAGGTATAACCAAAGGTTATGGGTGGGCAAACATTCCTCATTGGTTGTACCGGAATCGGCTGGGATATGATCGGGGGCACTTAACGCGATTTTAACGGTGGAATTTCCCCTGGTGTGAGTGTCAGGCGTCAACAAATCCTGCAAGCGGCCATCAAGGCCGGCTACCTGGGCGACGAACAGGCGCTCGCTGCTTTTGTTGACACCACCAGCTTGTCCGAAACCATTTCCACTCTGCACCAGGCATTTCCGAAGCACTTTACCCATACCTTTGCCGCCAAGGCGAACACGATGAGTAGTGCGCTGGCGAAGGTGAAAGAGCATGGCATGGGTTGTGAAGTGGCCAGTCCGGGCGAGTTGGAACAAGCCATCCGGGCAGGGTTTGAGCCGGAAAAAATTGTTTACGATGAGCCGGCCAAAACCAGGGCAGTGCTGGAGAAAGTGCTCAGCCGCGGCATCAGCCTGAATGTCGACAACTTCCAGGAGTTCGAGCGCGTAAAGACACTGGTTCGGGACACTGGGAGCAGGTCCCGAATCGGGTTCCGTATCAACCCCCAGGTCGGAGCTGGGAATATCTCCGCCATGAGTACCGCAACCAGGACTTCGAAGTTTGGGTTTGCGCTAGAAGATGAAGGCAATCGCCAGGCGATCGTTGACTGTTACACGGGCAATAGCTGGCTCACTTCCCTGCATACGCACGTGGGTTCACAGGGATGCAGCCTGGAGTTGATGACCGCCGGGGTTCGCAAGATGGTCGATCTTGCCGAAGAAATCAATGCGGCTATCGGTAATCAGCAGGTTGAAGTGATTGATATTGGTGGCGGACTGCCGGTGAATTTCGACAGCGACGAAGTTAAACCGGGCTTTGCTGAGTATGCCGACGCGTTGCGGCGGCGTGTTCCGAAGCTCTTTTCCGGAAAATACACCGTAAAAACAGAATTTGGCCGCTCCATTTTTGCAAAAAGCGGCTTTATCGCCTCTCGCATCGAATATACAAAAGAATCTGGCGGGCGGCGCATCGCCATCTCGCATGCCGGCGCGCAAATCGCAACGAGAACCGTATTCATGCCGGAAGCCTGGAAAATCCGTCTATCCGTTTACGGACCATCAGGGCAGGCGAAAAGTGGCAAGGAAGTCTCGCAGGATATTGCAGGCCCCTTGTGTTTCGCTGGCGACATGATTGGAACCGGGCGTATGTTGCCGCTGATCGAGCCGGGTGACTATGTCGTGCTTCACGATACCGGCGCCTATTATTTTTCAAACCCTTTTTATTACAACGCTTTGGCCGCGCCAGCAGTCTACGGTGCGGAAGTATTTGATGACGATTTTGTTAAATTCACAGTCTGGAGACGGCAGCAGACAGTGGATGATATGCTGGCCGTAATCGGCTGACAAATAAGAGCCGTGTAATTGGGAAAACGCAATACTGTGGAGCAATCGATATGAGAAAGCTGTCTTTTATTTCATTGATTTATTCATCCATACTGGCATTGCTTTTGGCGCCGCCAGTATTCGCTCAAACCAACACGGACCAGGCCGACGCCGACCAGGAAGCGGGCGTTATTGAAGAGGTGATTGTGACCGGTACGCACATGCGGGGGGCAGCCATTAGCGATGCACTTGCGGTCTCGGTGATCAGTGCAGAGGACATTGAGATTTTGGGCCTGGAGTCCGGTGATGAACTCCTCGATGCCATGCCCGAGCAGGGCCAGAACTTCTTCAACGAGGCGGAAAATATCAGCGGCGGCGTGAACTCGGCCCGCGGCGATATTGGCGCCTTCAACCTCAGAAATATCGGCACCGGTAACACCCTGGTCCTGATGAACGGCCGTCGCGTGGTCAATTCGGCGACTTATCAGACCGAGGAAGTCGGCGGTAGTTTTGTGCCGGTCAACACGGTGAACTCTACGGTTATTCCGGTGTTTGGCGTTGAACGCCTTGAAGTGCTGCGTGACGGCGCCTCGGCCATTTACGGCGCTGACGCCGTGGCCGGCGTGGTCAACACGGTGATGAAGAGCGACTATGACGGTTTCTCCATCCGTGGCCGCTACACTTCCTGGGACAATATTCCCCGTAATACAGCCAGTGCGACGATTGAATGGGGCAAACTCTTTAACGATGACAGGACCGCCGTGGGTCTCTTCGCCAACTACCTTCATCGCGACCGCGTCAATTCTCAGGACGATGAAAAATGGGCGGATTCCGACTACCGGCGATTGATTCCTGATGATTCTCCCTGGTCTGGCGACACCAGGTTCAGGAATAACAGCGTCAATTCGAACTGGGGGCAGTACGACCTCGTCAAAAGCATGAGCGGCGATCCCTACGGCCTGAAAGCACTGGGTATCGTGGACAGTAGCGGTGAGTTCGAAACATACCCCATAGATGATCCCCGTTGCGAAGGCGGTTACGTCATCGCAGGGAATACCTGTGGCCATGCTGACGGGCAGGGCACCTACCGCTACAACCTGAATGCGAACCGTGATCTGAGTTCCAAGCTGGACAGATACAATATCTATTCGTACCTGAACCACGAATTCGACAACGGCATCGAGGCCTATGGCGAATTATCCTACTACCATTCAAAAACCAACCTGAACCGCCATCCTTCTGCTTCGTTTTCATCCGTCAAGCTGAGAGTGTCAGCAGACAACTATTACAATCCTCTGGGCCCCTGCGGTTCACCCAACCGCTTGTCAGACGACGTGATTGGCACGGAAGTGCCATGCGAGGGTCTGGAAATGACTATCGATAACTACCGTCTTGCCGAAATACCGAGAATTGTAGACACCACTGGCAAGGTCTTCCGGGTACTGGGTGGACTCAGGGGAGTAATAGGCACGGATTGGGACTGGGATTCCGCGATCATTTATTCAGAAGCGAAACGGAATGACGTAACCCATAACCGCGTGTCAAATAATCTTTTGCAAGAAGCTCTGAGCGATCCCACCTCTGCTGCATACAATCCCTTCGGTGGTGGTGTGAACACCAATATCGAGCGCGCCCTGGTAGATGTGCGCAGGGACAGTAAAACCGATCTGAAGTTGATTGATTTCAAAATCTCCAACATTGGCCTGTTCAATATGTGGGGCGGTGAAGCCGGATTCCTCGCTGGCGCCGAGTACCGTAAAGAATCCTTCAGGGACGACCGCGATGATCGCCTCGACGGAACCATCGTGTTCACCGATTGGGAAGGTGATACCTATCCCTTCGTATCCGACGTGGTTAACTCCAGCCCGACACCGGACAACCATGGCAGCCGGAGCGTGACTTCCCTGTTCTCAGAACTGGCCCTGCCGGTGACCACCACCCTGGATGTTCAGTTGGCCGTCCGCTACGAGAATTTCTCCGATGTCGGCAGCACCTGGGTGCCCAAGATCGCGTTCGGTTGGCGTGCAACTAACTGGTTGATGCTCAGGGGATCCTGGTCCCAGGCTTTCCGCGCTCCGAACCTGATTACGGTCAACGAGTCACTCGTCGTGCGTAACAATACGAGAACGGACTGGACCTGCCAGTACGCAGCGGATTTCGGTGGAGACCCTGATCAGGATACGCTCGATTGCAGAAACACCATCCAGCGCCGGGCAACCGGCAGCAAGGAACTCAAGGCCGAGAAATCAGACAATACTTCCATTGGTATCGTGCTTAACCCGATGGATGCCCTGACGATGACCTTTGACTACTGGACGATCAAGAAAAAAGACACCATCGGTCTGTTCGGTGAAGAAAACCATACCTTGCTGGACCTGCTGGACAGGATTGAAGCCGGGACCGGTAGCTGCTCGAGCGTTGGCGGTAATCCCCTGTTGGGCAGAAGTGAAGTCGATGAAGAAGATATTCCGTTCTATCTGGCGGCCGGGATCTGCCCCGCCGGGGACCTTG
>PVMK01188598.1_pt1 | contig 14362 bp, 13 predicted proteins | sample 1853481 | NCBI WGS metagenome assembly PVMK01 (sample SAMN08533507, study PRJNA380276) | Marine sediment metagenome, whole genome shotgun sequencing project. | reverse complement strand
GGCTGATTAGCAGCGTTAGCCCATGAATGAGGAGCCATGCTAAAGAGATATAAAAATGGCTTTTTTAATTTGATAAAAGAAGCCGGACTCTCTCCTACAGATTTTCATAACGAAGATGCCAAATTTGAAGGGCTACCTGCATTCATCATTTCCTTTGGAGACACACAACTAAAATTTATTGTCGTAAGTGACTCGCAGATTCGATATGAAGATGATTTTGACTTTGCCTATACAGCCTTTGCGCCGGATTTTCCTCAGATTCCAACACACTTAACCGGTGACTGCTTTACGATTCAGGATATTTATATGCAATTCAAAGCATGGCTGACTGAACATGTGATTGAGTATATCGATGATCTTATTACACCTGATTTATGGGCACAAATTCAGCAAGATAAAACCCTTGTAAATGGAGGTAAAATATCTGGTGATGAATTGACTGAGTTTTCAGAGGAAGAGAAGATTCAATTAAGACTGTCAATTAATGAGTTCAGGCAGGTTATAGTAACGAATTTCTCTCCCTCTGAGACAGAAATGCGGATTATTGATGATAGACTCAACTATTTGGGTAAAGCCCTTGACAGACTAAACCGATTCGACTGGCGAGCTATTGCACTATCGAGTCTAATCAGTATCACAATTGCTCTATCACTCGATACGCAAAAGGGGCATCTATTATTTGAGCTTTTTAAGCAGCTATTTGCAGCAGCATTGCGATATCTTCAGCAATAAAGGGTTAATTATTGGCTAACCACCGAATTAACCTGACAAAAAATTCTGACGCATTTTTGTCAGGTTATTCAGAGCGTTCTGTCGCTTAAAGAATAGAAAGCTAAACTATGAACTCAGATCAGACACCCGCACATTATGAGATTATCCGGTCACTTGTTAAGGGTGGTATGGGCAAAGTGTACCTTGTAGACGATATCCAACTGGGGCCGGCATATGGTTATCAAAGTTCTGCCTGAAAGACTCCTAATCAACTAGGAATGCCTACGCAGGGTGAGGATGAAGCACAACATAATCTATGGAGGAAAATCATGAAAGAAATCCAAGTTCGTTCGCTAAGTGGCGAAGTTGAAATTCTCGATAACCAGACATTGGAAGACCTTCGAGGACGAGTTCGTGGCCAGGTCGTTGCGCCCGGTGACTCCAATTATGACGAGGTGCGTGAGATATGGAACGCGATGATTGATCGTCGTCCGGGGCTCATCGTGTGCTGTACCGGAACGGCCGACGTGCTTCAGGCGATACGGTTTGCCCGGCAGCATCAACTGCTAACATCGGTCCGTGGAGCCGGTCATAATATTGCAGGTAAGTCTCTCCACGATGGTGCATTATTGATTGACTTGAGCGCCATGCGCACAGTCCGGGTTGATCCTGGCGCACGGGTAGCCGTGGCCGGTCCCGGGGCTACGCTCGGCGATGTGGATCACGAGACCCAGGCCTATGGATTGGCTGTGCCCACCGGGATCAATTCTACGACAGGTATAGCAGGGCTGACACTCGGCGGTGGCTTCGGTTGGACCAGTCGCTCGCTCGGTCTGACGGCTGACAACCTCATCGCCGCCGAGGTGGTTACCGCCGAGGGAGAGCGTCTGCGGTGTGATGAAAATAACCATGCCGACCTGTTCTGGGCCATCCGCGGGGGTGGTGGGAACTTCGGGATCGTCACCTCGTTTGAGTTCAGGCTGCACCCCGTTGGGCCGGAAGTCATGGCCGGTCCCGTTATCTTCCCCTTTGACCAGGCCAGTTCTGTGTTGCATAAGTACCGCGAATTCTGCGCGAGCTGTCCCGAAGAGTTGACTGTATGGGCAGTAATGCGTGATGCGCCGCCGCTCCCATTTCTCGCCCCAGAGGTGCATGGGACCAGAGTGTTGATCCTGGCCGCACTATATAACGGCCCTCTGGATGCGGGAGAAAAGGCACTGTCCTCGTTGCGAGAACTGGGGCAGCCCATTGCCGATGGCTTCGGACCACATCCCTTTGCCGGATTTCAGCAGGCTTTCGATCCGCTGCTGACGCCCGGCGCACGTAATTACTGGAAGTCGCACAACTTCACCGAACTGAGCGACGGATTGATCGACACATTGGTCGACTATGGTTACAGACTTCCCAGCCCGCAGTCAGAGATTTTCGTTGCGCAAATGGGAGGCGCGACCAACCGGATTGCACCTGATGCTACCGCTTATCCGCACCGCAATGTAGAGTTCATCATGAATGTACATACCCGCTGGAACACATCAGACCAGGACAATGTATGTGTCGCGTGGGCACGTGAGTTCTACAAAGCCACAGAGCCCTTCGCTACCGGGGGTGTATACGTCAATTTCATCAGTGAAGATGAAGATCGGATTCAGGGTGCGTACGGCACAAATTATGAGCGGCTGTCGGAAGTGAAAGCTAAATACGACCCTGATAATTTTTTCAGTGTGAATCAGAATGTCAGCCCGGGTTGATCAGGAATGGGGGTCGGGCCACAGCAGCATGCTGATATAAATAGCAATTTGCTTAAAACTTGCGTCGGATAAGGCCTTAACTGGGCATTTTTGGGGTCTAAAACACACTTTTAAGAAAAATGGCACGGGCGACATTACCTTCCAGGTCACGTTTGGCACTTACGCATCGGATCTGTTTTGAAATCTTTGTGAAGATGGGTTTTGCCTTTTTGATCGAGGATGCCGACATACATTTTTCTTGCGTGTAGATCGATACCGCAATAATACTTGTGTTGTTGATTGTAAAATCTCATAGTTTGGCCTCCTTTGGGTTAAGGGTTACTGGAATCTTTTCAATTCATTCAGCCGGATGGTTAGAGCCTGGATGGAACGTACTGAGAAATCTGCCAGTTGGCAATAATCCAAAAACTGTTTGCAATAGTAATGAAGCATGATGGCAACTCCTTGTCGCGCCATAGCTTTTCAGCGAAGGCGGACCGTTGATCATGCTTCATCATTAAACGCCTATTAATAAAAGGCAAACTGCGCTAACTGCGGGGTTTGTTGGTTAGCTGGACTGAGCCCTAACCAAAGTAAAGGGATAATGTGGGGGAGTTGCTACAAAGGCCCATCAGACTGTAGCTAAATCACCGCACTATTCACGAAAAAATGACATGAACTGAGTAACTCCTAATAGAATACAGGTGGAAAATTTCAAATGAGCAAACATAAGCCTTTTAAGCCTGATGGCAGAGAAACTCTGAAATTGACCAAGTGGGAACTTGCAAACCTGCACCTGCCACCTGTGACTACCGTAACGCTGTACCAAGGCGCTGCCCCGGTCGCGTTCCTGCGCCATCGGTTGGCGATGATTTTTGAGAAAAATCCGTGGCTCACTTCACGAATCGTGAAAAAGAACACGGCAGATCGCGTGGTTGCGCTGGCGTATGCCAAGACCTTTGAGTTTGAGCCTATCATTGACCAACATTTTTCTGTGTATGAGCCTGGGGATGTGGGCTTTTCGCTGAGCATGCCTTATGAAGTTCTAGCACACTGTTTATTGCCGGTGCAGTGCGCACGCTCGAAACCGGCGACCGATGAAGATGAGCCGTTGTTCAAGGTGGCGGTTATTCCGATTGAAGCAGAAGAAACGGACGACAATCAGGCCACGCCTCTGCAGCAGGCTATAACTTTGCCGGGCTTTGCCCTGGTCGTTTCTATGAACCACACCTTAGGAGATGGTCATACCTATTACAAATTGTATGGCATGTTGAGCGCAGACACAGACGTGGAGGTTCTTGACCCGGTGCGGGTTGCTGATTTTGAGGAAGCCAAAACTGAGGTCATTGGCGAGAAGGAAAACGCAATGTTTACCTCGGCTGGTCTTAGCCTTGGTATTATGGGAACCTATGTGGGCGCAAAGGTGACCCGTCGCGGACCGCAAAATGTGTGTATTCATAATGTAGACCCTGCTTGGGTGTCGCAGGAGAAGGCCAAAGCAAAACAGGAAGGCCAGGTTCCATTTGTGTCTACCAATGATGCACTTACCTCATGGTTTTTCCGCGAGATGAAATCTGATATGAATATCATGGTTGCCAATTTCCGCAGTAGAAAGCCAGCCATTCTGGGCCTGGCCGAGCATCATGTGGGCAATTACGAAGCCAACGTACCCTATTTCCCCGGAGATGTGGAAACCCCGGCCCTCATACGCCAATCAATCCGCAATGCTGATGGCGGGTTCCGTGCCCGTCGGGCTGGTTCGCCTCCAACCGAAATCCCAAAATTCTTTACGCTGATACGCAACAAGAGTGCTCTCATCACAAATTGGGCCAACTTTTATCGTGATGTGGTATTACAAGATAATGCGCCAGACAAGGAGACACGCCCGTATAATCCAAAACTGCATTTACCGATCATGGAGCCAGATGGCATAATTACCTCGGTCTGGAATAACGGCATTATCTTCCGCCCCCGCGCTGGTGAGCTGGGGATATTCATGATTACCCGGCGTTTTGATAGCGACATGCTGATGCAACGGAAGGCACAAGATGGCCCGAATGTTCCTATGGGAGCGCGTATTGTATAGGAATGGGGGTCGGGCCACAGCAACATGCTGATATAAAGAGCAATTTGCTTAAAACTTGCGTCGGATAAAAATGCTAAAGAATTACAAAGAGTTGAAAGTCTGGCAAAAGTCATACGAACTCTGTTTAGAGATATTTGGATTACATTAGGATGCTTTACATATCTTATGGTTCTGTTTGTGAATTGGAAGCACAGATATTATTAGCAGGGGATTTAGATTTAATTGAAGAAAGTGAATTGGGACCGCTAAAAAAAGACATCGCAGAAATAGAAAGAATGTTAAAAGCGCTGATAAAGTCTTTAAAAAACAAACCCTTGAATCCTTGACCCCTTGAATCCTTGGACCCTCTTTTCCAACTAAATTGGAGAAGAACCATAAAAACAAGGTCTTCACAAAAGGTGTAGTCGCAGAAACTTTGTTTGCAACTGTTTGATAAGATTTTTTTTAATTTGAGTCCGGAACCTGGGATATAACGAGGCCGACTCCGTTAAAGGAATCATCCTTAGACATTATTTATGTTTTTGCCAAATTAATTTTTTTGACCGGATACGCTAATAAAGGAGGTATTATGAAACCAAGAAAAATTAAAGACAAGATTTATTGGATGGGTTATGTGGATTGGGACAGACGTCTCTTCGACGCTCTCATTCCTCTCCCGGACGGGACGAGTTATAATGCTTATTTTATTGAAGGTAGTGAGAAGACTGTTTTGATTGACACGGTCGATCCGCTTAAGGTTGATGAACTGTTGACACAACTTAAGGATATCTCCAAACTCGATTACCTGGTTTCACTTCATGCAGAACAGGATCACTCGGGCAGTATCCCCCATGTACTTTCTCGGTTCCCTGATGCAAAATTGATTACTAGCCCCAAAGCAAAAGGGATGCTTATGGATTTACTTTGCATACCCGAGGAATCTATTATCACTGTCAGTGACGGTGAAACACTCTCTCTCGGGGACAAAACACTGGAATTCATACACACTCCCTGGGTACACTGGCCCGAAACCATGGTGGCCTACTTAAAAGAAGATAAAATTTTGTTCAGCTGTGACTTTTTTGGCTCTCACATTGCAACAACCGATCTCTATGTTACCGATGAAGCGCGTGTTTACGAGGCAGCAAAACGCTACTATTCCGAGATTATGATGCCCTTCCGAAAGGTGATCAAGAAAAACATAGAGAAAATCAAATCTTACGACATAGATATCATAGCCCCAAGTCACGGACCTATTTATCCACGACCATCCTTTATCATCGACGCCCATAAAGATTGGATAGACGGACCATCGAAGAACTTGGTAGTCTTACCTTATATTTCAATGCATAATAGTACAAAGCAGATGGTCGATTTTTTTATTTCGTCGCTTGTGGAGAAAGGTGTCAGCGTCGAGCAGTTCAATCTGGCTGTCACGGACATAGGGAAACTGGCAATGGCTCTCGTTGATGCCGGGACAATAGTTATTGGTACTCCGACAGTTCTCGGGGGTCCTCATCCCAACGTTGTTTATGGTGCTTATCTCGCTAACGCACTACGCCCTAAAGCCAAGTTCCTATCTATTATCGGTTCCTATGGCTGGGGAGGTAAGACTGTAGAGATGTTGGCAGGGATGATACCTAATCTTAAAGTAGAAGTTATCGAACCTGTTCTTGCCAAAGGCCTGCCGTCAGAGGCTGATTTAAAAGCTCTCGAAAAATTGGCTGAGACCATTGCTGCAAAACACAAAGAAGAGGGATTTAAATAACTATGGATGCCTGGTAGTTAGTGTCTGTCCGGAAAAGAGGAAAATTGGTCGAGATAAAGGCATGGGAAAAATTTCGCGTGCATTAGTTTAATATTCCGAGGATTAATTTTTGAACATAACGCAGAGATTGGACAAACAAACCGTTTCTGGATGGACCCTAATTAAAAGGAGATCTGGTTCTTCCGACAAATCGCTTAACCCGACCTCGATTGTAACTAAATGCTTTTCAAGATGTCTGCCATAACAATACCACTTCAAGTTCAACAGAAGATATCTGGCTGTTTTCGATCAATAGGTGGAGCCCAAATCTTTTGTCGCGTTAGAAGTTATTTGTCGACTTGTCGAAAACAAGGAGTCAAGTCAAGTCATGCATTGGATCTGTTGTTTAACGGCAAGTTGCCCGATTTTCTTATGTAGATGGTAGTATAAGCATAAAATACGCTGAATAGTTACCAAAATTCAAAATGAACTGCGCGCATCTTCTTTAAATACAGAAAGCTTACAAAATTTCAAAGAGCAGAATAACTTGCACTCATATGCAAAAACTTAACCAGAATGGCCGGAAGTTCAAGCTGGAGAAAATAGTCTGTTGCAGGGGAAGATTTATGCTCGGTGGGGAGGATAGTATTAACCCGAATTTCGTACGTGTTCACGGGATATACTCCCTCGCTTCACTCTGGTGTCTACGTGTCTGGTGTTGTTGGTGAGATAAATCCCTTTTACATGGCTTCATCACTCATAATGATATTTTGGACGCTTTTATCCACCGGATCGCTTCATGGCAGGATGGATCCCAATTTTTTTGATTTTGTAGTGAAGCGCCCTTCGGCTTATCCCCAGTAATGGGGCGGCATCTTTTTGCACCCAATCGGCCTCATCTAAGGCTCGTAAGATAAGTTTTAGCTCGTTTTCTTTCAGTGAGAGGGAGTCGTTTTGTGAAATGGACGGTCGTGATATCTCGGCAACTCCTGCGAGTTTGATGTCGCTTGGGTGTATAATGTCATTCTTGCAAAGTGTCACAGCCCCCTCTATGGCATTTTTGAGCTCCCGGACATTTCCCGGCCATGTTAAATCACACAGCCACTCGATGGTCTTGGGATCCAGTTTCTTTAAAGGACAACCTTTATTTTTGGAAAACTGTTCCACAAACTGATGCGCTAAAAAGGGGATATCTTTTTTTCTCTCCCGGAGGGGCGGAACCCGAAGAATGACAGCCCACAATCTATAATAGAGGTCCTCTCGGAATCTTCCTGCCTGAACCTCTTCCGTAAGATCTAAATTGGTGGCTGAAATGATCCGGCAATCCACCGGTATCTCTTTTAAACCCCCGATTTTGCGGATTTTCCGATTTTCCAGGAACCTGAGAAGGCGAGCCTGCATATCGGCGGAAATGTTGCCGATCTCATCTAAAAACAGCGTACCTCCCTCTGCCGCCTGGATTAAGCCCTTCTTGTCACGTACCGCATGGGTAAAAGCCCCGCGCACATGTCCGAACAGTTCGCTTTCCAAAAGCCCATTAGGGGTCGATCCGCAATCAACGACAACCATGGGATGGTTTTTACGGGGACCTTGCTCATGAATAAGACGTGCGACGAGTTCTTTGCCCACACCGCTCTCCCCCATTATCAATACATTTACATCGCTGGGGATAATTTGTTCGATCAGTTCACACAGCTCTTTCATGGAAACCGATGCGTCGCACAGTAACACATTATTCAAAGGGGAGGTTTTTCCCTGGGTGGTTAGGTGAGACTCAGTTCTCAGGATTTTGCGCACCTTCTTGAGAAGCTCTATGTCATTGAATGGCTTGGTGAGATACTCAGCAGCCCCGGCCTTGATCGCACTGACCGAATCCGGAATGGTCCCGTAAGCGGTCATCAAGATCACAGGAAATCCAGGTCGTATGGATTGAACTTTTTTAAGGAGATCCATGCCTCCCATTTCGGGCATTCGCATATCCGATATCACGAGATCCAATTGCCTTTTATTAAAGATCTCAATTGCTTTTTTTACGCTGTCGGCAGTTAAGATCATGAAACCCGCCAAAGTAAGACGGGCTTCCAAAACCTTAAGAATATACCTTTCGTCGTCTACCACCAAAATGGTTTTTTTTTGGCTCAAGGTGTGCTCCATTTCCTTTTAATCAAAGGAAAGAAAATCGGTTACTTCTCCCTTGAAATTTTTCATGAATTTCAATCTATTCACAAAAAGGGAAAACAACCGTAACCGATCAGATTTACTGTTCAGATATTACTATTTCGAGATTAATTTTAATATCACATTGTGGTATTGTCAATCTTCTTTTTCGACATATTTAAGGATTTTCTCCTCTCCGAGCTGTAGGCACTACGAGCCGGAAGCCGATTAGTTGTAGTTCATTAGGGTAAAATAAGTGGGGCATCTCCAATTGAGCCGGTGTAATCCCAGAGGGTTCACGGATTCAAGGAGTCAAGGGTTCGAGTGAAATGTTTAAGAGCAAATGGATAATGCTCTTACAGATGATGGTGAGGAAGTTGAAAGGACGCTCAAGGCGCTGATAAAGTCTTTAGAAAACAAACCCTTGAAGAGTCTTCTCCAACTAAATTGGAGAAGAACCCCTTATAATTGATAAAACAATCCCCGTTTTTGTTTCACAATTTTTATTTTTTTGCCGGTATGCAGAGAATCGATATATTTTTTAACTTCGTTGGTATGTAATCCCAAAATCTCAGAGAGGTCTTTTAAGGTGCACGGACGTCTGGCAATTGTTCCCAAGATGGCCGATTCGATGTCTTTGCGATAGGCAAGAAGCGGCTTGCGTTCAGGCACAGCAGCGATTATGGAAACATTTTCAAGCTGGAAGAAATCTATAACATGTTCAAGCTCCTTCCGGGTGGCGGCACGAAGTGTGGGAACCGGCCCGGGTCTGTCCAGGGTATTAAGCTGGATCTGGTCCGGCTCGATTTTGTCGATTGCCTGCTTCAAAGCGGTTAATTCCTGTTCTGTATCGTTCATTCCGGGTACGATAAATATTTCCAGCCATAATTTTCCGCGGTATTCTTTGCGGAGCCGGATTAACCCCTCAATAATCTGATCGACTTTTAGATGGGGAGCTGGACGATTGATCTTCCTGAACACTTCCTCTGTGGCAGCATCCAGCGACGGAATGATGACTGAAGCCGCTTTAATATTTTCCCGAACCTGTTTTTGGGAAAATAAGGTTCCATTTGTGAGTAGGGCCACGGGAATATCATGGATATAATTTTTGATAAAATCTAACACGTCACCGATTCTTGAATTTAAAGTGGGCTCGCCTGAACCGGAAAAGGTGATATAATCCGGTCTGGGATTATTGCCAAAATAAAAGAGGAGTTCCTTTTTAACCGTGGCAAACGGCACATATTCTCTGGGTTCTAGTGTCAGATGGGTTGATTCTCCGCATTCACAGTAGATGCAGTTTAATGTGCAGGTTTTCATGGGCACCAAGTCAACGCCCAGGGAAATCCCCAAGCGTCGTGAAGGCACCGGACCGAAAAGGTAATTGTATTGCATTTTTTCCTCAGTAATGCTGTTATGTTACACTAAAATCGACCTTCGCCGTTTCTCCGTGGATATTTTGATGCCATAGGGCATCCATTATTCCGATTGTGAGCCGAGTGGGTCAAGTTGTTTTATACCCGAATCGAGGAAAACACTCAATGGATTTGTCGTGTGCAAAACCGTAACGGAGGTATAAAATGAACGACAGATTGCCGGGAATCGCTGGTCAATAAAATCATGCAAGAGGTGATGAAGCCGGGAAACGAACAACGTTTTTTTAATTATCGGAAAATGGATCAGGATCTTCTTAAATGGTACATTACGCTGAATTATCAGCTGGTTTCCGCCACTGTAAGAAACAGGGACAGGGCCATGATTCCGAACTATGCTCAAGTCATTGCTTACAGGCGTTTTGTGGAAGGGTTCAAGGCAAAAGAAGTAAAGGATTTAATGTTCTTAACCGGCAAAACCATGGAAGAATCTCTTGTGGAACGGCCTGAATTGAAGGGTTCGAAACAGCGGTTGGATAACTATATCATCTTGACTTCACAGCTTGCTGCAGATGAGTTCGAAGATACGTATGAAATTCTTGAGGCATATCCCCCCGAACAAGTCGCCGCCATTAAAACCGTCGAATCGCTGGCAAGCAGTGATTCGCTTAAACGGATTTTGTTGCAACTTGAAGATATCTGCAGTGATTCACTGTCCCACCAGCTGAGCGGAATATTTTAGCCCGTATCGTTCATGGATTAGTGCCCTACGGCGAGTATCCCGCTGGCGGCGGCGCTAAGGATAATCACTTCGAGCACTGCCAATGTTGCATAAACCTTGTCGTTATTTTTAAGCAACGTCGGAACAATCGCAGCATAGCAGATAATGGTAACGCCCGCCAGGATGGCAACGCCAATAAAATTAATAAAATCTCCATACTTTAGCATGCCGAGCCAGGCCCATCCGGCTTTGATTTCTGCGTGTTCGAGATAGTCATTGACATTCATGGACCAGTAGTTGGAAATTTCATCCAATGGAATATACGGGTCTAAAATGCCAAATGCATAAAGGCCGAACGTAACAAAAAGGACAAGTAAGCCGATGTACATCCCCCGTTCCAGTATTTTGGCATAGAGAAGCTGTTCGGTGCTCGCTTCTAACATGGGCGGTTGTTTTTCGTCCATTCCCTTTTCTCCTATATCAAATTTTCTTTGTTCCAGGGTTTTTATTAGCTGTCCGCGTTTGCCTCCCAGGCAGGTGTTATGTCAAATCGCGAAGCGATTGTATCGCGTGTGACTAAAACCCCAGCCCCTTGGACAGCGCCTTGGCGCCTGCAAAGGCAAGGATCCCGATCACCATCCACCGTATAAAAGTGGGCTTGGCGATTTTAAGGAGGCGGACGCCGACAAAAGAGCCGAGCATGATTCCCACCAGCGAGGGAACGACCATCAAGGGTATAACACAGCCTTTATTCACGTATATCCATGCCGCGGAAGTATCTGTGATGGAAAGGAGGAATTTGCTGGTGGCCACACTGATTTTCAGCGGTGCTCCCATGAGTAGGTTGAGTGCCGGCACATTGGCCCAGCCGGCTCCGAGGCCGAACATGCCGGCCATAATTCCGATTAAGACGAACATGGCCAATCCTAAAGGTGTCCTGTGTACTTTCCAGTCGATAATCTCTCCGGTGCTGGCTTCCTGGTAAACACCGCAGATTCTAAGCGCTGATGATAAGCGATCTGCTTGGGGAACATCCGGAAACGTCGATTTTTTGGCGGTTAACATTAGAACGCATATGCCGAGGATGGTGGCGCCAAGGGAAATCTGAATGATATTGGTGGGCAGCGCAAGTCCGATCATGGCTCCGATGATGGCGCAGGTTGAGGCGATAAGAGCCACCGGAATCGCCAGCCTTAAGCTGGCAAGGTTCATTTTCAGGAGGCCGGGACCCGCGGCCAATGCGCCCGAAAGGGCTACGAGAAGACCGGTACCACGCACAAAATCTAAATGAAACGGGAAAAATCCGCTGATAATCGGCACAAAGAGAACCCCGCCGCCGACACCGCCGAGAACGGCAAGTATCCCCATAATAAAGGTGACGATCAGTAAAATCAGCGGCCAGAACCACCACGCATGGTTTGCAGATGCCTCGGCCGACACCTCTGCAAAAGCAGGGGACGCCATTAATGTCAACGAGAACAGGCTAGTTAAAATAATGGTCCCACAGTTTACCATTAATTCTCATCGTATCCTCCTGAATATAGGCGTTGTCTTTTATGCTTAGGGCCGAATTCATCGAAAAGAAAAAAGAAACCTATATGACATTTCATGCCGTGTCAATTAAAATAACAGGAAATTACATACAACTCGTTTAAACTACAATGATTTATGACACCCAATAAATGACATTAACATAAAAAGATATCGTTAAATTTACAGTCATTTACCCTGTTTGGCGTTACATTTTGCAACACTGATGGCGGCCATATGATATACTTTTTTCGTACGTGTTTACGGGGTGTGAATCCTTGAACCCTGGAATCCTTGGCCCCTCTTCTCCAACTAAATTGGAGAAGAACCTTAAAATCTTGCCGTATTTAATACTGAATCCTCTGGATGCAGGACGAATGGGTTTGGTGAGAAAATTGGTCTAAAGATTCAAAAACCCCTTGCCCTTGCGCCCAATTGGATGTTAATAAAATTGCTGTTCTCTATTCTATAAAAAAAACACCCTCACTTATGAGGTGAGAATATGAAACAGCTTGGGAATCTTATTGACCGAATCGTTGAACGCGTTAATACCAACCTCCGGGATTTCGGGTTTGATGCTGAACCTTTTGTTCGCAGGACGATCCCAATGAGTCAACTGTTTAAATTCTACGCCTTTTGCGGCATTACATCCCAGCACCCGATTCACTTTCATTTCAACCGTTCAAATTTGGCCGGAAGCTATTTTTACGGCAAATGCACGGTGGAAAACTCTGTACTTTATAAAAGTGATGTCCGGGGCGATGAACTTAAGGCAAAAGGGGATCAATTTCATTTTCAGGGTTCCAAACTTCCTGTTTATGATGATGAAGTCATTCGTATCAAAGACGCCTGTCTGATCAAAACACTGGTTCACTGTTTTTCCCATGATCCGGAAACACTGGAAGAGTTTTTGGTTCAAAACACGGCATCCATGCATTACGCCAACATTCACGGATCTCCGGTGGAAGGATGTTTTATCGGACCATTCAGTACTGTGGACCTGACAACGGTCCACGACTCAATAATCGGAGCCTTCGCTTATGTGCAGGTGGGTGAATTATCTCATCAAAATGTGGAACCCGGAAAGGTCTGGATCAAAGCCGACGACTTATTCGAGTTTAGGTACAAGTTCCCAAAGAAAATTCTCGAAAATTATATTTCCATAAACCCCGGAGAAAAGCCCGTGGGAATATTTATCGACTTTGTGAGATCCCGAAAAACGGATTTTCAAAGTATTTTTGATGTTGTGGACCTTAAAGCTCCCACTGCTATTCCACGCAGTGCGTCCTTGAATCGCTATGCTGTAATGAGAGGACAAAGCCATATCGGCGAAAACGTCCTGGTGGCACAGCGGGCATATCTGAAAAATGCGTGGATGGGAAAGGGGGCCAATGCCCAAGAGAACTGCTACATCATCAATTCCCGTCTTGAAGGCAACAACATTACAGCCCATGGCGGCAAAATTATCCACGCCCGTTTGGGGAAAAATGTTTTTGTCGGCTTTAATTCATTTCTCCGGGGCACCCAGGATTTCCCATTGGCTGTGGGACCCGGGTGTATCATCATGCCGCACACCATCATTGATCTGAATAAACCTTTAAAGATTCCGGCAGGACATATTGCCTGGGGCTATATCAGAAACGCCAAGGACCTCGCACGACACAGCGTTTCCATCAAAGCGCTCTCTGAGGTTGACGGCAAATTCAACCTGGGTGCCATGAGATTTAAGGGCAGCGGGGCTCAATTCGTCCAGGCCTTTAAACATCGAATAAAGCATATTTTAGAGGCCAACGGTGCTTTCTTTGACGGCCGGCAAAAAAAAGGGCATGCCCAAAAATCCCAAGACATTTCATTTAATATTATTCATCCCTATTCAAAGGGACCGAAAAAGGGCCTCTATCCAACCATAGATATTCGCCCATGAATGGTAGGTTTTGAAACAGCTTCAAAGCCCTTAAAAAAAATCGTATCAGAGCTTTCTGCAGCCCGGTTGAATCCCCGAAACTCAACTGGGCGAATTGTTGCAGTTCAAACGGTCCGATTTTCAACGGACCCGCCCATGGCTTTTCAAAAAAAACAATGTCCAATTCAGATCTCATCCGGATGATGACACAACGAGCCGAAACGGTTCAGGCCATTGTGTCGAAGATCACCCATATGGAGCAGGCGTTTCGGTATGCTGTTGATTTAACCCAAAAGCAGGGCGGCAAAACCGTTGCTGCTGCAGGATTAAAACCAAACGAAGCGCGGCTTCTGAAAAAAGCGTGCGAAACTTCTGAACTCGAGTTCCTCGAATTTCCTTTAAGGTCCCATACCCATGGGATTCATACG
>PVMK01177655.1_pt1 | contig 14362 bp, 14 predicted proteins | sample 1853481 | NCBI WGS metagenome assembly PVMK01 (sample SAMN08533507, study PRJNA380276) | Marine sediment metagenome, whole genome shotgun sequencing project. | reverse complement strand
CCCACTTCCCATCACCAATGATCTGATTAAGAGACGAATTCTCGGCAATTTTCTGTGCCTGATCATATTTTTCCAAAAGGACTTTATGCATTTTTCGGGCATTTGCTGGCATGGTGACAAACTGGGAAGGGTTCTTCTGGAAAACCACCTTGGTTTTGACTGGCTTCAATTCCCCTAACACGACTCCCCCGGTGATATGGTTAAGCCGGGTCGTGGTCCGCAAAAGGATGGGGAGCCCGAGTTCCTCGGAGAGATCAAAGGCAGAAACGGTGAAATCTTTCATCTCCTGTGTGCTGGTGGGTTCCAGCAACGGAATACCGGCCAAGCGTGCATAGTATCTGTTGTCCTGTTCGTTCTGGCTCGAAAACATGGACGGGTCATCGGCGTTGACGATGACCATGCCCCCCTTTACACCCACGTATGCCATGGTCATTAAGGGGTCAGCAGCCACGTTGAGACCGACAAGTTTGACGGTTACCATTGTCCTGAGGCCGCTTACGGCTGCTGTTCCCCCCACTTCCATCGCGACTTTTTCATTGGTCGAGTACTCGAAGTAGAGGTCGGTCTCCTTGCTGATTTCGAAAAATTGCTGGGGGATTTCTGAGGAAGGAGTCCCCGGATAGCAGGTTGCAAAAGACATTCCCGCTTCGAGGGCGCCCCGAGCAATAGCCTCGTTGCCCAGAAGAAGCATCTCCTTCCCCGGTGCATCTGTCAATAATTTATGCATTTTTTCCTCCGATTATTCTACGTTAGATTCATTAAAATTACGTTTTACCCAAGTATTTATTCCGGTCCTCCATGAAATTCTTGTAGATCTTGTAGTGCTCTGTCTCGTCGTAGTTGATTTTCTGCACAGGTATGCGATCGAAACTTAAAATATCTGCTCCAGGGCATGCCAGGAGAATCGGGGAGTGGGTGGCGATAATGAATTGGGCGTGGCCCGCATCTCCCATATCCCTTAACACTCTTAGCAATTCCAACTGGCTCTTAGGTGAGAGGGCCGTCTCCGGTTCGTCCAAAAAATAAAGCCCTTTTATCTGATAGCGGGCCTTAAATAGAGTCATAAGGGATTGTCCATGGGATTGGGTGATTAAAGATTTTCCGCCAAAATACTCAAGCATTGCAGGATCTGCTGCTGCCCACTCATCCAAGTATTGAGCAAAATCCCGGAATGTATCTGACCCAAAAAAGGATCCCGGTACCTTGCCGTCATTCCATTCAATATCGATAAACATATAGAGTGCTTCTTCATAAGGGTTAGGTTCCACGCGGGTTGTTTGAATGTTCTGCCATATGTGGATACCGCATTTTTGACACAACGCTTTGAGAAGCGTCGATTTCCCTGTACCATTTTCACCGACGAAAAAGGTCACCGACGAACGAAAGCCGATGCTCCCGGTTTGATGGAAGATCTGCAGGCTAAAGGGATAGTGTTCTCGGGTAGGATATTCTTCTGAAAGAAGGGTCAGTTTATTAAGGTGCATCGGGGTATCTCCCAAATTAGAAACTTCCAGCATTTAACTGGCAGGTCTCCAAATTTTGGTTCCTTGTCTGATCTTCCGAAACAAAATGATTAGAGAAATTCGAAAGTTGAAATTCGGTGAGGAGTTTTATTTTGTTTTCCTGATTTCAAATTTTCAGTTTCAAGTCAATGGTAACGCCGAAATTGCTTTTTGAGCTTTATATGCTAATAATGCTCTTGTGTCACTGAAAAAATCCTTTTAACGTTATAATTTGATTGGCATGATTATAGATTAAGGGCTTGCCCTTAAGCCCTTCGCAAATACCCACCCCACAACCCCACATAGCCCACCACCGATTCCAATTACCAAGAAAAGTGTGGGCGCCTCAATAAATTCCAAGGCCAAGCCGGCGAGACCGGAAGATAGCGCCGTCATACCCACCACAGAAAGATTAACCATAGCAAAAATCCTTCCGGTCATGGCAACGGGGACCAAATCTTGAATCAGAGACGACCGGCTTACTGTCATCATCGGTACTGCGAGAGAATGAATTACTATGATAATACACGCAGCCACCAATGATTCGACAAAATATAGGGGGATAAAGGTTATGCCATCCAGGACCATCCCGGTCAGCAAGATATGGCCCTTCTTGAAACGGCCTCCTATAAAAAACAGCCCACTGCTGCCGAGGAGCATCCCGATGGCATGGCATGCCATAATCAGGGCAAATGCTCCAGCTCCAAGACCCAGTGTCTGTTTTACAAACACGGGAGAACCAACGATGGCTGGCCCCATGATGAACATATTATCTGCTGCCGTTAAAAGGAGCAGGGGGAAAATGACCGGATTTCTTAGTGCGAAAACCAGCCCATCCTTAATTTCCTTCATACTGGGAGAGCTTTTGGAGACGGAAAAGGCCTTTCCACCTGAACGGATGAAAAAAATAAAGATAAACGAGACCAGATATGTAAGGGAACATGCGGCAAAAAGGTGGATATTCCCGAGGTAATGCAGTAGCCCTCCCGCGATTGCCGGGCCTAAGAGTAGGGCGAACTGCCATGATGTCTGTATGAGGGAATTGGCTCGAATGAGGCCTTCTTTGGGAACAATCTCGGGGATAAAAGCGTCTCTGGCCGGGTTGAAAAAAGTAGCTGCAATAGCTACGGCAAAGGCATTCATTGCCATAAATAGGGGTTCTAATGCACCAAACAGAAAGGTGGCGGGGATTAACAGCACCACCACAAAACGTGCGCCGTCTGATATAAGCATGATTCGCCTTCTGCCACCACGGTCTGCAGCAACTCCAGCAAATAATGAGAGAAGTAATGCGGGTAAATACGAGGCCATGGCCACAAGCCCGGTTGCCGACGAGGAGCCAGTCAACTCTAACACAAGCCACAGCAGGCCGATCTGATATATCGAATCACCACTCTGAGAGACCATTTGCCCTAACCAGAGGAGAGTGAGATTGCGGTTCTGAAAGATTTTCTCCAATGCAGTTCCTTTATACAGACAGAGATTCCCTTATTTAGTTCGGATGAATCATAAATTATTCTATTTTGCTGATGAAAGCCAGTTGTTTCAGAAGCGCTAACTCTGATTGATGACTCGAAAATTTTGCCAACACCAGGAATCCCAAGTCCTGTACTCCTGCTTGACTTTATGGCCCGGAGCGGCTACCCTTTCGCCTGATTTATTGGGAGGTCGTCTTAAGATGCCCTCTATTGCTGAAATGATGATAAAGTTCAAACGGGGGAAGAAAAAATAATCATGATGCAAGAAGAGATTTTTTTGGGAAACGGCGCTATTGCCTTAGGGCTGCTTGAGGCAGGATGTCAGGTGGTAACTTCCTATCCGGGCACACCCAGCTCTGAGATCCTTCCCGAAGTGGTGCGTCTCGTCAAATCAGAAGGTCTGAACACATATGTGGAGTGGTCCACCAACGAGAAGGTGGCATTTGATAACGCCTTTGCCGCCGCCATTTCAGGGAAGAGGGCGGCATGCTGTATGAAACAGGTGGGGCTGAATGTGGCGGCTGACTCACTTATGAGTGCCGCTTATATGGGGACTAAGGGAGGGTTTGTTGTTATTTCCTGTGATGATCCCGGGCCACATTCCTCCCAGACCGAACAGGACACCCGGTTGATGGCCCGCTTTGCCAAGGTCCCGGTGTTAGACCCTTCCAGCCCTGAAGAGGCGAGGCAGATGTTGGGTCTTGCCTTCGATCTTTCCGAAGAATTCCAGGTGCCGGTCATTTTGCGGCCTACCATTCGGGTGTGTCATGCCAGGGAGAACCTCACATGGGGGGAGTTAAAAAACAATGACCAGAAGGCATCCTTTGAGAAAAACCCGGGCCGATGGGCGGCTACGCCCCGATTTCGTTTTATACTCCACGGCGAGTTGAATCGAAAATTAAAAGAAATCGGGCGTAAGTTCGAAAAGCTCGATCCGTTCAATTTTCACGATCTAAAGGCAGGGGAAAAGTACCCTTTGGGTATCCTGGCTGGCGGCGTGTCTTATTCGGTTGTGCAGGACATATTGTCAGATGAAGACCGAAGGGATATCCCGGTCCTGAAAATGTGTGCGCCCCACCCATTTCCGGAGGGGTTGGCCGAGGAGTTCATGTCTGCCTGTGAAAAGGTGCTTGTCATAGAAGAGACGGACAGTGTAATCGAATATTTTTTGAGAGACAGCGAGAAGGTCCTCGGCAGGTTTTCGGGCCATGTCCCATCTGAAGGTGAACTGGTGCCGGAGGTGGTCTATGGCCTCATCAATAAAACCCTTGAAGAACAACAGATGAAAGGGCTGAGCAGCGATGGGCACGAGAGCGCCATTGAACTGGTAAAGGGGCTTGAGCTCCCCATACGTAAACCCACCCTCTGCCCTGGGTGCCCACACAGGGCCTCCTTTTTTGCCATCAGGAAGGCCAGGCCAAAAGCGATATTTACCTCTGACATCGGCTGTTACACCCTGGGGATAAACTTGGGGGGCGTTGACACCTGTCTGGACATGGGGGCCGGTATAACCATGGCCTCCGGTTTCTATCACTCCTTTGCCCAGGATCAAGTTGAGCAACCGATTGTGGCTACTATCGGGGACTCCACTTTTTATCATTCAGGCACCTCCGGGTTGCTAAATGCCGTTTATAATGACTCTCGATTTATCCTGGTTATCCTGGACAACCAGATCACTGCTATGACAGGGATGCAGCCTACCCCGGGATTGGGGATCCGTGCGGATGGAACCAAGGGAAAGACGATCCCCCTTGAAAGGGTTGTCGCCGGTTGCGGCGTCGATTTTATTGAGATAGTTGATCCTTATGATCTAAAAGAAATGAACAAGTTAATCAAAAAGGCCGCCGAATATACAAGTGATCCTGACGGCGGGGTCGCTGTTATTATCTCGCGTCATCCCTGCGTCATTGCTAACAGGGAAGAGGCCATTCCACAGAAAAAGGAAATAGTTGTAACAGAAGATTGCGCGGAGTGTAATTTCTGCCACGATCGGTTTGAATGCCCAGCTCTTTATAAGGACGTTGATCTGGAACGAACCGCAGTTGACCAGACACTTTGTGCCCAGTGTGGCGTATGTTTAGATATATGCCCCAAAGGTGCCATCGTCGAAGTGTAAAGGAAGAGAGTGACATCAATGGAAAACATCAATTTCGTATTGAGTGGCTTGGGAGGCCAAGGCATACTGTTCATGACCAAGCTCCTGGCCCGGTCTGCCGTTAACAAAGGGCTTAAGATTTTGGTTGCCGAGACCCATGGAATGGCCCAGCGCGGTGGATCTGTTATCTCTCACCTCAGGGTCGGGGACGTAAAAGGAAGTGTGGTCAGGGCTGGTTCGGCCCATATCCTACTTGCGTTGGAGGAGAACGAGGCCTACCGTAACATCCCTTATCTTGCTGACGGAGGGAAGTTGTATGCAAACGCCCCAAAACCCTCTTTCCCCCGAGAAGAGGTAAGGCCTTATCTCGAAAAGATCGGGATCGAGTGTCGCTCAATTCCGGCCTCGGACATTGCGGCAAAATTTGCGGCCCCCATGTCAGCAAATCTCGCCTTGCTCGGCTTTTTCTCTGCCTTTCAGGAAGGCCCCATCAGCTATGACGAACTAAAGGAGACCATAGCTCAGGTCAGCCCTGATAGTTTCAGGGAAATTAACCTGAAGGTTTTTGATAAGGGGTTCGAGGAGGGCGCCGTATAGGGTAGATATGAACCGACGTGTAAAAAGGGTTGCAGGCATCCTCCTTGCCGCTGGTACGTCCACACGGATGGGCAAAACAAAGCAACTTCTGCCCTTCGGGGAGAAGACACTTATCGAGCGGGTATTAGTCGAAGCCTTAAACTCGGAGCTGGATAAGGTGGTATTGGTTCTGGGATATCAGGCCGTGGAGATCAAGAAAATCATTAACCCTGTTTCCCCTCAGCCAAAGCTGACCATCATCGAAAACCGGCAATTCAAGCAGGGTATCAGCTCTTCCATCATAGCCGGTCTATCAGAGATTGAGAACACCCACGATCATGTAATGATCCTGTTGGGTGATATGCCCTTCATCCACAGGGATCTAATCAACCTCCTGATCCGTCGATATCTGCAGTCCGGGCTGTTGATTGCCGCGATCAAGGGACAAGATAGGCCTGCGCACCCGATGATTTTCAGCCGCCAGTTGTATCCTGAACTGATGATCCTGCGGGGTGATGTGGGCGCCAGGTCCCTTTTTACGAAATACAGTGAAAAAGTCTGCCTGATTGAGCCGGAAGGGCCATATGATGCAAAGGATATTGATACCCCTGAGGATTATGCCGGATTTCAGATGAGATGAAGGTGATTTTGATTGGTCTTTGCTCCGCGACGTGGGACAAGAAGAATCTGTCATTTTTGTATAAGCCCTTTTTAAGCATGAGGAGAAAAATATGTCGAATATTGTAGTGGTTGGAACCCAGTGGGGTGATGAAGGAAAGGGAAAGGTAGTAGACCTTTTGACAGCGAAGCTGGATCTGGTAGTGAGATTCCAGGGTGGAAATAATGCGGGCCATACCCTGGTGGTGGATGGGAAGCAATTCATTTTTCACATTATCCCTTCGGGAATACTTTACGAAGACAAAAAATGCCTTATCGGAAACGGCCTCGTAGTTGACCCGGAAGTCCTCCTGGAAGAGATCGAAGGTCTGAAAAAGACCGGGATATTGATAGGACCGGAAAGGCTTTCATTAAGTGAAAAAGCCCATATCATCATGCCTTACCATAAGGCCATCGATCTCGCTAAGGAAGCCGCCAAGGGGGAAGCAAAAATCGGGACCACGGGACGTGGAATCGGCCCCTGCTATGAAGACAAGATATCAAGGACTGGTGTGAGGGCTGTGGATCTTACTGAACCTGAAGTTTTAGAAGAGAAGGTAAGAGAAAATCTGAAGGAAAAAAACTTCTTATTAGAGAAATTCCTGGGTGCTGAACCTTTAGAACCACAGCCGATATTGGACAGCTATCTTGCCATGGGAGAAAAATTAGCCCCATTCATTACTGACGTGTCCGTGGAACTGGAGCAGGCATTGAAGTCACAGAAGAGTATTTTGTTTGAAGGTGCACAAGGCACTCATCTGGATATTGATCATGGGACTTATCCATATGTCACCTCTTCTAATCCGGTCGCAGGCACGGCCTGCTCGGGGGCGGGGATAGGTCCGAACCAGCTTCACCATGTGGTCGGCATTGTCAAGGCCTATACCACAAGGGTCGGTGCGGGGCCATTTGTAACAGAGCTTGAAGATGAAACAGGCGACTATATCCAGGAGAAGGGAGCGGAATTTGGTGCAACTACCGGGAGGCGTCGGCGCTGTGGCTGGCTTGACCTGGTAGTGGTGCGCGATTCGGCACGGCTAAATGGTCTGAATAGCCTTGCTATTACCAAATTAGATGTCCTCACAGGTCTTGAAAGCCTGAAGGTTTGTGTGGGGTATGAGATCGATGGCGAACGGGTCGATCAAAGACCGGCGAGTCTTAAGAAAATGGCTGCATGCACTCCTCTCTACGAGGAGTTCCCCGGCTGGCAGGATGATATCTCCGGTGCAAGGGAGGTGGATCAGTTGCCTGAAGAGGCCAAGGCCTATATTAAAGCCATCGAAGATATATCAGGGATCCCTGCCTCCATTATATCTGTTGGACCGGGGCGGGATGAGACTATTATAGTCAAATATCCCTCTTAGGATTGAAAAGTGGCTCGAAATGCGCGTTTTAATGTATTACAGCAATAATGATGTTCGCTTAGAAGAGATGCCTACGCCCCAAATAGGGCCTGGCGAGCTTCTTTTGAAGGTTGCTGCAAGCGGAATATGCGGCAGTGATGTGATGGAGTGGTACAGACGCGATAAGGTCCCCCTTGTCTTGGGTCATGAGGTGGCAGGAGAAGTAGTCGAAGCAGGGGATGGGGTAGAAAAATTCAAGGCTGGAGACCGGGTGGCCGCAACGCACCATGTCCCCTGTAACACTTGCCAATATTGTCTAACCGGGCACCATACTGTCTGCGAAACCCTGCTTAAGGGGACCCATTTCGAGCCCGGAGGATTTGCGGAATATATCAGAGTTCCTGCCATCAACGTAGATCGCGGTGTTTTTCATATCTCTGAAGGAGTCACCTATGAAGAGGCCTCTTTCATGGAACCATTAGCCTGTGTTTTAAGAGGCCAGAAGAGCGCACGGTTGAGGCCGGGGCAGACAGTGCTTGTATTGGGGAGCGGAATATCCGGGTTGCTCCATGTGGGTCTTGCCCGTGCCCTCGGCGCGGGTCTTGTAGTGGCTGCAGATTCCATTCCCTTCAGGCTGGAAAAGGCAAAAGAGATGGGGGCGGATGTTGTCTTCCATGCGGATGACGAAATCCTGGATCGTCTCCGTCAGGCCAATGAAGGTCGTTTGGCCGACTTGGTGATTATCTGTTTTGATGGATTTATTCCGTTAGGTCTCAAGGCCGTTGAAAAAGGGGGGACCGTTCTCTTTTTTGCCGGAGCTGCTGAAGGCGCAACCCTTCCAGCGACCATAAATGACCTTTTCTGGAGGACTGAGATAACCTTGACCAGCACATATGCTGGTGCCCCTTCCGACTGCAGGACAGCCCTTAAACTGATAAAGGAGCGGGCAGTCCCTGTCCTGAAAACCGTGACACATAGACTGGCAATGGCGGAGGCTCCTCTTGGATTTCAGACCGTCTGTGCGCCCACTGAACACGATTGCATAAAGGTGATTGTTGAGCCGCAGAGGTAGCGAAGCTGGATGCTGGTCGAAGATCCCGTTTTTGAGCGGGGATACTCGATACTGGATACTGGATGCAAGATACAGGATGCAGAATGGATGAATAGGATGGTGGGATGGTTGAGCCATGGCCGTGTTCCTTGCGCCTTGAGCCTTGAGCCTTACGTCTTTGTCAGATACAGGATGTGAGATGAGGAAATAATGATAACAAACCATGTCACGCTTGATCACGGAAGCGGGGGGGAGGCTTCCCACGAGCTGGTCCATGACATCTTAATCAGTCGTCTCGATAACGAATTCCTGCAACAGTTGGATGACAGTGCAGTGGTAGACCTGTCAGGGGGCAGGTTTGCAATGACCACAGATTCTTACGTGGTGGACCCCATCTTTTTTCCTGGCGGCGACATCGGAAGCCTTGCAGTTCATGGCACTGTAAACGATTTATCCATGCAGGGATCGATCCCGCTTTATCTGACCCTCGGTCTTCTCCTTGAGGAAGGTCTGCCAATGGAAGACCTTATCAAGATCGTTGATTCGGTTGCTCATGCCTCTCAGGAGGCCGGTGTAAAGGTGATCGCGGGAGATACTAAAGTAGTACCAAAGGGGAATCTGGATAAGATCTTCATAAACACCTCAGGTATCGGATCTATACCGCAAGGTGTTGATGTGAGTAGCCACGATGCCCGGCCGGGAGACCAAATCCTTATCAATGGCGACATAGGAGACCACGGAATTGCCATACTGACCAGTCGTGAGGGCCTTGACTTCAAGACCGGCTTAATAAGTGACAGCGCGCCTCTCAATTCTTTGGTCTCATCTATCTTAGAGGTCAGTTCTCGAATTCATGTCTTGAGAGATCCCCACTCGTGGCGGGGTTGCAACAGCTCTGAACGAGGTTGCAGGTCAATCCGGTGTCGGCATCCAACTCTTTGAAGACTCTCTCCCGGTTGCCAAATCTGTAGTGGCTGCCTCAGAGATCCTGGGGCTCGATCCACTCTATTTGGCCAATGAAGGTAAATGCCTGATTGCCGTTGCACCCCAGGATGCCGATTCGGTGCTCAGCACCATGAAAAGGGATAAGTACGGAAAGAATTCCAGGATAATCGGTGAGGTTATAGATAAGAACCCCGGGCGGGTTCTTCTTAAGACCAAGGTAGGCGGAACCCGCATACTCTCTATGCTCACGGGAGAACAGCTGCCAAGGATCTGTTAACGTCTTCAGGTTGTCTTAAGGTTTATGGTATGGCTTTTGTTGCAAAAGAAATGAAACGCCTTACGGGTAAGGCGATTCACAATCAGCAGATGATAAGGGATGGCGATCACTTGTTAGTCGCAGTATCAGGAGGCAAGGACAGCTTATCCCTCTTGTGGCTTCTGAGGGAGAGGATTAAACGGATACCCATCGAATACAGGATTACTGCAGCGCATGTGGATCCAGGTTTTGGGGCTGATTCGGCGGGGCAGATGACCTCCTTTTTTTCAACACACGGTTTTGATTACAAAGTCCTCAAGAGCGAAATCGGTCCCAAAGCCCACGGGCCGGATAACCGGGAAAACCCCTGCTTTCTTTGCTCTCGCATGAGAAGAAAGCTGCTTTTTCAGTTGGCCGATGAAATAGGTTGTAACCGGATCGCATTTGGTCACCATAAGGATGATGTTATTGAGACCTTTTTTTTGAATGTTTTTTACGGGGCGTCTATAAGTACCATGCTCCCTGTGCAGGAGCTTTTTAAAGGAAAATTGACTCTTATCAGGCCCCTCTATCTGATAGAGCAGGATCTCATACAGCGCTATGTAAGAGCTATGGGTTGGGACACGATCGAATTAGGCTGCCCAACCTCAGGTTCTTCAAAAAGACAGGAAATCAGGAATATGCTCAAAGGCCTTTACAGGTCAAACCGGAAGATAAGGGGGAATATCTTCCACGCCTTGCAGAATGTAAACACCGAGTATCTTTTATAGTAAATAGTGTCTGAACACTAAATAGTCAAAGGGAGTCACAAAATGGACGATGCGGAGATCTTGTCAAGAGTTGGCCTGTTTTCTTTGATGAAGAAGAAGGACTTGCGGCGTATAGCAAAATTAGCAAAACATCATGCCTACAAAAAGGGGGAGATCATAGTCAGAGAAGGGGCTCGTGATGGCCGCCTGTTCATTATCATTTCCGGTGAGGTGGAGGTTATAAAGAATTTAGGCGCCGGAGATGAAAAATACTTGAGGGTCCTGAGGTCTGATAATTATTTTGGCGAGATGGCGCTCATAGATGATCATGTTCGCACGGCAAGTGTTGTCGCCAAAGAGGAGACAGAAGTACTTTCGTTATATCAGTGGAATATACGGGAAGAGATCAAAAAATACCCCTCTATTGCCATTGAACTCCTGCAGACATTGGGGCGGAGACTCAGGGCTGTTGAATAACGAGATACATGAACAGGTTATAACACCTATATTCAGAGATCCCCAAGCGGTCTCGTGAAGGTATATTTCGCCGGCTCTATTACAAGTTTCTGACGCGCTTCTTCCTCATTCCCGCCAGCCAATGAAAAAGGGAGGGAGATAACGTATGCAATGGCACCCACAGCAGTTGCAACAATCCCTAACGGTCGCATCACCACGAGATCCCCTATCATGTAACCCCCTTTCTCATCTAAATCGTTAAGATATTCTTTTGCCGGGGCCATAGGGGCAAAATGGAAAAAGACCAGGGCTGAAATCAAGAAAACAGCCAATAATTTTTTTATCTTTTTTACCATATCTATCTCCTTTCCAAACAATCCAGCCCTGCTGTGTGAAGCAAATCAGGCAGATCAGACTGCCACATACATACCCCTGCTCGCAGATTTGACTTTCCCCTGTCTCTTGAGTCTGAAAATAATATTTCGTACTTTTATAGCATCAAAGTTTGTCTTCTTTTCCAGTGCGGCAGTGTTAAGCCCCTTTTTGCTTCTCTTGATGATGCTCAGCACAGTGTCAGTGGCTGTCTTTGCCGGTTGCTCTTCTTAGGTGCGGTTTTCTTGCTTTCTTGGCTACAGTCTTCTTGACTGCTTTCTTGGTTACGGCCTTTTTGCCTGCCTTAGCGATTGGCCTTTTTTTGGCAGGTCGGGGAGTTTCAACCTTCTCTAATGCCTTTGCTATTTTTTCAGTTTGTTTTGTTAATAACTTGAGGCTTTTGACTACAGACTTCAGATCCTTTTTTAATGCTTTCATTGTCATCTCCTTTAATAGTATTTAGTTTCAGTTAATCAATTATTCCAAATATTAATACATTTATCGGAACATTGCAAGCAAAAAAACGCAGGGGTGTATATATTCACAGTTCAAGTTCGGTTTTCGACCGTTAAGCTTGCTCTATGGTTGTCCCAGAGTGTACCTTAACGTTGCAAAAGTCGAGGATGCCGCAGATCTGCGGCGTCAAGGGTGAAGCTGTAGTACTTTACCGCGAACCCTTGACAACAAAGGAGATGTGGTATTCTCGGCTTTCCCATCGGGTAAATAACATGGCTGTTTTTTTGCTGTTTTCAGGATTTCACCAAGAGTGCATTCTAACATCTGATACTAAAATTAACAATGACCTGTAATACCAGTCTTTAAGCCCAGTTGGCCATGTTATTTATGCAACCAGAGGGTTTAGTTGTGCTTTGAAGTTAATCCCTTTCGACAATATTACGCAATTTCGTGGAAATATAGGAGCAAACACCCAGTACAATTCCGGTGCCTACTTCAGCAGCAATCTCCGTATTGCTCCTATGCGTAAGAATTTTGTGAACTTTGCTTCCATCATGATCATCATTTTTCAAAAAAATCATTATTGTCTCATAGGCTTCGTTGACTTCCTTAAGTTTTTTTTCGGCTTTCTGCTTAAGACGAGGATTGCTATAAAAGCGATCCGGATGCCAGACATTGACAATATCTTTATAAGCCTGCCTTGCTTCAGCTTCAGTTGCAGCATGGTGTAACTCAAGTATTTCAAAGGATCGTCGAATATCCATCAGCTCCAGAACCTTGCTTCTCTAATAAAATTGCTTGTAAGAATTTTGCTCTGTTAAAGCAGCCATGAAAGTAAAAATAGCACGACCTGATCTTCAAGTCAACTCGATCGTCCTTCCATCCAGGGAAACATCAAAGTCGATGCTAAATCGTTAGTATTAGTTATTTCTTAGACCATAAAATCCGAAACCCGAATACCCGCCTGCCATAGCACTTATGTTGCCCCACGCAAATTATCGAGGTCATTGTTTAACAATTACCACTGATAATGAATAGCGTATATAGGCATTGCGGGCAGGTCGAAACTCGAAACAATATCTAATTTCGAATATCAAATGACCAAAACATTCCAAATATTTATCCAGCATCTGCGGGGCTCATCGCGTTTAGAATTTTGGATTTTGGTTATTAGTATTTGTTTCGGATTTCGGATTTCGTGCTTCGAATTTATAGAAAATCGAATAAGCAAACAATTTTCGTTAAGCCAGCAGGTTATCAGCTTAAATGACGTGACCCTGTCCTTCCAGCCCTATTCATCTGCGTTTCTTTAACTTGACATGCAATAACAATTTTCCTACACTCGCTTATTAGCAATGGGCTTTTTTTATTAATTTTTAAGGCGTATTTGGTTTTCTGTAAGCGATCATTAACCATTAATCAGAAGAAGGAGGTAAAGAAATGAGCATCAAGCGAATCATGAAGTTTAGTGTATTGGGTATCCTGGCTCTCTCTTTTCTGGCAGCGCCAAGCATGGCTGCAGATCCGATTAAGATCGGTATTTTACAGGGTTTGAGTGGCCCCTATGAGATATACGGAAAGGCTGAAGTTACCGGCTTTAAAATGGGCTTGGAGTACTTCACCAACGGAACCAATAAGATCATAGGAAGGCCTGTGGAGTTAATCATTGAGGACACCCAGCTCAAGGCGGCTCGGGCCAAAATGCTTCTTACCAAGCTTTACGGCGACGACAAGGTTGATCTGGCCATAGGTCCAACGAGCAGCGGCGTGGCCTTGGCCATTCTTCCCGTGGCACAGCAATTTAAAAAGATCCTCATCGTGGAACCTGCTGTGGCTGATGCCATAACAGGCAAGGCATGGAATCGCTATATTTTCCGCACGGGCCGGAATTCCGGTCAGGACGCAATCTCCAATGCCGCCGCCATTTCCAAGCCGGGTGTCAGCATTGCCACCATAGCCCAGGACTACGCATTTGGCAGAGACGGCGTCGCCGCTTACAAGAAGGCTGCTGAGAAACTCGGTGCAAAGATAGTCCATGAGGAGTATGCGGATCCCAAAGCCACCGATTTCACGGCTCCCGTCCAGAGGGTTATCGAGGCCTTGAAGGACCAACCCAAACCCAAGTATGTCTTTGTCATTTGGGCCGGAAAGGGTGGACCTATCCCCCAATTGATATCGGCAGGGCTTAATAAATACGACATTGAGATCACCAGCGGAGGAAATGTCCTGGCGGCCCTCAAGGTAATGAAACCGCTCAAGGGGATGAGGGGTTCTATTTATTATTATTATGAGAACCCGAACAATCCCGTTAACGACTGGTTGGTGAAAGAGCATTACAAGCGCTTCAACGAACCCCCGGATTTCTTCACCTGCGGAGGCTTTGCTGCTGCCAGCGCCGTTGTCTCAGCCATCACAAAGGCTGGAAC
>PVMK01171899.1_pt1 | contig 14362 bp, 14 predicted proteins | sample 1853481 | NCBI WGS metagenome assembly PVMK01 (sample SAMN08533507, study PRJNA380276) | Marine sediment metagenome, whole genome shotgun sequencing project. | reverse complement strand
CGATGCAGTCGAACTCCTCGATGCAGCCTTGTTGGATGCGCACGCAGAAGCTCGAATTGGTCGTACCGAGACAGGTATGGTTCTTGGGACAGTCGACGTCTTGGATGCAAGGGACCCGGCGATCGACACAGCTCCCGCCCTCGCAGGTGAAGCCGAGCACGCAGTCAAAGCGCGTATCGCAGCCCGGCGTGGTCTTGACACAGCGCTTGCCTTCGTCCGGAACTTCGAGGCACTCGCGCCCCGTCAGACAGTCCGCCGTGGTGTTGCAAAAGCCGCCTCCGGCAAAGACGCATTGCTTGATCGCTGAACCCTCAGCGCTGCTGCATCCCGACTCGATGCAAACCGAACCAACGAAACAGTCGTCGTTCGTTTCGCAGAATCCTTCCGATGGGCACGACCGACAAAGAACGCTCGTCGTGCACGAGACCGCAGACCCACCGGCACCTGCTGTGCCGCCAACGCCGCCAGCACCTCCGTCACCACCGAAGCCGCCCATGCCGGCGTCACCACGAGGACCGCCAGATCCGCTGTTTTCGCAACCAAATGAGCATGCCGCCATGAGCGCGAGCACTCCAAGCAATCGATAAGCCATGAGGGCCTCCTGCTAAACAGAATCACGGAAATTTTACAGCGAAGCAAATCGTGGAGGACCGACTTCGGAGAAATGGCCGTTCATGTGAGTCAACTCACGGAGCATCCGCGAAACCGCAAGACCACGCAGGAATGTAATCGGTTGTATTTGGCTTAGAAACGTCGTCCCGAAGCTCGAAGTAAGGGAAAATACAAACTAAATTCGGAAGTTGATCCGTTGTTTTGCTCGCGTTCACCTCCCCATGCCTGTACAAGTGTAATCGTCTTCATGGCCCAGACGGCGCAAGGAACTGTCCAATGAAACGTCTACTCATGGTTTTGTCACTGGCTTTCGGCATTCTTTTGGTTGCGCCCGCGCCTGAAGCGGCGGCGTGGTGGGGCTGGAGCAGCTCGAGTGACGATGGTGGGCACCACTGGCGGCGACATCGTGCACATAGCGACACGAGCGGAGTTCCGGAGCTCGACCCGAGTGCCGCCGGCAGCGCCCTTGTTCTGTTGCTCGGCGGAGTGGCGTACATTGCGTCACGTCGCCGCGAGGACGATCTCGTTTAGTCCTCTCGAGCTCCTCGGACCGCGAAGAATCCCAGAGCGTGCTATCAACAGGAGACTCGGTGGGTATGCCGGGTCATCTGATACTGATTCATGACTCACAGCAACGTCGACGAAGCGCCTCATGGCAAACAGCGTGAGGCCTGGGACGGGGATCCTCCTCATCGAACGGCCGCCCGAGAGCGACTACTCGAGGTTGCGGCCCTTTGCGTTGCTCGCGACGGGATTGCGAGTACCGGAATCGCGCACGTGGCGCTCGAAGCCGGAGTGAGCCGGCCGACGGTCTATCGCTACTTCAAAGATCGCGACGAGCTCATCCGGTCCGTGTTGCTCCAGGCGGGGCTCCGATTGGCAAACGACGCTCAGGAGCACATTCGGGTGTTTGCGGACCCGGGCGAGAAGATCGTCGCTGCAACCCTATTCACGCTCCGGGCCATCCGGGAGAACCCCGTCCTCAGGCAGGTTTGGAAGCCTGCCATGTTCGACGCCAACGTTTTGCAGGGGTTCACGCAGCCGGCGTCGATCACGTTTACGCGCGTCGCATTGGCGGAAGTCATCGATTCCACAGGCTGGGATGAGGACGAGGCGGCCGAGTCGATGGAGCTCATGCTCCGGATGATCCTGTCCCTGCTGGCCGCCCCCGAGCCCCGTCGCACCGAGGATGAGCTTCGCGAATTCCTCAGGCGGCGATTGGTCCCTGCGCTCGGCTTGTAGTAAGGGGATCGGCTGTGAGCTGTTGGAAGCACTCGCTGGTGGTCGCGGTCGCGGTCGCCGCTGTTTTCCTCCCCGGAAGCCCTCCCTCGAGCGCGGCAGCGGACGGGCCCATCGTGATCCGCTACGCCTCACTTGCTCCCCCGGGCTCGGCGTTCGGCAAAATCCTCAAAGCGTGGGGCCGCACGTTCAAGACAGAGACAGAGGGCCGGGCTGAGCTTCGATTCTACACCGGCGGTAGCCAAGGCGACGAACGCGACTTCATCCGGAAGATTCGAGCGGGACAGATCGACGCTGCCGGGATCACCACGACCGGGCTGGGTATGGTCGTACGCCCGATCCTCGTATTGTCGGCGCCGGGGCTCATCACTGAGCTCCCGCAGCTCTATCACGTTCGAAAGCAGCTCCGTGGTCGCTTCGAGGAGATGTTCCGCAAGGCAGGGTTCGAGCTGCTGACCTGGGGCGACGGCGGCAAGAACCGCCTCTTCTCACAAAAGCCCTTTGCTAGGCCCACCGACCTCAAGAGTCGGCGACCTTGGGCTTGGAAAGATGACCCCGTCTTTGCTGGCTACCTGGGCGTGATCGGTGCCAATCCAGTCCGGGTTGGCGCGAACGAAGTCTATGGCGGTCTGCAGACCCGCATGATCGACACGGTTCCCTCCTCCGCCATCATGGCGGTGGCCATTCAGTGGTACACGAAGCTCAACTACATGGCGAAGCAGAACCTGAACATCATCATCGGTGGGTCGATCATCAAGAAGGAGGTATTCGACCAACTGACACCGGGGGATCAGAAGATTCTGCTCGACACGGCGGAGCGGGCTGCACGCACGTCGGACAAGATCGTGAGCCGCGACGACCTGAAAGCGTACCAAACATTGGTGGCACGCGGCATGAAGGTAGTCGATCTCACCCCATATCAGGCCGAGTGGGACGCGGTCGCCAAGAAAGCCCGCGAGCAACTTGCAGGCCGCGTGTACAGCAAAAGCCTCCTCGAACAGGTCGCGAAGCTCGCAGCCCAGAAGTGAACAAGCACGGCCTGCAGCCGTCCAACCGAGAGCCAACATGCAACGCAGCAAGTACCCACTCGTCTTTTGTCTCATACTCGCCGCCATGTTCGTCCCCGGAGCGCCAGCGGGCTCTCAGGTCCCGACGGTGCCTGCTACGACGATCCGGATCGCGTCCCTTGCGCCCCCCGGCTCCTCCTTCGTGAAGGTGCTCAGAGCCTGGAGCCGTACGCTCCAAAAGGAGACGGAGGGGCGTGTGGAGCTACGCGTCTTTTCCGGCGGCAGTGAGGGCAGCGACCGTGATCTCGTCAAGAGGATCAAGGCCGGCAAGCTGGACGCGGCAGGTGTGGCGACCACCGGGTTGAGCGGGGTCGCGCCCGAGCTTCAGGTGCTCACCGCTCCGGGGCTCCTCACCGACGACGCACAACTCGATCGCGTCCGCGAGAAGCTCGACGCCAAGCTTCAGAAGTTGATCGAGGACGGCGGCTTCAAGCTGCTCGCATGGGGAGACGGCGGGAAGAACCGTGTGTTCTCGGCGACCGAGTTCAGCGCGCCTGCTGACCTCTCCGCAAAGCCTGGATGGGCTGGCAAAGACAACGCGGTTGGTCTCGCGTACGTCAAGGCACTCGGTGCGAGCCCCGTGCGCGTCGGAGCCTCGGGTGTGTTTTCTGGGCTCAAGGACGGCACGCTCGAAGTGGTACCCGCGTCCGCGATGGCTGCGGTCGCGTTCCAGTGGTACACGAAGCTCAAGTACGTGACGTCGACCAACTTCAACATCATCGTCGGCGGATCGATCATCAGTAAGAAAAAATTCAACGAGCTCAGCAAGGCCGACCAAAAGACGCTGCTCGACACTGCCAAACGTGCGGCGTCCAAGCTCGACCAGATCGTCGGCCGAGACGACGCCCGCGCCTATCAAACGCTGCTCAAGCGAGGCATCACGGAGGTCGATACAGCCCCGAACAAAGCCGCCTGGGACGCAGCGGCCAAGAAAGCGCGCGAGCAGCTGGCCCAACGCGGTGTCTATAGCAAGAGCCTCCTAAAAGCGGTCGAAACCGCCGCGAAATAGGCGGGAGCGCGGGGGCAGCGGGACGGGAGTCGTTTTGCACTTGCAAAACATGATCGGTGCTCGGGTTTGCTAGGGCGCCCTCTCGGGGCCCCCCGGAAGGAAGCAGGGAGTGTTCGCAATGAAATTTCAGTCGACGAGAGAAGACGTTCTGGCGACATGTCTGGCCCTGGCCGAGAAGGGATATCTAGCCGGAACCGGGGGGAACGTTGCCCTCCGTGCGGACAGCAACCACTTTGCGGTCACCCCCTCGGCGACTGACTACTACTCGATGACCGCCGCAGACATCTGCGTCATGCGCTTGTCGGACAAGAAACAGGTCGAGGGAGAAAACAAAGCTTCCGTCGAAAGCGGTTTGCATGCGGGCGTCCTATTGGCGCGTCCGGAATGCGCGGCGAGCGTGCATACGCACCAACCGATCGCGAGTGCGTATACGCTCCTCGGGAGGCCGCTTGAAGTCCGAGACGAGGCGCACCGTGCGCTTTTGGGCCGCACCATTTCCTGCGTGGGGTACGCGCCGTCCGGAACCGGAATACTCGCCATGCGTGTCGCCCGCGCAATCGAACCCGACACGCACGCCTATCTGATGCGAAATCATGGCGTGGTGTGTGTTGGCAAAGATGCAGACGAAGCCATGCAACGGGTGGCCGCTCTCGAATCGGAGTGCGCTGCCTTCTTTCTCAGGCGCACCACAGACAACTCGATGACGTTGAGCTCAGCCGTGCGGGCCCTTGTGATCGACACCCTCGAATCAGTTCTTTCTAATGAATCCCAGGAGGCCGCAAAATGACTTTACAAGTCCAAACCGTGCCCGAGGCCAATGAGGCCGACACGAACGGTTCGACCGGATACTCCATCTCCGACTGGCACGACACCGCTCAGGTCATGGACCGGCTCGCCAATCTCGTGAATCAGCTGATACGCCCGATCCGCCGCGAGAACATGGACAAGGTTCTGAAGTACTTCGACGAAAAGTGCCGGACGTCCACGAAGATCGCGGAGCAGGCTGCGGACGTCATCCCCGGCGCGATGGTTGGCGGGACCCTCACGGCGAATCCACTTTCCTGCGCCGCCGGCTACTTCGCCATTCTCGAAATGGAGCGGACGAACGCCGCGGTGGTTGCAGGGCGAGCCGGTGATCGCCTCTGCGCGGGCCTGGCCGAAATCATCGACCGGCTGGGCCTTCCTTACGTCGCCTACAATCAGGGGTCCATCGTTCATTTGGAGACCTCGGGTGTGATGCTTCTCAACGCCAACACGCCACTGCAGATGATCAAGGCCCTCAAACAAGCCAAGCCGCGCAAGCACATGATGGAGGAGTTCGGAGCGGCCTATTCCGCGCACGGCATCATCACCCTGGCGGGCAGCCGCCTCTATACCTCGCTCGCCGATACGGACGAGGTCATCGACGACGCACTGAACCGCTTCGAAGACGTCATGAAGCTCGCATGAAGGAGGCAGGCATGACTGACGAGACCACCGAGCTACTGCAGAAAGACAAAGCGCGATTCCGGGCCAAGGGACTTTTTGGTGATAGCGGGGATTCTTTGTCCATGCGGATCCCGGGACGCAAAGAGTTCCTTCTCACCTTCCCGGATAGCAACGAGGTGCGGACGGAATCGTTCCGGACGAAGGCCAACGGCGCGGCCGGTCTTCACGCAGCCATCTACCGAACCCGCAAAGACGCAGGCGCGATTCTGATTGGCCGCACCCCATGGTCTGGGGCGCTACCGGCGATCGGAACCGCCGTGCCGACCTTGTTCGATGAACAGGCTCGCCACATCGGGAAGACCGAGAAGCCTGTTCGAGCCGGGCGTAGCCGGCGCGTCGTCGGCGCGCTCAAAGGGGGTGGCAACATCGTGATCTACGGAGAGCAGCGGATCTGCATCGGAACGACCCCGGACCGTGTGGTGTTGAACGCGGAGCTTTTCGAGAAATGCGCAAAGGCATACGTCGTCGCCCACGCCAGCGGCCACCGCATTCAGAAGGTGCCGAGGTGGGTGCGCTTCATTGCGGGCGGACGCCTGCGCAAGGACCAGAAGCGCGCCGCGGAAAGCTATGCGGCGGGTCGCATACCTGAAGGCATGAACGCGTACTGAGACCCATTCGAGCTGTCGGAAATGGCTACAGAAAACGCACCTCCCAACACGACCGAGCTGACGCGCATCCCACAACAGGCGCGCAGCCGCGAGAAGTTCGACGCAATTCTCGCTGGGGCGCTCCGGCTCATTCACGAGAAGGGCTATGAGCAGGTTTCGATGCGGGAGATCGCTCGGGAGGTGAGCCTGCCCATCGCCTCGGTCTACCAATACTTCCCGAACAAGCTGGCCGTCGTGCGGCAGCTTTGGGAAGGCTATACGTCTGAGCTGAGCGAGTTGCTGGGAGCGGAGCTCGAAGCCGTTGCCCAGGCCCCGAGCGAAACCACGTTCCATCGCGCGGTCGGGAATGTCATCGACCACATGGTCGCTCACCATCGAGACAACCCCGCCTTTCTCGACATCTGGCGCTCTGTCGATGGCTCGCCCGAGCTGCGGGCACTCAATCGGCAAGACACCGTCAGGGTCGCCGAAGCGATCAGCACGGCGGTGCTGAAGGTGAAGCCTGGCGTTGATCCGGATGCAGCGATGAGCCGCGCGCTAATCGCCTGCGAAGCGGCAAGCGCAACGGTCAAGCTCGCTCAGGAGCTTCCCTCTGAGCGGCTGACCGGATTGTACGAGAACCTTAAATCGGTTCTCATCTCCATGTTGGAGGAAGTCACATGAGCGATACCCCGAGAGTCTATCCCTATCGCTGGATAGTCCTGCTCGTCTTCATGCTGATTTCCGCAGTGGTCCAGATCCAATGGCTGGCGCATGCGGCCGTCGCCAGGCCCGCAGAAATCTTCTACGAAGGACAGGTCGATCCTTCATCCTTCTTCAACATCGATTTCCTCGCGATGGTCTACATGCTCGTGTTCATTGTGATGAGCTTTCCGGCCTCGTACGTAATCGACACCTACGGAATCCGCGTGGGCGTTTCGATCGGGGCTGCGCTCGCGGGTGTTGCCGGTCTGATGAAGGGACTGTTTGCTGATAGTTTCACGGCCGTGGTGATCGCCCAGGCGGGATTGGCCATTGCGCAGCCATTCATCCTCAACGCCGTCACCGCGGTTTCGGTCAGATGGTTCCCTCTGAGAAAAACCACCCACGCCGCCCTCTATCGAAAGCTTGCAGAGGCATTCCTTTGCGAAGGGCGTGCAGCACATCCTGAAACAACGGGACATGCGGATTACGCTGCTCTTGTTCCTCGTGGGCCTTGGTGTCTTCAACGCGGTCAGCTCCATGACGGACTCCATCGCCGAAAACGCCGGCGTGCAGGATTCCGATGGCCTGATCGGCGGACTGATGCTCATCGGAGGAATCCTCGGCGCTTCGATCTTGCCGGTCCTTTCGGACAAGTTCCGAAAAAGGAAAGCCTTCCTCGTCATTTGCATAGCGGGGATGGTGCCGGGGATCTTCGGGCTGACGTTTGCCGGAGATCTCTCCGCGGACCCCTCGACGGTTTACGCGATTAGTCTCGCGTCGTCCTTCGTTCTCGGTTTCTTCATCACGAGCGCGGGTCCGCTCGGGTTTCAGTATGCCGCCGAAGTCAGCCACCCGGCTCCAGAGTCGACTTCCCAGGGGATGCTGTTGTGGGTGGGCCAGATCACCGGGTTGATATTCGTTGCCGGCATGAGCATGGAGAGTCACCGTTATCTCCCGGCCTTCATGGTTAGCTTTGCGATTCTGTCCTTGTTCTCGCTGGCGGCCGTTCTGCTGCTAAGAGAATCCCCCATGATCATCACGGAGCGAGACCGAACGGAGTAGACGTCCATGGAACCGGAATGCATTCTCGCGATCGACCTCGGAACCAGCGGACCCAAGGTGGCGCTCGTCACCGTAGAGGGCGAAGTATTGGCTACCGAAGTCGAGTCCACCGAGCTGTACTTGAGCGACGGCGGCGGCGCGGAGCAGGATCCCGACGATTGGTGGCGCGCGATCACGACGGCGGCGCGGCGGATTACCGATCGCGAGCTCGTGCCCAGGGAGCGGATCATCGCCGTGGCCGTAACGTCGCAATGGGCGGGGACCGTTCCCGTCGACAGGGACGGCAAGGCGCTCCGCCGTGCGATGATCTGGCTGGATTCACGCGGCGCGAAGTACGTGCCGGAAGTGGCCGGGGGATTGGTTCGCATTCAAGGCTATGGCGCGCTCAAACTGGAGAGCTGGCTTCGCAAGACCGGTGGGGTTCCGAGCCTCGCAGGCAAGGAGCCCGTGGCTCACATCTTGTTTCTTCGGCACGAAGAGCCGGACATCTATGAAGCCGCGTACAAGTTCATGGAGCCGAAGGACTATCTAAACCTGCGACTGACCGGGAAGTTCCTGGCTACACATGACTCGATCGCGCTCCATTGGGTCACGAACAACCGCGATATCAACAACGTCCGCTATGACGAGAAGCTTCTCGCGCTGACCACGCTGCCCCGCGAAAAGCTCCCCGACCTCGCGCGGGCGATCGACGTGATCGGAACGCTCACCCCCGTGGCCGCGGTCGAGCTCGGGTTGAACGAGGACACCAAGGTGGTCGGTGGCACGCCGGACGTGCCCGCCGCAGCGGTCGGATCCGGCGCCGTCGGGGACTTCGAGGGGCATCTCTACGTGGGAACATCGTCTTGGTTGACCTGCCACGTCCCATTCAAGAAAACCGACTTGGTTCACAACATGGCCTCCCTCCCCTCGGCCTTGCCAGGTCGCTACTTCATCGGAAACGAACAGGAAACCGCGGGCGCGTGCATGGCATGGTTGCGAGATAGTGTCTTTTGCCGTGACGACGCCCTCGATCCGGGGGCGCCCCCGGAAGACGCGTTTGAGCGCTTCGGAGAGCTGGTATGTGGAGTCCCCGCGGGGAGCGACAAGGTGATCTTCACGCCGTGGCTCTACGGCGAGCATACGCCGGTAGCAGACCCGTACCTGCGAGCCTCGTTCTCGAACGTGTCGTTGCGAACGACTCGCGCCCACATGATCCGCGCAGTGATGGAAGGCGTCGGATACAACACGCGATGGCTGATGGGTGGCGTAGAGTCGTTCATCGGCCGTGAATTCGAGGCGATTCGGTTCATCGGCGGCGGGGCGAAGTCGGAGCCGTGGTGTCAGATCCTCGCGGATGTGCTGGACCGGCCGCTCGACCAGGTCGCCGATCCCCTTTCTGCAAACGTGCGGGGCGCCGCGTTCGTCGCCGCCATCGGGCTCGGAAAGCTCCAGGTCGAGGACATTCCCTCGCGAGTTCCGATCGAAAAGCGCTACATGCCCAACCCGAACCATCGCGTGATCTACGACGAGCTGTTCAAGGCCTTCTTGGACATCCACAAGAACAACGAGGCGATGTACAGCCGCCTCAACAAGTAGCTGCGTCGGCAAGGCTAGCCACCCTCGCCGCGCTGCAGTACGGAGTGCCCATGGACATCAAAGATCTCGCTAACGTCAAGCTCGGGCCGCTCGAGCCACTGGTCGCGCGCATCTACCGCTATGCGAAGCGTTTTCCGATCGTGAGGGAAAGGCTGGATGCGGAGTACGCGCCGATCATGGAGGAGCTCCGCAAGTCGGCGAAACCCTACGAGGGCGAAGTCGAGGCTCACGCTGCCCTTCCGGCCGAGGGAAAGCCCCGAACAGATGTCTTGACGGCCTTGCGCCAGCTCCAGCAGCGCGAGGCGGAGCGATGGAAAGACGGCTATGTGTCGGGCGCGGTCTATCACGGCGACCCCGAACACATTGCCTTTCTCAATGAGGCGTACGCGATTACGTCTCAAACGAATCCGCTCCACTCCGACCTGTGGCCGAGCATCGCGAAGTATGAAGCCGAGATCGTCTCGATGACTGCAAACATGCTCGGTGCCAAGCGCGCGTCGGACGCTCAGGTATGTGGGTCGGTCGCGAGCGGTGGGACCGAGGGCATCCTGCTTGCCATGCGGAGCTACCGGGACTGGGCACGCGACACGAAGGGGATCACGTCTCCTGAGCTCGTCGTGCCCACCACCGCGCACGCTGCCTTCGACAAGGCCGCGCAGTACTTCGGAATCAAGCTGGTGAAGGTGCCGGTCGGGCCGGACTACCGAGCCGGCGTGGCCGCAACGAAGAAGGCCATCAATCGACACACGATTTGTGTCGTTGGATCAGCGGTTTCATTTCCTCACGGTGCCCTGGACCCGATCGAGGAGCTCTCCGAGCTCGCGCGCAAAAAGGGAATCGGCTTCCATACCGACGCTTGCCTCGGCGGTTTCATCCTGCCTTGGGCAGAGAAGCTCGGTTACGACATTGCGCCGTTCGACTTCCGATTGCCGGGGGTCACGTCGATCTCCGCGGACACCCACAAGTACGGATACGCGGCCAAAGGCACGAGTGTGGTGCTCTATCGCAACCACGATCTCCGCCATTACCAGTACTACAAAGTCGGGGACTGGCCCGGTGGTCTCTACTTCTCGCCTACGTTCGCAGGAAGTCGCCCGGGCGCTCTGAGCGCAGCATGCTGGGCAGCGATGCTGTCGATGGGGGAAAACGGCTATCTCGATGCGAGCAAACGCATCTTGGAGACCGGCACGAAGATCCGTGAAGGCATCCTGGCGATCCCAGGGCTACACGTGCTCGGCGACCCTCTGTGGGTGATCGCTTTTGGATCGGACGACCTCAACATCTACAGCGTCATGGACTTCATGACGAAGCGTCACTGGAACCTGAACGGCCTCCACAAGCCCTCGAGCATTCACCTGGCGATCACGCTCCGGCACACGCAAGAGGGAGTCGCCGACCGCTTCCTCGACGACCTGCGGGCCGCCGTAGAGCACACCAAAGCCCACCCCGATGAGGAAGGAGGTATGGCCCCCGTCTACGGCATGGCCAACACGGTCCCCATCAAAGGCGTAGTCACCGACCTCCTCGAGCGCTACCTAGACGTCCTCTACGAAGTCTGATGTTCGACCTCTACAAAGCCACTGATCCGCTGACGACTGCTCTTTGGGTGGCGGGCGGGTTGGCTCTCGTTTGCTGGGTGCTGTCGCTGATCACGAAAGAGTACTCGTGGGTCGATCGATTGTGGTCGATTACGCCGGCTCTCTTTGCGGTGCACTTCGCCGGGTATGTCGGGTTCAGCGATGCACGACTGAATCTCATGGCAGGGCTTACCGTGCTGTGGGGCGTCCGTCTCACGTACAACTTCGCGCGCAAGGGGGGCTATACGCCGGGGGGCGAGGACTATCGATGGGAAGAGATCCAGGAAAAGATCGGCCCGGTGGGGTTCCACGTGCTCAACGCGACGTTCATCGCACCCTTCCAGAACTATCTTCTCCTGCTGATCGCCGTGCCTTCGTATGCAGCCTATCGTTTCATGGGGACGCCGCTCGGTACGCTCGACTACGCGGCTGCCATTGCGTTCGTCGTCTTCTTCATCGGAGAAACCGTTGCGGACGAGCAGCAGTGGAAGTTCCAGACCGCGAAGTACGCGGCAATCGCGCGTGGGGAACCCCCCCAGGCCGACTTCATCACGACCGGGCTGTTCCGGTACTCGCGGCACCCGAACTTCTTTTGTGAGCAGGCGATGTGGTGGACCTATTATGTCTTTTCGATCGCGGCGGGCGCCGGGTGGTTCAACTGGACGATCACGGGTGCGATCCTCCTCACACTGTTGTTTCAGGCCTCGACGGGCCTCACCGAGAAGCTATCCGCGCGGAAGTACCCCGCCTATGTGGACTACCAGCGAACCACGAGCCGCTTGATGCCCCGGTTCCCGGCCTGAGCCCCTGTTCAGCACGAAAAAAGCGGACGCACAAGCACGCACGAAGGATGAGCATTTGCCTTCCGCCGGCACTCCGGATAGAGCGGTCGTGCGCGTCGTGGGCGCGATACCCCCTTCTGTGCCAAACTTCGCGCTGCCGGGGCTTATTAAGGAGAACAAGGGATGATGAGATTTACTAAATTGATGGTGATTGGTGTGCTTGCAGGCACGCTCGGCTTGGTGGGGTGCGGCGACGACAGCAGCACCGGGTCCGGCGGCACAGGCGGTAGCGGCGGTAGCGGCGGGGGAGAGCCACTCCCCGCATGCAGTGATGGCCCGCTCGCGGAGACTGGCCAGACCGGCAGCGGCGCACTGGCGTGCGTTGCGACGCTCCCGTTCGCTCTCACATTGAACTTCAACGCGACCCCAGTGAACCCTTTGCAGCAAGGTGCAAACGACTTCGATCTTCAGATGGCAGTCATCATCGATGCGACTACGGTAAACGAAGTGCTCGACTTGTCTCCAGACGTCGTGACGGATGTTATCGCGGCGATGGGCACGATCAATGCCACGATGGGTGACAGTGACCCGACGCCGGTCGATGTCGTCGACGAAGCTGTTCCGTGCGCGCTTGCATTCGTGAGGGATACGCCTGCGGTGGTCGTCACGACGGTGAGCCGGGGCTCATGGAACTTGGACGACGGAGAAACGCTCGAACTCACCTTGGAGGCGATGACACAGCAAGTCATAGCGCTTACCATTCCGGTCACGCTGACGACGGAGGGCGCCGACCCAACCTGTCAGTTTGTAGGCGATCTGCCCTCGGTGCAGTTCTCGCTTCCCCAGTAACGACGACACCTGGTGTCACAACGTCGTTGAGCCCTGCCGGTCCTGCCGTCGGGGCTCGACGCGTTTAATGGGCCTAGCGAAGGCGACGGTGCGCGAGGCTTGGCACCGCCCGGCGGACCGTATCGACGAAAGCGGGGTCAATTGGCGCCACTGCCACGCCCTCGCCTTGGCCGCACTGGGCGACGACCGTACCCCAGGGGTCGGCGATGAGCGCGTGTCCGTACGACCGGCGCTCGCCGTAGTGGTGACCGGTTTGCGCGGCGGCGAGCACGTAACACTGTTGCTCAATGGCGCGGGCGCGAAGCAGGACGTGCCAATGGTCCTTGCCGGTCGTGAGGGTAAACGCGGCGGGGATCGCCAAGGCGATGGCTCCAGCGTCCACCAAGCGCCGATAGAGCTCCGGAAACCGTAGGTCGTAGCAGACACTCAGCCCAAGGGTCCCAAATGGCGCCTCTGCAACCACGGTGTCGGAGCCGGGGTCGACCGTCTGAGACTCGAGCAACTTCGTTCCGTCGGGCAAGTCCACATCGAACAGGTGGATCTTTCGGTAGACCGCATCGAGCGAGCCATCGGCGCGCATGTAGATGCACGCGTTATGCACCTTGCCGGGCACGTCGCTCTTCTCCCAGAAGCCGCCGTAGACGACGTCCACTCCAGCATCTACGGCCGCCTCCCGGCAACGCTCGAGGATCGGCCCACCTTCATCGAGAGACTCGGCAATCGCTAGCTTCCCTTTCTCGGGGCCGAGGTACGCAAAGCATTCGGGCACGAGCACCATCTCGGCGCCGCGAAGGGCGGCGTCGCGCACGAGCCTCTGCACCGTCTCCATGTTCGCCTCGACATCCGCGGTGGATGTCATCTGGAGCACGCCCGCGATCACTCGCTTTGATTGGTTCAACGTGAAAATCTCCGCATCGACACGTTCATGAGCAAGCCAAGGCCCAACATGGTCGAAAGCAAGCTCGACCCACCGTACGAGAATAACGGGAGCGTCATCCCGACGACAGGCAGCAGTCCCGAGACCATCCCAAGATTGACCACGGTTTGCCAGAAGATCATGGCGCCGACGCCCACCGCGAGCACCGCGCCAAAGCGATCCTTTGCCTGAGACGCGATCCGCAACGCCCACAAGACCAAGAACAGATAGAGACTAATCAGGAGCACCGCACCCAGAAACCCATGCTCCTCGGCCCACACCGGGAACGGGAAGTCGGTGTGCTGGTCGGGAAGGAAGCGAAACCGGGTCTGGGTGCCTTGGGTAAAGCCCTTTCCGGTCAGGCCGCCGCTTCCGATCGCGACGAGCGACTGATGGGTGTGCCACCCGGAGTCGAGAAGATCGGCCTGCGTCCCTCCAAGCCGGCCCCAGAACGCGGTGATGCGCTCTTTTTGATAGTCCTTCAACAGATAGAACCAGGTCACCGGAGCAGCGACCACGAAACTCGCGAGAAGCGTCACCACCGACCGCGTCTTGAGCTGGGTCAGCATCATGACGCTCGCGAAGATGAACGCGAGGACCATGGCGGTGCCGAGGTCCGGCTGAAGCAGGACCAGCCCCATCGGCAAGGCGAGGATAAGGCCGGGAATGACCAAGTCGACCAGCGTGCGGCCTCCGGTCTTCGTGTCGTGATGCAGATACTTCGCAAGCGCGATGATCAGGCCGATCTTCATGAGCTCGCTGGGTTGAAGCGAAAACCCGCCGAGGGCGATCCATCGCGTGGAGCCCCGAACACTCCGGCCAAGCCCGAACACCAGGACGAGCGCGAGAATGCAGCCGCCGTAGATCGCCCAGCCGTATCGTTCGAAGTGC
>PVMK01126639.1_pt1 | contig 14362 bp, 7 predicted proteins | sample 1853481 | NCBI WGS metagenome assembly PVMK01 (sample SAMN08533507, study PRJNA380276) | Marine sediment metagenome, whole genome shotgun sequencing project. | reverse complement strand
GCTGCGACCACGGATATGACTGTCCTTCCGGGCGTCCTCGGGTATCGGACCCTGCGACGTACTGTTCAAGTACGCCTCGGATCCAATCCCCTGCGGTTACCCGGTGGCACAGCCATCTCCACGGTCTCGGAACACCAACTCATGAAATATCCGGGCTAGGAGTGTACGGGTGGGAAGTGGGAATGGAGTAAAGAGATTTTAGATATGTAGTTCCACCACATCACCGTCCTGTAAAGCGTAGTCGCGCTGGACCATCTGACCATCAAAGACACCTTGACCCCAAACCTTGGCCAGTTTTAGTTTTTCTGCGAAGTCTTTATGAACCTTGGCGGCAAAATCTTCCACAGTGCTTCCCTTTTTCAAAACAAAGGGAGAGGTAAGGTCAGCTTCTTTTCCAGGGGCTTTGGAATAAACACGAATGATTTTCAACCTCTCGACCAACGTCATCTTCAAGAGCTCCAGGTTGCGACCGCTCGTAACAGACGCAGAGCACAGTGGCCAGTCAGCATTAATCAATTCACGGAAAATCTCAAGATTCTCGTCAGTATTCTCGTCATCGTTTTTGTTGGCCAGCACCAAGAAAGGAATGAACTTCAAGAGTCCCTGTTCAGCGTATCTATCCTGTAAATGGCGTGGTATTATGCGGTGCTCTTCCAGTAAGCTAATCGTCTCTTCCAGTTGTTGCACCGGATCGGTCTGTAGATCCACAACCAGCAGGATGAAATCAGAGCGGCGGATTAGATCCAGCAATCCCGGCTCCACATAGTCCCGGTTGAGCGGTGGAGTATCCACCAGTTGAATCTGCATGTTTTCCACCGGCATCATCCCGGGGGTTGGCTTCCAGGTGGTGAGGGGAAAATCAGCCACCTCTGGGTTGGCGTTTGTCAGGGCCGCCACCAGGGCAGACTTGCCCACATTGGCAGGACCAACCACCGCCACCTGCCCTGCCCCTTCCTTGTCGATCTGGAAGGCAGAATCTCGTTTGCCAAGGCTCTTCTTGCTCTGGATTGCAGTCTTCAGCTTGGAGATACGCTTGCGAAGGCCTGCCCGCAGTTTGTCCGTGCCCTTGTGCTTGGGCATAACTGTTAGCATGTCTTCAAGGTGGGCGATCTTCTCCGGAACCGTCTTGGCGGCGCGGTAGCGTTTTTCAGCTGCATAGTAATCGGGAGGGAGGTTTGCAGACATTTCTAACCGAGTGGCACTCTAAAGCTGTCAGGACAGTAAACCCTAACGTTATGAATTGTTATCAGATTACGTTAGAAAACTTTACAGGGAAAGTCAACCAATGCTTGACTCCGGAAATCTACCCTTACGGCTCCAAGGGAAGAAATCATCCAAAATCTTTCCACCAGGCTGGGGAAAAGATCGTTGCATCTTTTGGCCAAACTGTGGCATTTTGTCAGGTAATATGTAATATGATAGTGTTTGATAAATTCTCTATAGAGGGTAACCATGCCAATTTATGAGTATCTCTGCTGTTGTTGCAATCAGTGTTTCGAGACCCTGGTTTTTCGTTCAGACGAGCCACCTCCTCAGTGCCCGCACTGTGGCGCTGAGAGTGTAGAACGTTTGCTTTCCTCTTTTGCCTGCACTACTTCTTCTGGAAGGTCGGGCAGTAAGACTTCAGCATCTGGATGCGGTAGCACCGGCTTCTCTTGAGCCTCCTAATTCGGTCGGCGGTGCCGCCCTCTACTTACGTAACCCCTTCCCTAGGATTCAGATCTCGTGTGGTTCATAGCTGATCTCCATATTCACTCCCACTACTCGGTGGCCACCAGCAAAGCCATGGAACCCGAGAACTTGCATCGGTGGGCGCAGCTCAAAGGGATCACGGTAGTTGGAACAGGCGATTGCACCCATCCTGGCTGGTTGGAGGAACTCCAAGAAAAGCTCCAGCCCGCGGAGTCTGGTCTGTACCAACTCAAAGCAGATCTGGCCACATCTGTGGACGCAACAGTTCCCAATCGCTGTCGGGCGCCAGTGCGTTTTCTACTCAGCGCTGAGGTCAGCAGTATTTACAAGAAGGACGGCCGCACCCGGAAAGTTCACAATCTCATCTTTCTGCCCGACATGGATGCTGCCCGCAGGTTACAAGCCGCCCTTGCCCGTATCGGCAACATTCAATCAGACGGCCGCCCCATTCTGGGACTGGATGCCAAGGAGTTGCTCAAGATCGCTAAAGAGACCACCGCTGAAGCTGTACTTGTTCCGGCCCATGCCTGGACCCCTCACTTTTCAGTGCTCGGGGCCAAATCGGGCTTTGACAGCCTGGAGGAATGTTTTGAGGAATTGACCCCACTGGTTGCCGCCATTGAGACCGGTCTTTCCTCTGATCCGCCCATGAACTGGAGACTTTCCTCCCTGGATGGTTTACAGCTCATATCCAACTCTGACGCTCATTCCCCTGTCAAACTCATGCGGGAGGCAAATCTGTTTGATACCGATCTATCTTATGCGGCCATCATGAGAGCTATCTCTGAACCGGATAGCCCTGAGTTCCTGGGCACCTTGGAGTTCTATCCCGAAGAAGGCAAATACCACTACGACGGGCACCGTCCCTGCGGCGTCCGGTTTTCCCCTGAAGACACCAGAAGGAATGATGGACGCTGTCCCAAGTGCAACCGCAAAGTGACCGTGGGGGTTCTGCACCGGGTGGAGAAACTGGCCGACCACCCTGCCGGAAGGCGCGCACCTGGAGCCCGCCCATACAAGTCCATAATTCCCTTGATAGAAATTATTGCCGAAGTGGAGCAGGTCGGGACCAACAGTAAGAGGGTAAACGGAGCTTACCTAGACCTTCTATCCAGACTGGGAAACGAGTACCATGTGCTGGTGGAGGCAGAACTGGAAAGTATCCGCCGGTCTGGTTCAGACCTCCTGGGCGAGGCCATAAGCCGGGTGCGCTCCGGGCAAGTGGGCATCCAACCAGGCTACGACGGCGAGTTCGGCACCATTCGACTGATTGGCAGCCAAGAACGCGAACAGATCTCCGGCCAGCTGGCCCTTTTTTGAAGCTCAACGGTGAACAGTTTTAGAACCATCCCCTCAGCCGTTTACCGCTCACCGGTTACTGTTTGCCAAATGCTTTGCGCTCTTTCCCTCGCCATCTTCGCGTCCTTAGTGGATTCATCTTCCTTTGTGGAGTAGTTCAAGTATGCTAGAGCATCTCAACGAAGCTCAACGGTTGGCGGTTGAACACACCGAAGGGTCCCTTCTCATTCTCGCCGGTGCTGGAACCGGCAAGACCAGAGTGCTTACTCATCGAATAGCTTATCTCATTGAGAACAAGGTCGTTGAACCAAGACAGGTTATGGCGGTTACCTTTACCCGCAAGGCCGCATTGGAAATGACTACTCGCCTGGAGGCTCTGTTGTCTCAACCCTCCTGGGTCCGTGAGATTCGCACAGGTACCTTTCACTCCGTCTCTGGCTCTCTGCTCCGCGAGAGCACAGACGCAGCAGCCAAATTGGAACTCCTGTCTGAGGCTGACCAGATGAATCTTATCAAAGAGGTCCTCAAACAGCACTCCCTGTCAGGACCTGAGTGGCAGCCCCTCGAGGTAATCCGCAAGATCTCTTTGGCCAAAAGCCGGCTCCTCTCGCCCGATGATCTGGCCATAGACAACGATAGTAAGCTCGCCACAGTCTACCGCCTCTACCAGCACACCCTGGAAAAGGACCATTTGCTTGACTTCGACGATCTGATTAGTAGGCTCGTCTTTCGCTGGGAGGCCGAACCTGCACTACTCTCTCGCCACCAGAAGCTTTTTCGGTTCATTCTGGTAGACGAATTTCAGGATGTAAACGAGGCTCAATACCGTTGGCTTCATCTCCTAACAGCACCGCATCGCAACCTATGCGTAGTGGGGGATACGGATCAATCCATCTATAGTTTTCGCGGCTCAAATATAACTATTTTCCAACGGTTTCAAGAAGACTTCCCTGAAGCGCAGTTGATAAAACTGGAACAGAATTTCCGTTCCAGTCAACGCATTTTGGAAGCTGCCGCCGGCGTCATCTCCCACAATGCCAACCCTCTCACCTGCAAGCTTTGGAGCGAGAATGCCTCTGGTCCGCTTCTCCGACTAGGTCGGCTCGTGGACGAAAGACAAGAAGCTCACTTTGTTGTGAGTGAAATCGAGCGACTTTTGGGGGGAAGTAGCCACTACCAGATCTATCAGTCTAAAGACACAGACTTCTTGGAAGAAAACCAATACGGCTTTGGTGATTTTGCCATACTCTACCGCACTCACGCCCAAAGCCGCCCATTGGTGGAGGCTCTTTCCGCAGCCGGAATTCCCTTCCAGCTAATAGGAGAAAAAGCTCCTTTTGCCACCCAGGCAGCAGATTCCCTCCTTTCCTACCTCTGCTATGCCATAGACACTTCAAGCATGAACGACCTCCGGGTCATCTTCAACCTGCCCCCACGAGGTCTAGGGGAGAAAGCGAGGCAGTGGCTCAATGGAGAGGTTGACAAAGGGACCGACCCATGGGAAGCCCTGCGGCTGGCCAGCAGAAATCTGGACCTCCCTATTAACTACCAGGCTGCTACCGATATGCTGAGGCGAACAATTATTTCGCTCCAAAACCTTATCAATAATCTGTCGCTGTCGGAGGTGTTGGCAAGAGCCTGGGAGGAAACCGGTCTGCACCACCATTTTCAAGGTAAAACATCAGCTGAAGAGAGCTTTCGGTGGCTCCGTCTACTCGCTGCTCTCCATGGTGGCAAGCCAGCAACTGAGACCATACCCGCTTTTCTGGACGATTTGTCCCAGTGGCGAACTGGTGACTTTTTCGATCCCCGGGCTGATGCAGTATCACTAATGACCCTACATGCGGCCAAAGGTTTGGAGTTTCCCGTGGTCTTTATCTGTGGCCTTGAGCAGGACCTCCTGCCGCTGACTCACAAAAACCAAGGAAAAGAAGCTCTACAGGAGGAACGCCGCCTCCTCTACGTGGCCATGACCAGAGCTCGTCATCTCTTGGTGCTCTCAACCACGAGCCGGAGATTCCTCTACGGAGAACGTCGCACCTGCAAGGTTTCACCTTTCATCAAGGAAATCCCGAGCCATTGCCTCGAAAAGATCTCCGTGCCTGCCAGCAAGAAGAAAAAACCCCCCAAGGAAAAACAACTCACTCTGTTTTAAAGCATGGAGCATAGAGCATGGAGCATGGGGTAAAAACAAAAAACATATTAACTCCTTGCCCATTACTCATTTATCATTCTTCAGCCTGCTGCCTGCTGCTTGCTGCCCGCTGATTTGGTTGCTCTTTGCCATCCTTTATGGTAACTCCATCGACTGATTGGAGAAATGTGATTATGGTCGCTCAACGCTCCAACAGCCTCTCTGCCGATTCAGTGTTGTTGCAGCCGGTGGAAGCCATAAAGGGGGTAGGGCCTCGACTGGCTCGGCACCTAAAAGCCAAGGGCTTGGTCACCGTAGAACATCTGCTTTTCAATCTGCCCCTCGGCTATCTGGACCAGCGTGGCACCATACAGATTAGCAGGCTGCGCCCAGGAGACTACGTTAGTTTTGTGGCGACACTGTTAGGCGAACGTGAGGTTCGATACCGTCGCCGCAAGATTTACCAAGTGACTTTCAGTGACGGCACCGGCGTAGTAACAGCCAAATGGTTTCATTACGGTCGCTGGCTCATCCAACGCTTTCAGGGGCTAAAAGGCAGCGTTAGGGTGAGTGGCACTCTGCGGGTTTTCGGAGGCAAGCTGGAGATTCACCATCCGGAAATAGAAGCAGTAGAAGGAGTTAATGAAGAGGGTAGTGGGGGTATCGTGCCCCGCTACAGTGGTATCCCTGGTATTGGCCCCAGGGCCTACCGCCGTATTATGAAGGAAGTTGTCAGCAACTTCATTCCCCAGGTGGAGGAGACTCTACCGGCTGCTGTCCGCGATTACTTCAACCTTGTTGACCTGCAGGCTGCTTTACGTCAGGTGCACTTTCCAAGCGAGCTGCCAGAAGTGGAACGTAGTCTCCAGCTTTCCCCTGGCCTGCGCCGCCTCATTTTTGAAGAACTCTTCTTTCTGGAACTTTTGATCATTCGCAGTCGGGAGATGTTGGCTCGTGAGACCGGACAGGCAATGGGCCTGGATCGTGATTTTCTTCGCCGAGTCGGGGAATTGCTCCCTTTCAGCCTCACCAATGCCCAAAAACTGGTTATGCGGGAGATCTCTGCCGATCTCGGCAAAAGACGCCCCATGAACCGGCTGGTCCAGGGAGACGTCGGCTGTGGTAAGACTGTGGTTGCTTTGCTAACGGCATTCATCGTGATTGCCAATGGATTTCAAGCTGCGGTAATGGCGCCCACCGAGATTCTCGCCCAGCAGCACTATGTCAATTTGAAGCCCTATGCGGAACCCCTCGGGGTACCTCTCGTCTTGCTAACCTCCAAACTGAAGTCCAGGGAGAAACAGACAAGTACTGAAGCTATTGCCAAGGGCGAGGCTCGTCTGGTCATTGGCACCCATGCCTTGATCCAGAAACATGTCACCTTCCAGCGACTCGGACTGGTGGTCATAGATGAACAACACCGCTTCGGAGTCCTCCAACGCATGGCCTTGCGCCAGAAAGGTGGAAGTCCTCACGTCCTGGTAATGACAGCAACCCCCATACCTCGGACCCTGGCCATGACCGCCTACGGAGATTTGGATGTTTCTGTTATTGACGAATTACCGCCTGGCAGGACTCCGGTGCAAACACGTATAATTCATGCAAAGCAGCGGTACAAAGCGTACGAACTTCTGCGGCAGGAATTCAATCAGGGTCACCAAGCCTATATCATCTATCCGTTGGTGGAAGAGTCGGAAAAGTCGGATCTAAGAGATGTCACCTCCATGACTGAGCACTTGGGTAAGGAGGTCTTCCCTGATATTCCTTTAGCCATGCTACACGGTCGCATGGCTGCCGAAGAAAAACAGAAAATCATGGCAGCTTTTGCCAGCAAACAATTACAGCTCCTGGTGGCCACTACTGTTATCGAAGTGGGCATTGATGTGCCTGACGCCACGGTAATGGTAGTGGAGCATCCGGAGCGATTTGGCCTGTCCCAGCTTCACCAGTTACGCGGCCGGGTGGGCCGCAGCACCCATGCCTCTTACTGCCTGCTGATATACGAAGGGGGTGGTCTTGAAACCAGACAGCGACTGGCCATTATGGAGCAAAGTAACGATGGCTTCCGCATAGCTGAAGAGGATCTCCGTTTACGGGGACCGGGAGACCTCATAGGTTTGCAGCAGGCCGGCTTCATGGACTTGAAGCTCGCCAACTTGGTAAGGGACGCTGAAACCCTGGCGGCTGCTAGGCGAGCCGCTCTGACCTTGATACAGAAGGATCCAGAGCTAACCAAGCCAACACATGCAGTTATTCGAGCTAAACTTCAACGCCAGAGCCACCAGGCCGCCGACCTGTTGCAAACTTCTTAATTGCCTAAGCCGAGTCAACCACGCGGAGCACAAAGGAAAGAACGCCGAGCGCAGAGCGTTTGGTAAAGAGTAAACCGTGAACGGTAAACGGATCGGGCAATGGCTCTGTAATTTTTCAGCGTTCGCCATTTACCGTTTACTATCATTTTCGCTATGCGCTATGCTCTATGCGCTTTGCGTCAGCGTTGACCTTGCTCCTACGGTACCCATAGGTTACATTCGAAGAGCACCTATCTTCTTTGCTTGACCAAAACTGAACCTTATCCCTCAAAAAAGCTTAGCATAATGAAGCAGAATTCGAAGCACTCTATTCAACTTGATGCAGCTGAATTGCGTCAACTGTTTCACTCCGGCAAGCGCAAAGAATTTGTAGCTGGAGTGCGTCTGGCACTGCGGCAGATTTTGGCAAAACTACATGTGGAAGGCCACTATGATCAAGTCATAACCCTGACAAAGCAGGATCCTTGCTATCGAGAATTGAATAACACCTGGGAGGAACTGAAGCCAGCGGTTCGGAGTCAGAAATGGCAAGAACTCATGGAACGACTGGTCCAGATCGCCTATGGTACTCGGCCATACTGCTTACGTTGCGGGGACTGTTGTCACCTGGGAAGCCCCTCCCTGCACCCGGAAGATGCAGAACTTCTGAGTCGGGGCGTACTATCAACCCGGCAGATCTACACCCTCAGACGCGGTGAACCTGTCAAATTTAACCTTGACGGGCGTCTCGGCGCCCTTCCCAGTGAACTGCTCAAGCTCAAGCAACATCAGGAGAAGCACCACTGTATCTTTTATGGAAAAACCCAGAGAGGCTGTACCATTTATGACCACCGTCCCCTTCAATGTCGCGTTCAGGCATGTTGGGCCCCTGAAGGCTTAGAGGAACTCTGGCAACAAGCAAAACTCACCAGGCGTCACCTCATCAAGGAAGACCAGGATTTGCTGGAAATGTTGGAAGTCCATGATGAGCGCTGCGATCCCAGAAAATTAGACGCAGCCTTTACCCGGTTGCACGATACCGGAGATTTGGCAGCTTTAGATGAGGTGCTGGACCTACTCCGCCAGGATACTGCCATCCGTGCTTTTGTCACAAAAAAACTCAACCGTGAGGACGAAGAACTGGATTTTCTGCTGGGTCGGCCACTGGCAGAGATCGTTCGTGCCTATGGGATGAAGGTCGAAAAGGATGAAAATGGTGTGTATCACCTGGTTTCAGACCAATAAAGAATCCAGACCCAAAGGACCCGGCTTAGGACTGCCCCCTGAGCGGGCTTCCATACTCTTTCCCCCTTGCAGCAGTCTGCTGGAGTGATGGAGCATTGAAAAATATCAAATTCCAAGCACCAAATTACAAACAAATCTCAAATTACAATATTCAATGACCAAAACATAAAGCCGGTTTGGAATTTGGAATTTTGGTCATTGTGATTTGTTTGATATTTGTGATTTGTTATTTGGAATTTCTGTTCCTCCAGTACCCCATCGCTTCAAATTCGAAATTGTTCTTCAGACTCCCCCCTTCGGGCTGGCCCCCCATTGGCATATGGCTTGCATCTAGCTACGGATGGCCTGAAAAGCAGTTTCTCTACTGTATAACAGGATACAGCTTTATTGGGAGAGGCTCGAGGTGGGCCTCCACTGCAAGGCGCGAGGGACTCGTATGGCATACGAAGATCTTCTTCATTTTCTCCAGAACGTGGGCAAAGATCCCTCACGCCTGATATTTGAAGACGAGCTCACCGGCATCTACAACCGCCGTTTTCTCCTGAACTATCTGCAATATAAAGTCCCGTGGGACTCCATCGAAAACCATCCGGTGTCTTTGCTCATGATGGACGTGGACCATTTCAAGCAAATCAACGATACCCACGGCCACGAAGCCGGTGACCAGGCCCTCGTCTGGGTGGCCAGTTTGCTCAGAGAGGCGGCCGGAGACAGCGGCCATCCCATTCGCTATGCGGGAGATGAATTCATGATACTCCTGCCCCAGGTGGATAAGCAGGGGGCCAAGCAAGTGGGTGAAAGACTCCTGGAGTTGGTCCACACGAAACCCGTATTACTCCAGGAGACAGAAGGTGAATTTTCCCTCACCCTGAGCATCGGGGTCGCTTCTGCTCCTCACGATGCCCAGGCCGGCAAAGACCTCATTCGCACCGCTGATACCGCTCTCTACTACGCCAAACAAGCAGGACGCGATCAATTGGCCAGCGCCGGCGATTTCTCGCCTCAGCAGGTATTTGCCAAGACAGCCCTGCATCAGCTTGAGAAGGCAAAAATCGCCGGCCGAGAACTTCACCTCAAACATGTGGCCGCGGCCCTGGAGAAATTCGATAAACGTCAAAGTCAGTTCCTCATCGTTGAAGGCGCCGCAGGTATGGGTAAAAGTGAGTTTCTAGAGGCTGTCCACAAGAATCTCTCCAAGAACGACAATTGGCAGATCACGGTGAAGGGAAATCCCCAGGAGCTTTTTCGTCCTTACTACCTCACCACCAGCATTCTGATAGACGTTCTGAATCAAAAAACCGAAAAGGGCGTGGATATCCTGGAGACCCTGAAACCGAAGGAAATCTTCTACCTTTCGCACGTACTACCGCAATTGGGAGAGACAGACGGCTACAGCAAGGACGATGAAAAAACACAGCGCGAGGGACTCTTCACCACCCTCGTACATTTCATCCCCAAGGTTCTCGATTCACGTCCCCTCATCTTGTTAATCGATGACCTCGACCTGGTGGATGAGGCCACCTTACTCCTCCTGAGGCGGCTTATTCTTGACCGGAGCTTTCCTATACTCATTTGCGCTACTGCCACAGATACCCGTCAGGATGGAGGGGATGGCCAACCCGCCCCTCTGGAGCGATTCTATGGTACTCACTGTAAAGAATTGGACATCCACAAAGTCAGCCTTACACCGCTCACTGCCGCAAATATCTCTGAACACTTGCAAACAATTTTCCCCGAATTGAAGTTGCCAGAGAACTATGAGACGAACCTGGCCCAGACAACCCAGGGAAACCCTCTTTTCCTCAACGAGATTGTGCGCAAACTGGTCCAGGACAGCAAAATAACCCTGGTGGGCAACCAATGGATAGCCGAACCTCTGGAGGAAGGCTATCTTCCCAAATCCCTGGAAGAAATTGTACAGCAGAAAATTGCTGCCCTCGATGAAGAAAACAGGCGGTTACTCGACCAGGCCTCTACATTTGGCGAAAATGTCTCCTTGAGTATGCTCTCCGGCAGCTCCGAGGAAAGGGAGGCTAGGGTCCTGGAGTTTATTGATCAGGCTGTGGCCCTGGGGTTAGTGAGTTCAGAATTCCAATTGAATGATGAGATCATCAGCTTCCTGAGCAAACGGGTTCTGGACATCACCTATGGAACCATCGACGAAGATCGGAGACAGGAGTTGCATGAGCATATCGGCAACTACCAGGAAGTCCTCTACGAACAACGCCTCGTTCCTTCTGCAGCTACATTAGCGTACCACTTCAAGCGGTCCACCAACCTGGAAAAGGCTGGCAATTATGAAAAAGTTCAGGCAGCATCCGGCAACAAAATATTCAACTCTGCAGAGGCAGTTTACTATACGGCAGAGAGATCGGCCGAAGCTGCACCGGAGGCCAGCCCACTGGACCAAGAAAGCCTGCCTCTCATCTCCACTATACTTCGATCTCTGCTGGTGGTGGTGCGCAATATAAAGCTTTACCCCCCCGGCAGTAAAGCGATCGTAACCGCCAACCGCCAGATGAAAGAGGTGATCGACGAGTTTCTGGTCAAGAATGAACTCCTCTCGTTTTTTGGCATCAAGCAGGCGCTTATCGTCAACGGTCAAAAAATTGATGTCTCCGAGTTTAAATACTTCGCCGAATCTTTCGTAAAATTCATGAGTCGGTTGGAACTCAAAGGCATCACCTTCCAAAGGGGCCTCACCGAAGAGGAGTTGCAAGTCCTGTTGGAAGCATTTGGTCGAGTCAAAGCAGACATGATTGACCAACAATTCTGGCAGCGCTTCTCAGGTGAACAGCGCCTTGTCCATATTGATTTGAGCCAAGTCCGCTATACCGTGATCGCGGATTCAGAAAGTGAAGTTCAGACTGATCAAGCAGTTGCTGAAGAGGCTGCTGTAACCACCGCAGAGATCTCAGCCCAGCTTGAAGATGCCGAACAAGGACTGGATGCATCAGACCTCAAAGATTTGCCCAAAGTCTTACGCAGCCTTCTTAATGCCGCCAGGAGCATCAAGCTCTATCCCCTGAAGAGTAAAGCTATCACCGCTGCTATCGGACAACTCCTGCAGTCCCTCCAGCGTATACTGGAGAGGAAACCCGCTCTCACCTTGGCACGGGTCTCCACTGCCCTTTTGGTGAACGGGGAAAGAATTGACATCTCCGAGTTTGAGACCCTGGCTCAGTCCTTTCTGAAATTCCTGAACTCTCTCGCTCTTACCAGCCTCACCTTTCTGCCCAACGTCTCTGCAGAGGAACTGCAAGGGTTTATTGGCTCACTGGCTGAACTTCCTGCCCAAGACCTTGATGGCGCGTACTGGAAGCGTTTGGGCAGAGAACAGGGATTTTCGTCCATTCTTTTCGACCAGCGGTTATATGAAGCCAGGGTTGCAGCAACCAGGTTGACACCCACCGAGACCCGTACTGTTAAGAGAACAGCCAAGGTAGTAACAGAGGTACAACCGACAGAAGCAGAACCGGTAGAGACACTCGACGCCCTCGCAGGAAAAATGCCGGTGCGACTGAGTGATCTCTTGCTGAAGGGAGACGATGATCACATCAAGAAGATAGTCAATAGTCTTCTGCACCAGTTTTTGCGAGGTCCCCTGCAGACGCGCCAAAAGGTAGTCAATCGTTTCCATGGCATGTTGGAAGGATTGAACGTAGGCTTGCAGAATCAGTTGGCCAAATTAATCACTGGACCACTACTCATTGTCTTTGCGAAAGAAAATGATCCTATCATCCTCAGAGAGTTGGCCAACCTCCTGCACCGTCTAACCACAATCCTACTCCAATTTGGTGAATATCCTACAGCCAGCCAGATCTTTCTGCACCTCCACCGTCGACAGCGAGAGCTTGTCGAGGCCAAAGGTGAGCAGGCCAATTTGTTGCAAAAAATCCTCCTCAAACCCCTGGAACCCAAGGCCCAACAGCTCGTTCTTGAGGATTTTCGCTCGAAAGAACTTTCTCGGCGGCAAGATGCGGCTAAATTGCTCGGCAACCTGAGAGGGGTAGCCCTGCCTCTGCTCGTCAGCATCATTAAGAATGAAGAAGATTTCAGGGTAAGGCAGATGGCTGCCGCCCTCTTAGCAGAGCATGGAGTGCTAGCGGCCAAACTGGTGAAACGCGAATTGGCCCTCCAGGCTACTCTTGCTGAACGGATACGTATGCTTGAGGTCATTGATACTATCACCAATGACCTGAAAACAGAACTCGCCTATGCCCTTGCGGATGACAATGAGCAGGTACACCAGGCTGCTCTTCAACTCGCACAACGGCTAGACGCAGATCAGGTTGGAAAGCTTCTCCTGGAGCAGACTGAGAATGAGAAGGTACATGTGGCAGTTGCTGCCATCAAGCTCCTGGGGAAGCTCAGACCACCGGCAGCCAATGAAAAGATCGTCTCCATAATGCAGTCAGCCAAGAATGAGGAGATGGTTGTTGCCTGCTGCCAATCTTTAGGATTGATGGCCAATTCTGCCAGCATTGAGCCTCTGGCCAAACTCCTGGCGCCCAAGGGTTTCCTGCGACGCCAGCGACACAGCGCTGACATTCGAGCCACAGCAGCCTTGGCTCTGGCACAAATTAATCATCCGCGGGTGGCTGAGGTGCTGGCCAACTATGCACACGATAACGATCCACGGATCAGGCAGATCGCCAACTCTTTTCAACTTGCTCCAACAACTCCCCCCAAAAGAAACCTGGCTGTGGCTAAATAGAGTATAAATACACCGAGGATGGGATTTCTAATCTTAAGGGCGCAAGATGGATGGTAAGAGTTGTATTGAAAAGGAGGTAATCTCACTGTATCATAGCCGGAAATTGAACCTTGCCTGGGAGAGCCGCGCGCCTTTCTCCTCGAGACGCTCAATCTTTCTACCCACCATTTTCTGCTCACGGTGCTCTCCTGGCTGGGATCCTGCTATTCGCTAACCGTATAGTTCCCCGATCTGGCCTGGACAACTAGTATGGAATACCAAGACCTCCTTTATTTTCTCCAGCATGTGGGCACGGACCCCTCGCGGTTGATCTTCGAAGATGAGCTTACCGGTATATACAACCGCCGTTTTCTTCTGAACTACTTCCGATACAAAGTACCCTGGGATTCTCTGGAGGCCCAGCCGTTGTCGTTGCTTATGATGGATCTGGACCACTTCAAGCAGATCAACGACACCTACGGCCATGAGACTGGAGACCAGGTACTCGTCTGGGTGGCCAGCCTGCTTAAGGAGGTGTCGGGAGATGAAGGGCTCGCTATCCGCTATGCGGGTGATGAGTTCATTATTCTCATGCCCAATACAGAGAAAGAGGCGGCCCTGCAGATTGCTGACCGGCTTCTCCAGAGGCTGCATCAAGAGCCTGCGCAGTTAGCGGATGTCGATGAAGAGCTCCGCATCACCTTCAGCATTGGAGTTGCCTCGGCCCCTGATGATGGTTACACGGGTAAAGCCCTCATCCAGAAGGCTGACACTGCCCTTTACTACGCCAAAAAGACCGGACGTGACCGGTTCGCCAACGCCGGGAAAATAGCCCCTGAGGACGTCTTTGCCAAAACAGCTCTCTACCAGTTAGACAAAGCGAGAATTGCCGGCCGCAAGATCCAACTCACCAGGGTGGCCACATCCCTGAGGAAGTTCAGCAAGCGTCAGAGCCAGTTTCTCATCGTCGAAGGGGCGAGCGGGATGGGTAAAAGCGAGTTTCTA
>PVMK01136876.1_pt1 | contig 14365 bp, 12 predicted proteins | sample 1853481 | NCBI WGS metagenome assembly PVMK01 (sample SAMN08533507, study PRJNA380276) | Marine sediment metagenome, whole genome shotgun sequencing project. | reverse complement strand
CACCAGAATAATCGGTGGAATTTTACTCAAACTCTTATGGTTTTTAATGTGTTTGGAGGCCTCGATGCCGTCCATACCCGGCATCTTCCAATCCATAATTACCAGCTCAAATGGTTTATCCTCATTGGCATCTTCAAGTTCTGTGATTCCCTCTTTTCCAGACGCCGCCACTGAGACCTCAAATGAAAAAGATTCCAGCATTTCCTGAAATATGCTCCTTGAAGTGGCGTTGTCGTCCACCACCAAAACTTGCATGCCGCGCAGTTCGGATGCGGGCTTATATTGTTTTATGGCCCTCTCTTTGCCCAGACCGAAGTTGGCGGTAAAACTGAAAATGCTGCCCCGGCCCTGCTCGCTTTCCACCCAGATTTCGCCACCCATCATCTCTGCCAGGCGCTTGCTGATCGTCAGTCCCAATCCGGTGCCGCCATATTTTCGGGTCGTAGAGGAATCTGCCTGCGCAAAAGGTTGAAACAGCTTGGCGGCTTGTTCCTCAGTCATACCAATGCCCGTATCTCGAACCGAAAATTTTAAGGTGACTTGCGCGTTGTCTTTTTTGACCAATTCGGTGGAAACGACAATCTCCCCCGTATCTGTAAATTTTACGGCGTTGTTTGATAAATTAATCAGTATTTGCCCAAGCCGCAGGGATCGCCGACGAGTGCCGTGGGGACAGATGGATCAGTCTTAAAAAGCAGTTCCAGCCCTTTTTCCTGGGTCTTAATACCCACCAGCGTCGAAATGTTGTCGAGGGTATCCTCTAATTGGAAGTCCACAGACTCCATGTCCATTTTGCCGGCCTCGATCTTTGAAAAATCCAGGATGTCGTTGATGATACCCAGAAGAGACTTGGCGGAGATATCCACCTTCTTCAGGTAGTCATATTGCTTGGCGGTAAGGTCGGTTTTCATGGCCAGGTGCGCCATGCCCATGATGGCATTCATCGGTGTGCGGATTTCATGGCTCATGTTTGCCAGAAATTCACTCTTGGCTTTCGTGGCATCTTCAGCAGCCAGCTTGGCTTGAATTATCTGGGCTTCCATTTCTTTGCGCTCGGTGATATCTTCAGTCGTATTGATGACTTCCGTTGGAGAGGTGCCGGGCTCGGTGGGGCTAAAGACCGATCGAACCACTACGGTTTTTCCCCCGCTGACAGAAGTATATTCTCCTTCAAATTCGTTTTGCTCACCGGCAAGGGCGCCGAAAACGGCAGTACGCACTTCATCATTTCTAATTTCTTTCCGTAAATTCATGCCAATAATTTTTTCACGGGTTGATCCCATGAGTTCGGCATGTCTGGTCGTTGCAGTCGAGAACGATGCCGTCTTTGCCAACATGAAGAATTCCGATAGGCGATTTTTGAAAAATGGTGCGCAGTTGAAGTGCCTGTTCGCGCAAGGCATCCTCGCTCTCTTTTAGAACCTCTTCGGCACGGTTTCGTTCAATGGCTACTGCAATGGAGTCCGAAACAGACAAGATGGTATTGACAACATCCTCTTGTATGGCTTCCCGTGAGAACACAACTATGGCCCCAACCGCACGGCCCTCGACAATCATGGGAATGCCGGCAAAGGACGTGAGTCCCTGGTCCCGGGCCCAGTCTTTATCTTTGATGTAAAGACTGTCCTGTATGCTGTTGGATACTTGAGGACGCTTTTCAGCCACCACGCGCCCGATTTTGGTTTCACCTCCTATGGGCATAATTTCGTGTGCACCCTGAATATGGGTGTACAAACCAGAACTGGCCTGCAATTTGAGTTTGTTTTCCGTTTCATCAACGATCCAGATGCGGGAAAAGGCCACATTCAGTTCATTGACCAAAATATCGGTAATAGACTGAAGCGTTTCCTTAAGGTTGTCACCCACCGTAAGCGACTGGCTGATTTGCGCTCCTATCAGTATCAACTTTTCCTTCTGTTTCCTCTGGGAAATCTCCCGACCGAGCCGGCGGTTCCATACAACTACAAAGGCTATTATCAAAAAGATGCTGCCCCCGATGGGAATTGCCCAGGCCAGGATGGCTTTGAAATCAAACCGTATCTTCACCTCCACATCCGACATCCAGGTACTCGTGATGGCGGCCTTCTCCTGGCTGCTGATGTCGTCAATAACCTTGTTCAAAATTCCAATCAACTCCGGTAAATCCTTATGAACGCCAAGAGAGAGGTCGTATGTGTACTCGGTTGATGCTGAAATTCTGGTATTTTTTAATCCTGACCGGGCAATCTCCTGGGTGATTGTGATCATGTTGTCTACAAGGGCATCAATGCGTCCTGTATCCAACTCCTGGAGCGCCTCTTCCAAGGTTGGATAGGTGACGAGCTTTAGATACGGATGATCATGGCGTAGTATATCCTCAGTGGAGTAATCCTTAACGACGCCGACCCGGTAGCCCTCGAGACCCTTAATACTGCCAATGAATGGTATGTTCTTATTGATGGCGATGACGATCGGGAAGGATAAATAAGGTTTGGTGAAATTTAGATACTTGTCACGCTCAGATGTCCGCATCACTGCAGGCAGAACATCTATCTCGCCGGCCTTTGCCTTCTCGATAACCTGGGACCAGGTAAGCCCCGAGATGGGTTTCATTTTTATATTCAGCCGATCTGAAATGGCATCTATAAAACCTGAACCGATACCGGCGTAATGGCCGCTTTTATCAATGAACTCGAACGGAGGCCACGCCGGGTCCACGCCCAGGCGGAGGTCCCGGTGTTCGGCGAGCCATTTTCGTTCCGCATCCGTCAATGGGATTTGGATTTCTTCATCAGTTGCCCGTGCAATCCATTTTTGCCGGATCCGATTCATCTCCACCGGCGTCACAACAGCCATGGCCTTCATTAGTGCGGATTGCAGCAGCGGCCAGTCATCGCGAACCCCGAGGCGCAAATTCGGCAGGTCCGGATCCCCGATGTCGACTTCACCGGAAATGCGCAGACCGGACAGAAGATTTTTTTTGATCAGGGTTCGAACAACGGCTTCCTCACCCAGGGCGGCATCCGCCTTGCCGAATGAAACCGCCTTCAGGCTTGCCAGAACGTCCTCCACAGGAAGGTGTTTGATTTGAGGAAAGGATTTGGTCAGGACTTCCTCATAAAAAAATCCCTTGGGAAATGCCACCGTTTTGCCGAAAAGCGCCTGTAATGTTTCGTAAGGGTGTTCCTGCGAACTGACGATCGTATTGGGATTTTTGATGTAAGGCTCGGTGTACAGCAGGTATTTCATACGATCTTCAGTTTTGACGATGTTGAGCATTACATCCAGTTCTTTGCGCTTGATCAAACCCAAAAATTCTTTCCAGCTGGGGCCGGTGACATACTCGACCTCGATGCCCAGGATGTCGGCCAGCAGATCCATGTAGTCGATGGACAACCCCCGGGGGCTACCGTATTCAAAATAATTGAACGGCGGCCAATCTTTTTCGTTGTGAACCCGGATAATGGGGTGGGCCGCCAGCCAGGCTCTCTCTTCCCCCGTTAGATGAACAGCACCTCCCCCTCCAGGTATGAAATAGAGTCGTAACTCGGCAATTTCCTCCTGTTCATGGACAACGGAATGGATGAGTAGCTGCAGCTCTTTTTTATGTTTTTCCGGGATCGGTTCTCCGGAGTGGATGGTGTTGTCGTCCGATTTAAAAGCCTCAAAGAGTACTTTTTTACTGATGGAATCCAAAATATCCACTGCACGGATAGCATCGGTATCCTTAACCATGGCTTCGATGATGGATGCCACGGTGGCCAAATCGTACCCATAAAGGGGGACTGCAATGGCACTCGCGAGCTTGCCTGCCTGTTCCCTCGGATCAAGGGGTTGTGCGGGCAAAAGACTCGTTGACATCAACAGGAGTAATGCGAATGTGATAAAAAATCGCTTCATTTCAAGTCCATACAAAAGTAGTTGTTGCTAGATATGCGGTTGGATTTCTTTAATGCTTGGTTTAACATTTCCACTGCCTCCGTTGGAACCTGTCTTATTCCAGATATTTATCCACAATGCTGTTGAATGCACGGATTCTTTGATGGCCAGAATGGTGTCCCATATATTACGCGCCAGTTCAGGATTGGCATTTACAAAGGCATGTGATTGGATCAGATAATAGGGTTTTTCCCAGATGGGCGGGGAGACTTTAACGATATCGCTGTATTTGGTTGGATTCCGTTTGATATAGCTGTCGAAGACGGTCTCCAGGCAGACAAAACCATTGATGCGCTTTTGTACCAGTATATCTAAAGAATTCTCGTGTACTGGCAACTCCTTCACCGTCACTTGCATTTTTTTCAGGTCATCCACGATGGCCCAGCCGATGGGCACCCCGATCATGCCGCTCACGTTCTCGAAGGAGCTACCATTAAAGGAAATCGGGGTGGATTTCATCTTATACAGATAATAGGCGTTATTGCGCGTCGAGCGGGTGGGGTCCACTTGGTCGTCCTTCATAGGGTAAACCCCGATCTTCATTCGTTTCTCTTTGAAGCTGGCCGGAAAAACGCCTTGCACTTGGTTATGCTCGATAAGCTGCAGGCAGCGTTTCCAGGGCATGCGTTTGAATTTAATATCAAGGTTTAACTGTTTGGCCACCAAACGGTAGATCTCGATCTCGATACCCGGCAGATCTGTGCTGAAATTGGTGCCGCCGCCGATGATATAAGGATCTCCGGGGGTATTGTCTGTCACCCAGATCAGAGGCTCTGCAGAGGCAAGGGAAAAAAAGCAACCGCTGAACATCACTAAAATGATGGTAAAGTATAATTTTTTCATAACCCCTCCTTCTTTTGCGATCGCATGTGCTCGATTGTTTAATATTCTTCATTTAATAAATACATAATGCTCCAGGGCCCCTAAATTATTATTCAGTGTGAGTGTTTTGCCACCGAGGAATTGAAAAATGACTTCAGTGGTCCTTTCCGAGGGGGTACCACCGCAGCGCCTGTTGTTTCCTGAGATGCAGAAATGTCTGCCATTTTGTTGCGTCTCCCTCATCCAATGGTTTGGATGTTGTTTCCTCAAATTGGAATCTAAGCAGGTTAAAATCAATTGGATTTGCTAAATCATCCTAATCAACCGGGCAACCAATCAACTTTGGCAACGACTATCTTTGCCCTCTGTCCTCCGCCGTTTGTCTTCTGTATTCAGTTGTCTTTAGTTTCCCAGCGCTGTCTTGACGTTGAGGGCGATGTCTTGGCTCAATTTTTCAATGGTGCGGCTTTTAGCCATCACCAGTTCCTTGTAGGTATTGTCAGCGGCGGACGCCTGATATTCAGACCGTCGCATCACAATCAAATCATCTTCCTCGGCTGCCAAAAGCGCCCATTGAGCAACCAACGTAACTTGATCTCCTAAATTGCCGTCCAGGCGCAATACATCAACCTCCAGCCGATAGTCAGGTGGAATCGAGCTGTCCGAAGCCAGGAAAATGTCAATCGAATCGTCATGCAACAGATTTGTCAGATTTTCTTCAAGCACCCGTGTCAGGTTATCGCTCAGCGGTTCCGCCCACTTACTAAAATCAGCGAGTTGATAGACCGTATTATCCAGGTTGATGACGATCTCGGATCGATTTAAATATTCCGGAACAGTCACAGTTGAAAGGCCGATACGGATGCGACCGTCTGCGGTGGCTGCCAACGTCCCGGTCTGCGACGGATTTAACGGGCTGAGCATATAAAAGCTTGTCGGTGGCGATTGGCCGCCCAAACAGCCCGCCAGGGCCAGCGCCAGAACGATTATTGCAATGTGCTTTTGCCGATGTAAAATTGTTTTCACTGTTTCACCTCCTTTTTTATCTACTCTTGCCGCGTATCAACGCTTCGGGGTGTCGCTCAAGATATTCGGCCCAAACCTTGATGGAACGGGCCGCTGCTTGAATCTCCTTGAGGGTGCGATCTGCCTGGGGGGCGACGTTGGAGTTAAGACTCTTGGCGAGCTTCTGGGCCTGTATGAGGGCGGCATTCAGATTGGAAACCGCTGATTTCAATTCTGAAGCGACATCCGTGTTCAGAGCGGCAACAAATATCTGCGCCTGATTGAGGGTCTCGTTTAACGCTGTGATGGATTTTTGTAAATCGGGTGAATTTATCAGTTGCTTGGCGCCGGCAACCGCATCTCGCAAATCGTTGCCGATCTGTTCGATGGGCAATTTTTCAAATTTATTCAGCAGTTGCGCCAGGCTGGTCGTAATTTCCTCCAGGGCTGTCGGCACGGTGGGAACTTCCGGATAGCTGCCTTCCCAGTTGATTTTGGCCGGTGGAGCTTCCGGATGCATGTCAAGCGCCACCAGCAGCTGCCCGGTGATTAGACTGCCCGTTTTAAGCTGGGCGCGCATACCTTCTCCCACAAGGTAATCCATGACTTTTTGCTTCTCAGCACCTTCAGGATACTTGCCGATTGTCCTTAATCGGCCCGGCTCAGTCTCGATCAAAACCGGGACCCTAAAAGCCCCTTTCTCAACGTTAAACTCCAGATTGACATCCAACACCTGACCGACCTGGATACCCTGTAATTCAACCGGAGCGCCTTCCTTAAGCCCCCGGACGCCGCCTTCGAAATGCAGCAGCCACCGGTTCTTTTTGACATAGATCTTTTCAGACATGCTCTCACGGTTTTTGTAAAGATCAAAAACGTCATTTTCCTCGGCCGGTTCACCGGGTTCCTGGTTGGGCGGCGTATCAAAGGCGATGCCGCCGATCATCAAGGTCACAAATGATTCCGTGTCCACCCGGATACCATCGGCACCGATGGTAACATCCAAACCGCTGGCGTTCCAGAACCGGGTGTTTTTGCGCACCAGTTCGTGATGGGGATCATGGACGAATACCTCGATGGTCACCGCCTGTCCGTCTTCGTCCAGTTTGTAGCTAACCACCTGACCGACCTCGATCCGTCGAAAGTACACCGGATCTCCGATGTGCAGCGAGCCAAGACTTGCAGCCCTCAACATATAATGGCTGCCCGGCAAATCGGTGGTCACCACCGGAGGAATCTCCAATCCCTTGAAATGCGTTGCCGGTTGGCCTGGTTTGCCTGGATCAAGTCCGATGTAGGCTCCCGAAAAAAGGGTGCCGAGCCCGGAAATACTGCCGGCGGAAACCAGGGCCCGCACGACCCAGAAACGGGTGTTTTGCGAGAGAAATTTTTCAGCCTTTTTGACCAGCTCGGCCTTTACGATCACCTGTGAGAGCCCATCGTCCAACTCGATGGAAACCACCTGGCCCAGCTCGACATCTTTGTACTTGATCTTGGTCTTGCCGGCCTCCAGCCCCGCGGCCGACTTGAACGAGATGGTAATGGTCGGTCCTTTTTCGGAAATGGCTTTGTAAACCAGCCAACCGCCGACAGCCAGCGCAAGCAGGGGCACCAGCCAGACGATGGAAATACGGTGTTTTTTCTTGCGGAATTCGGGTTCGGGTAAACCCTTTAATTCAGGCCTGTCCTTTTTAGAGTTACTCATGACTTACCTCCTCTGTGTCCCAGATCAGCCGGGGATCAAAACTCATGGCCGCGAATATGGTGATCACCACCACAGCGCCGAAAAAAAGCGCTGCGGGACCGGCATGAATGGTTGCCAGGCCTCCCAGATGCACCAGGGCCACCAGGATGGTGACCACAAAAATATCGACCATCGACCAGCGGCCGATGATCTCGACAATCCGGTAGAGCCGGGCGCGGTCTTGCTGGCGCCAGTTGGACTTGCGCTGGACGCTGATCAACAGGAATATCAAAGAGAGCAGCTTCAGCATCGGTATGAAGATACTGGCCAAAAATATAATTAGGCCAATGGGCCACATCCCGGTGTGAAGGAAATAAATGACGCCGCTCATAATCGTGTCCGCCTGGGCCTTGCCCAGTGAGATAACAACGGTGATGGGAAGCACGTTGGCGGGAATGTATAAAATAATGGCTGCCAGCACCAGGGCCCAGGTTCGTGCGATGCTGTTGGGTTTGCGATCATGCAGACCGGCACCGCAACGGGGGCATATCCTGTCCCAGGACTGTTTTCCCCGTTCACAGAGAAGATGGCAGCTGTGGCAGCTGATCAATCCGGCAGCTTGTGCGGTTGTTAAATCGCGATTCATTGATTCTCCCCCCATATATGCCAGATCAGATGGCTATTCAGTGAGACGGTCATGGCAGCCAGGACGAAAATGAGGGTCAAAAATGAGTACAGGGAGATACCCGGTATGATTTTCGCCATTCCAGCCAGTTTTACAACGGATACCAGAATACCAACCATGAAAACTTCCATCATGCCCCAGGGTCCAACGCTGTTAACAAAACGGAATACACGGGGCAGTCCTTTAGGTAGACGGTGGAATTTGAGCGGCAACAGTATATAAAGCAGGCACAACATTTGGATGAACGGCACCAGGACGGTGGTGAGCAGAACCAGTATCGCAATCACTTGCATACCCTGGACATAAAGTTCGTATATTCCTGTAATTAGGGTTGTTTCACGGACTTGAGAACCAATTTTTAATCCCAGAAACGGAAACGAATTTGCCAGAATAAACAAAATCAAGCCGGCAAAGGCAAATGCCAGCGTGCGCTCCAGGCTATTGGGTTTGTGCTTGTAAAGAACCGCGCCGCAACGTATGCAATGCGCCGCCTCCTTGGCCGGCAGAGGTTTGATACGGTGGATCACATCACACTCGTGACAGGCGATGAATGAGTCCATTTGCGTTCCTTCCTCCCTGAATATGCTGCATAATTTGTTCGAACTTCATCTCAAAGGGCCGGTAAAAATCCAAATGATCGGTGCCCCATCTAACGCAGGATAACACCTCTATAGGGTCGCTACTCAGATTCGCGCGACTCTCGCTGCGGCTGTGTATCTTCGTTAAGCCATGCTAAAAAAAGCTTGTAACCGAGCGCGAAAATGATCGCGCCAACGAAGAGGCCGATGATGCCAGATCTCATAAAGCCGCCTATAGCGCCAATGAAGATGACAAGCATAGGAACGTCGACGCCACGACCCATCAGGAGGGGTTTAAGAAAAGCGTCAGATATGCCGACGAGGATACTCCAGATCGCGAACACAACTGCGGCAACCGTACTGCTGGTGGAGAACACGTAGACAATAATCGGGCCCAGGATTAAAATAGTGGGAAGCTGAACCACAGCAAGAATCAGTACCAGCAGGGCCCAAAGCCCCGCACCCGGCACGCCGACTACGAGAAAACCAAGGCTTGCAAGGAGGGTCTGGATTAGTGCGACGCCCAGAATACCCAGGGTAACACTTCTCACAGTCGCCGCCGCGAGTTCGACGACACTGGTCCCGCGGTCACCTGCGAGCCGCACAGCAATTGCCCGCGCAGCCTGACCGCCACCGGCGGCATTTGCAAGCAGAACACCGGCGATAATGATCGAAACCAAGAACTTCAGAATCCCGACCCCGGCACCCGCACCGGCGGACAACAGGGGGATACCAAACTTTTTGAGCTGCGGGGTCATCTTGCTCAGTGCAGCTCCGAGATTGTTCGAGGCAAGGCTCCAGAACTTGTATAAAGGTTCGCCGATGGCCGGCCAGGATCTGACGCGCTCCGATGGCGGAGGCACCCTTAGCGTCCCGGCGTCGAGCTGTACCGAATACTCCTGTGCAGTTTCGATGAGGGATTGGGAAAGCATATAGGTCGGAACGAGCAGGACGATCAGTGCAAGGAGTGTTATCAGGGTTGCCACCAGGCGGCCACGTCCACCCAGGGCGGATTTCAGCCGGTCGTAGCCGGGGTGGATTGCAACGGCGATGATGATGCCCCAGACGATAATCTGAAGGAACGGCTGACCGATCTTGAAACACCAATATAGGAGTAGAACGACGAGGCCTATATGGATGGTTGCCTCTAGCGCTCTTTTGATAAACAACTTGTCGTTCGAAGGTTGATTAGATGTGTTCATACTGCAGCCTCCCTGGGTTAATGCATCAGTGGTTTTGGGGCAAGCACGCCGGGCTTGATTCCCCCGGCGTGCCTCTCCACGGGCCGGTCAGGCCCGTTTCGTAATGTCTTGGTGTTATCTTATCACAACCAGCCTCAGGTGGTTGAACCCTGATGAGGCTGTCTACCTCTGCCTCCGGCCTGTTTCTCCGACGCCCGTGGTTGCGAAGTACTTCCACGTCGGGTTCCTGTTCGGATCATTCAACTCTGGCAGGCCCCACTTCTTCCAGTTCGCGAGGACCTTTTCCCTGATGGCGTCCGGGAAGTTTCGTTCGAAGGTCAGTTGTACCGGCTTCGGCTGGCCGACGTGCTCCTCGAGCCCGATGAGGCTGTAAATGACCAGAGAGTTTCCTGTCGCGAGGTCATCATGATCCATCAGGAGCAAATTGAAGTCCGCCATCGAGTGGTAAGCCTCCGGCCCAATCCCGACGGAGTTGAGTTCGGGGTAGTAGAAGCAGCCCTGGGTCGGATGGTTGCGGGTGGCGAAGGCCCAACTCACCGCCACCGGATCCATGGGGTCGATGTCCTCGCCGACGACGAGGACCTTCGTCGCAAGGTGACCGTAGTGAGTGCCCCACAGCGCGTTGCCGAGTTTATCCATGAACTCCTTGAGCCGCCAGCCGGTGATCTCGTGCCAGTCGTTCTTCACATTGACTACGAACCAGCACATCCCCGACTCGAACGTGATCAGGCCTTGAATGACCGGGAACCCTTCCCGCTTCAGGTAGGCGATGACGTCGGCACTGGAGAACAGCGAGATCGAGACTTGCGTACTGTCCGGCCCCACACCCGGCAACCCCAGCGGCAGGATCGGATCATTCCGGAAAGTCACACAGGTGATGTCAATTCGTGGCATGCCCGCCAAATGCCGGTGTTCCGAGAACTGGTAGCCGGGATATTCGCCGAAGGGGCCCTCGGGAAGAAACTTGTCCTTCGAGATCACCCCCTCGATGATGATTTCCGCGTCAGCCGGTACCATGAGGTCGTTGGTCTCGCACTTGACCAGTTCGATCGGTTCGTCGAGGAGCTTGCTCGAAGCGTCATACTCGTCGACCCAATCGTCCTGCCGTGTCCCGATGTTAATGTTGACGGCGGGCTGGCCGCCAAAGGCGATCGCGATCGGGCAGTCCTTGCCCTCTTTCTTCCACATTCCGTGGATCATGCCGCCGTGCGCCCAGGGCGAGAAGGAGCCGACCATCGTGTTCTTGCTGTTGGCCGGCGCGTTGGCGATCATGGCGCGGGCGGTCGACCAGTTCGTCCACTTGCCGTCGGGCGTCCTGAGGATGTTCAGGCCGACGGTCTGGATATAGCGGCCACCGTCGCCGCCGTGCGCGATCGGGGCCGGGAACTTCGTGAGGTCGATGTCGTCGCCGAGCCAGATGTTCTCCTTGCATGGGGCATCCTTGCTCTCGACGATCTTCGGCGGGTGCACAGTGCCGTTCTCCATGACCTCGTTGTAGGCGTGCATGATCTCCATGAGGCCGGTTTCCGGCGGAAGGCCGAGTTGCACGGCGACCCGCGCCCAGTCCCGGCCCGGGGTGCCGCTCTTCTGATAGCCGACCTCCGCCGCCCGGAAACCCTCCGGACAGCCTTTCACCTTGTTGAGATCGGCGAGGGTGCGCCGGTTTCCAATGCACGGCGGCAGATTGCGCCCATCTCGAGATTCCAATCGATCTCGTCGTCGATTTCGAAGAACTCGCCCATCTCAACCATTTTCTTGAGATAGTCACGGTAGGTCCGTGGAATGCTTTTGGGGTCGATAGTGACAGACATAATTTCCTCCTTTGCTGGTTGTTTGTGAATACCTATTTTTTCATTTGGGCCTACTTCACATTTTTGTTCTTCATGGTTTCCTTTTACCAGTTTTCCTCCTTTCATGGCTTTGCTCCAGCCTTTCCTTTACCGGTGTGTACTCAACCGTTAAGGACCAGGCCCTTTGGCGCATTCGATGCCCGTTTGATGTAGGCGCAAAATCGTCTAGTTCCATTGGACGTAAAAAGACAGGAAGGTGAGAAAAGTGTTATCGTATTGACCGGACACAAATCCCTCTTTCGGGTTTCCGGCTTGCTTGACCTCAAGATCCCCCATCCACAGGAAACTCAGGCCGCCTCCCAGGGTTAGATCGTCACTCTTGCGGTACTTGAACCCGGCCGCGTAGCGGTACATGTCGCCCAACGGCAAATTGATCGGACGCGTGTCGGAGTCCATCATGGACGAGTCGTAGGAGAAGCCCGCGGTCAACATCAAGTCGGGGTTATACTGGTATTCCGCGCCGACACCGAGATGCCAGGTGTCATCGAATCCAAGGTCAATACGGGCTTCGGGCTCCGTGCCACTCAAATCGACATTCACCAGACCGAAACGGGACCAATCATCCCAACCGACACTGCCGAGCATCGCCCACTGGTCGTTGAAGCGGTGATAGTCCCCGGCCATGATGGATTGCGGCATCTTCATACCGAGGTCTAACTTCATCCCCCTGTCCAGAAGCGGGCCGACGTTCGAGAAGTCGGGTTCGTCCTCAAAGTCCAGGTCCGTTTCCGTTAGATAGCGAACACCGATCCGGGTTCTTTCGGACGGCTCGATCATGATTCCGAAATTACCCTGGACGGCGAAGTCGGTGTCGGAAAACTCCCAGCTGCCGTCTCCCATTGCCGGGTTCAGGTTTCTGACTTCAGCCTTGTCCTTGAGATAGCCCAGCGTCAGCCCAGCACCGGCACCGATTGACAGCCAATCATTCACCTTGTAGGCGGCGGTCGGTTGCAGCTGGGGCGCGAGCAGGGCGACCTCGGTGGAGACGTAGCGCCCCACCCAATTGTCTCCCCAGTCGAGCACCAGACCGAAGTGATTCCCCAGGCTGACACCGAGCTTCAAATCGTCCGACACCGGATGGATATAGGCAAAATTAGCACCGGCGAAAATTAGGTTGGAGTCGCCATCGCTTCCATCCACCGTCGTGTTTTCATCCGGATTAAACGGCGCATTGAGGTAAAACGGGGTGATGCCCGCCTGGATGGTCGGTTCCTTAAAGCGCGTCATACCGGCCGGATTGGTAAACACGGTTCCCGCATCCCCGGCACGGGCAGCCAAGCCGGCACCCGCGTAGCCCGTGTCCGACGGATTAGCCATTTCATATATGTACAAGGCGCCTGCATGGGCGAGGCTTGGACAGATCCCATTCAGGATTCCGCCCGAGACAAGTATGCAAAGAGCCAGTATCCATAATTTCCTATCGACGTCTCCATGTCTAAGCAACCCTGGCTGCCTGTTGCAGCCTTTCGCCTCTTTCGGCAATCGAAGGAGATTATCCGTTATTTGTTTGGTGATCACGCTCATCTCATACTCCTTTGGCTTCTCCTATCATTGGTCTCTATGTTGGGTTAGGTGGATCCTTTACGAAACCAGCACCTAATTTCAGCGTGTCAAATTATTTAGAGACTATCCGTCCTTCACAACTTCCACTTTCAAGATCGACATTCGCAGATCATAGAGGCTGTTAAGCACGCCCGACAACTCCGCCTGATCCTTTAACCGGCCGACCAGGGTTGTCATCGCACTTTGATCTGATCTTTTGCGTACGGTGATTTGCATACCGGCCAGGCATTCGGCCCAGGATTCAGTCAAATGGCCCTCGACTTCAATGCGATAGGTAAGCGGTGTCCAGAGCTTGATATGTTTCTTTTTTGAATTATCGGTCACTGTTCATCTTCCCGTTTCTGCTGTCGGCGGTTTTTAGAAAAACACGCATATCGAAAAATTAATGCAGAACGCTTTTCAAGGTTATTATACGGATTAGGTTGACCATATATTTTCTCGATCGCGGAAAAAACCCCCAAAAAGTGCTAAAAATGGGGGATGGGGAGACAGGGAGACTGGGAGATTGGAGAATTAGAGTAGCCAGTTTTCTGGTTTGGTGATCATATTTACGAGGCTTCCTAAGTATTTGAAATTATATGGAAGTTTGAATTCCAAGAATCCCAACTTTCTTCGCTTTCTCAACCGCCTCACGGCGTTTGCCGACTTCGAGCTTCTGGAAGATGTTCTGCAGGTGACTTTTGACGGTTTCTGGTGAAATGAACAATTTGTCGGCAATTTCCTTGTTGCTCAGCCGCTGGGCCAACAGCTCCAAAACATCGAGCTCGCGATTGGTCAAGGGATCGACCAGAGGCTGACGGGGAGAAGCGATAGGCTGGTCAGCTGCTTCCGCCACAACGGCCCGTTCATCATCCCTGAAAGCGGCCATGATACTTTCGATATAATCAACAGCGACGTTTTGTTTTTGCAGCCGTTTCAGCAAATCGGTCATCTGGGGTCCCAGATCCACGAAAAGGCGGATATAACCGCACGGTTCTGCCAGGTTAAGCGCTGTGGTTAACTTATCCAAGGCAGCCGATTTTTCATTTAGTGTATCGTGGTGCAAGGCTTGCAAGGCC
>PVMK01125497.1_pt1 | contig 14365 bp, 13 predicted proteins | sample 1853481 | NCBI WGS metagenome assembly PVMK01 (sample SAMN08533507, study PRJNA380276) | Marine sediment metagenome, whole genome shotgun sequencing project. | reverse complement strand
GACGGGCTTGCTGGTGCGAGTATCCAGTGAAGATGAGCTGGCCGCTGTATTGGGCCATGAGCTGGCCCATTACACCCAGTTGCACACACTTGAGCGGTTGCGCAAAGCAAAGCGTGATATGACTACGGGTTCGGTTTTTGATATGGGCCTGTTATTGCTTACCGGCGTTAGTGTGCCGGTAGGCCAGATGACTGCTTTGGCTAGCTTGATGTCATTTAGCCGTGAGCATGAATCAGAGGCTGATTTGCTGGGGGCCCGGTTTATGGCAGATGCCGGCTATGATCCGAATGCCGCCGCAGAAGTATGGGAAAAAATTGTAGCTGAAGAAGCCAGGGCTGTCGCTAAACGTAAAGAGCCCGGTCTTTTTTCGCAGACGCATCCTAGCTCAAGCGACCGTATCGTAGATCTGGATAATTTTGTTAATGCCAATTACCCGGACAGCCAGCGCGATCCGCTGGGTCAGGGTCGCCACGTTGCCATGCTTAATGAGTACTACATGATGCTGATGGAAGATCAGCTGGATACCAACCGCTTTGGCCGCACCGAAGTAATGCTGGAACGGCATCGAAAAATAGGCGTAAGTGAAGAACTGGTGCACTTTTTCCATGGAGAAATGTATCGGCAACGCAACGAAGACAGTGATCTGAAGTTTGCCAAGGAAGCCTATAGCCGTGCGACACAGGGTGAAACGCCCGTGGCAGAAGCGCACCTTAATCTGGGTTATATGTTCCTTAAAGAGGGCAACCTGCCGCAGGCACAGTACAATTTTCGTAAGTATCTTGATTTAGAGCCCTATGCTGATGACAGGGCAATGATTGAATTTTATTTGGAAGAGAAGTGAGAATCATGCGACGTATTATTCTAGTAGTACTTTTGGGGTCTCTTTTAGGTGGATGTGTTGCCTATACGGCTGTTGCGCCGGGACAAAGCAGCTTCGGCAGCCTGCAGATAACAACAAGCCAGGCCTGGAATCAGGCACCTGCCGCAGCGACACCTGCGGCCCGCAAGGGCAGCAAAGTGTGGACGCAGGATGGCTTATTACTTGACCGTCTCATATTTATTCCTGCGGTACCGAGTGGTGAGGCAATATTCCGCGTGAAATCTAAAGATCAGGCTTTGCCTGTTTTTAAAGCGGATATGTTGCCAAATGAAATTGAGGAGTTGACTGAATCATCGATCGTCAAGTTATTTGGCGAGGGTCAGGTTTCTGTCGAAACAAAGAATCTGCGGCCGCATAAGTTTGGGGCGTCAGCTGGCTTTCTGTTTGATATGCAGGTTGCGGTTTCGGATGACCCGGATTACGGCGGCATAACCGGCGCTTTTGTTAGCGGTGACCAGCTCTACCTGGTTTTATACCTCGGCGCACAACCCTATTATTTTGATAAACATCGTGATGAGGCGCTGGCAATTATTCGCGGGGCAAGTATCTAAGGTGCTTATGGTGCCAGCCATAACTTTATAACCTTTGAAACCATCGGTGCCAGCGGTAACTTATGGCACTTATTTGGGTGAAGCCATTCGGGGTTGGTGGGTTCAGTAAATCGCCTCAGGTTAGGTGCCTTAAGTTACCACTGGCACCTGTCTTTATTATGGTGCCAGTCATAACTTTATACTGGCAGATCAGTAAACTGTCCCCGGAATTGCTGCCGCAGCGGCCGCTCAACCACACAGAAGCAGAAATACTGGTGCCGGCCATTAGTTTTTAAGTTTTCCTGTGCCTCAGGGGCTAAATATGAAAAAGAGCTCAGAAAACTAATAAACTAATGACTGGCACCTAATCACTTTTAAGCACAACCCGATATCTGGGCTTGCCATGCCTCACTCTTTCCAGGGCTTCATTCACCTCTGTCAGTGGAAAGATTTCCACGATGGGTTCGATATTGTTGCGTTCTGCAAATTCAAGCATCTGAACAACGGTAGCCGGACTGCCGTCCGGACTTGCGGAAATAGATTTCTGACCCAGCAACATCGCGCTAACAGGAATGGTCATCGGGTCAGTAAGAGAACCGACCAGATGCAAACGGCCTTTCGGACGCAATACATGCAGATAATTTTCCCAGTCCAGAGATACATCAACGGTAGATAGTATGAAGTCCAGAGAACTATGCTGGGATGCCAGTGCTCCGGTATTGACGGAGGTGAAAAAGTGATCAGCACCCAGCTTGCGTGCCTCGTCTTCTTTATTAGGGCTGGATGAAAAGGCCGTGACTTCACAGCCGAGAGCGTGAAAAAACTGCAACGCCAGATGCCCAAGACCACCTATGCCGATCACACCGACACGATCGCCGGGTTGAATATCGTATTGGACAATCGGATTGAATACAGTTATGCCACCGCACAGCAACGGCCCGGCCACTTCGGGCCTCAGCCCTGATGGAATTGGGAATGTCCAGGTCGCATCAGCGCGTATCTGATCAGCAAACCCCCCATGTCGACCAACAATAGTTCCCTGCACCGATGCACAGAGATTATGCTCACCGGTAGTACACCATTCACAATGCATGCATGAACCCGCATTCCAGCCAACACCGACGCGCTGGCCGAGTCGCAAGTGGTTTACCTGGTCGCCAAATGCCTGAACATTGCCGATGACTTCGTGACCGGGGACAATAGGGTAAGAGGTCACGCCCCAGTTATTGTCAATCATGCCGATATCACTCTGGCAGATACCACAGTATTCGACCGCTATATCAACTTCGGTTGGACCGACCGGGTTCAGATCATATTCAATAACCTGAAGTTTTTCGCCGGGGTTCTGTGCAGCATAACCATGAGCCATGATTCTACCCTTGCGGTGAATAGTGGATATTAAAGGTACCAGTTTTTTTGAAATAAAAGGGGTCGAACCGATTTACCAACCCAGCGGTTAGTCAGGTTTTGTTTTTATATCCGCCTCTTTCCCCATTCCGCAGGATCTACCCCGTAATACTGCTCCAATTGCGTATATAACTTTGGCAATCGGTCCTTCATTCGCTTGCCTTTCTCGAAAAATACCTCCGATGCCACGGCAAAGAACTCTGCCGGCGAAGTGCTCCCATACCCGCTGAGTACCTTATTACGATTGCGTTGGGCCCGTTTGATCAGGTCCGCGAATTCTTCGCTCATGACGCGCGCCCACTCCGGGTAGTCCGCGTGCTCGCGCAGTACCGGCAGGCCATCCATCGATACGTTTTCCTCGTCGAGCTTGTGGGCGAACTCGTGGATCACGACGTTGTGCCCGTCTTCGGGGTTGTTTACCCCTCGAAGCACATCGGCCCACGACAAAATCACGGGGCCACGGTGCCACGACTCGCCGAGCCGTGCAGACATGCTCTGGCGGACGATCGGGCCATCGTACTGCACCGCCTGGGTGACGATAGTATCGGGGTAGAGGAGGATCGTGCCGGAGCCCGGGAAGCAAGGGTCGTCCCGGTTAAGCAGCAACAGACAGGCGTTGCCGGCCACAGCTAGCCGCATTTCGTCAGTGATCTCGAGCCCGCCGGAGCCGAAGAAGCTCTTGTCGTTCAGGAATACGTTCACGAGCCCCTGCAGCCGCTGCTGCAACTCGGACGGCATACGCTCGTACAGCGGCATGTGCTGGCGAAGCAGGTTGAGGAGTTCCGGTTCGAGGGGTTTGTCCGCGAACTGGCGGAGACGCTGCGCGCGTGCGCGCCGACGCAAGAGCACAGCAGCAAGAGCAGCGAGCGCGATACCAATGATGACAAGCAGGGGGCTCATATCAAAATATTGGCCGTGGCTGCTCGGCGGGCAACGTCAGTCCTCTGGCACCTCGAATGGCCCGAAGGTCTGAGTAGTCGCATCCGGACGGCCAGTTACCGCATCGGTGCCGTCGAAGCTGACGTTTCGTATCACATCCGTGCGATGAATCTCCCGGCCATCACTCTTCACAACGAAGTAGATGTCGGGCGTACGTTCGTCGGGCGAATCGATTGATACGATATCCGCCGTGTAAATCAGAAACGGGGCCTCGCCATTTGTGTCCAGCGGGCTATCACCGAGTTTGTCATCAAAGAAACGGTCTTCGTCCATGAGCGTGACAGTATATTTGGACCCCGTCAGCGCGCTGCCGTTGGGACGCTTGAAGCTGGCTATTACCTTGAAGATTTCTGCCGTCATGTAGTGTTCCTCTTGTGTTGAGTGGAATTATAACCACAATCCAATTTCCATCGTTTGCGGTAAATTCCTGGTGCCAGCCATTAGTTTATAAGTTTTTCCTTTAAAGCGTAATTGGTGCCTGGCACTGCTCTATAGCTCAAACACCCGCCGCCAGGGCAGATTGCTTTATTTGAAGAATAAAAGGAATTAAAGGGGTCGAACCGGTTTATTGATTAATTCGGTCTGACCCCATTAATTTTTGTTCGTCAATCCGGGGACAGTTTACTTATTTGCCTGTACCGTAAAGGAAGTGCTGGCAGAATAGTAAACTGCCCCCGGAATTGCTTTGTATTATTAAGTTATCATCGAGTCATCCTTGGACGAGGGGGCTGAGCAGCTTCAGCTGGAATATGTCGACACGCCGGGAAATCGTGAGGGTCCTGACTGCATTAACAGTGCTTGTGCTGGCAGCGGGAACCGTGCTGGCTGAGCCCGGCCAGATATGGTGCGATCCTGACGCAAATTTGTGCTGGCAAAATCCACAACGCGCCGGTTTTGATCTGCAGGACGACGGCCTGATCGCGGCCGAAGCAGATCCTTATTGCGAGTCACTGGTGCTCGATGGTTATGATGATTGGCGCGTGCCAACGATCGCAGAGCTGCGCTCGCTTATTGCAGGCGAGGCGGCGACCGAACCGGGGGGGGCTTGCCCGGTCGCAGCAAATACCAGTACCCGGGTTGGCTTCGATCGCAGTTGCCATGGCGCCGAGCGTCTCGCTGGCCCGACCTCGGGTTGTTACTGGAAGTCCGAACTGGCAGGCCGTTGCGACAAACCGGATCGTGCCGCCGTAGAAGGCAAGTTTCTGGAGACCTGGGCGAGCGACCGGGCCAGTAATGATCCGGAACACTGGGTAGCCTTCGTGTCCTTCGATAATGGCTCTGCAGGTTTTAATCACAGCTGCAGCACGGCTGATGTGCGTTGCGTGCGTGACAATGACGGCGTCGTACCTGTGTGCATCGCAACCAACACGTGTACCGATTCACCCGAATACGTCTCCAATCCGCAACTGACGGCTACCTGTGATGCTGATTTGTGTGCGGCGAGTGATGCCGTGCAAGTCACCGTTCATCTGCCTGAAAAGCTGCAGGCTCGGGCGCACCAGCTAATGGTGTTTTTGTACAAAGAGGCCGACTGGCAGATGCCCCCGCAGCGACCGCCCGATGGGGGTACTGACTTCAACCAGGTGCTTGGCCCGGACATCGAAATGGACAAACCACTTACCATGACGGTGCCAGCCTGCACCTTCTATCGCGAGGAAATTCTTAACGGCGAGTTCCGCCTGTATGCATTTCTGCAAATGGGCGAAGGATATCGGTGGTCACCGATTGCCGGCGATTACGTCTGGGCAAGCGAAGAGCCTGTCGTATTCCCTCTGAACGGCAGCGAGCACGAAGCGGCAGTCACCGAAATAGATATCACACTTCGACGGGTGGAATGACAAATAAATGGGGTCAGAATAAAAACTCAGAATCTAATATTTTTACACTGACCCTATTTATCGGGTACTTAAACTCAAGTGATAGAGTGGTGAGAGGCTGATTAAGTGGGGAGCAACTAAATAATGGAGGCCCAATCCGCGTTTGGGACGTACCGACCTGTGATGGCGATAGTATGTGCCACGCTGGGGATATTGAATCCAAACTCTGGAAGTGCAGATGAAGCTATTTCGAACAATGCTGCTCTGGAGCGCGGCCGGTATCTAGCAGAAACAGTGGCGCTCTGTGCGCATTGTCATTCAGAACCGAACGACGAGATAGACGGCAGGCCGCCAATAGAGTCGAACTACGCAGGCATCGACTGCCCGATATTGGAAAAGAATATGAATCCAAGGGGCAAGGACTCAGAAGATTTCGTTACCTCGAAATTATGCGAGCCCAATATCACTCCGGATCCTGTGACCGGTATCGGTGGCTGGTCCAAAGCTGAAATTATCCAGGCATTCAGGGATGGACTGCGGCCCGATGGTGCGCCGCTTCATTCCAACATGTGGCTTAACCTGCACGCAGTCAGTGATGAGGATGCCGAGGCTATCGCAAGCTATATTCAAACTTTGCCCCCGGTAGTTCATGAACAACCAGGCCGTGGCCCTGTCTTGAGTAAACGGATACATGATGTGGCACTGGCAAGTTTGCCGCCTTCTCCTGCCAAGAGCCCGGCTCCGTCGGACGAGGTGGCCTATGGGAAATACCTCACGGACATCGGCCGCTGTCGTTATTGCCACACGCCTAACGATGCGCCGGGGCGTGAACGGAAAGGAAAGGCTTTTACTGGCGGTGCCCGTTACTGGGTTGGTGGCCGTTACCTTCCGGGTGCGAGGGTTGTTATTACTCCCAACCTGACCGCACACCCCGAAGGGATTGGCGTCCTCGGTCGGGCTGATTTTATTGCGCTATTCAGGGAACGTGGCCGCGGCCGAAAAGTACCATTTAGTCGCAACACGGTGATGCCCTGGGTGGCATTTGCCGGCATGACAGATCAAGACTTGGGCGCTGTCTGGGCCTACCTCCAGACACTACCACCTCAGCCAACATCACAACCTGGCGATTATGATTTTTGATTAATGGGGTCAGAGTAAAAACTCAAAACCCAATATTTTTACACTGACCCTATTTATTTCATTGCGCCTCATATTCGTTACCGGCTGCGTCGAGTTGATTGGCAGATGGCCGGATCAAAGGCGTGGCGCAGCCTTTACCAGCGTCGGTGTTGAGACCTCAGGACTTACGGAAACCCCTTCCAGCGACTCGACAAACGCCCGATACGCTTGGGGCTCCCGCGCCTTGAAGCGCCGAAACAACGACGAATACCACAACACCCGGTCACCAGCCCGGAAAATCAGCGGGTTCAGGCCCTGCTGTTCACGCAAATACTGATTCAGCTGCCTGGACACCTCGGGCATCGGAGTCACGGCTCGCTCGCGGTCCGCGTTGAGTTCTTCAAGCCGCGCGGCCTGCCTTTTGATCTCGGCTGACGATTTTTCGACAGAGCCTATCGCGTAGTCGCGATAGCGCACCAGTTCCTCTACCGTCACACCTGCTTGTGCGGCAGCGGCTGATTTCTCCTCCGGACCTTCCAGCGCGCTCAGGTTCTTGTACAGCCGCACCAGTTCGTTATAGAAATCAATATTGCGCTCGATGGCCGCAGCCTCGGGGTCATTCCAGAAATACCAGTAAATCCCACCGCTGAACTCCAATTCACCGGCACTGTTGATGAAGAAGTCCGGCGACTCCACCTCGTAGTCGCCGGCAACATAGGAACGATAGTTCTGGTTGCGGGTGATCGGCTTAGCCTTCGCCTTGAACGCATCCAGCCTGGCGAAATTAGCTTGCTCGTAGGCACGCACACCTGCCTCCATATCGTCGCCCAGGTTCAGGTAGTCGGCTTCGCCTTTGCCGAGCAGCGTTTGGCCGCTCTCCTTCGGCAGATACATGGCATCGTTTTGCAGGGAACCGATCAGCAGAAAATCCAGCTGCATCAGGCGCAGACCGATCAGGGTGTTCTCAAACACAGGGTGGTAGTTCAACACCTGGTATCCGGCGGCCAGTGCTTCCTCCTGGCGCTTGGCTGACACCAGCTCACCGAAATAGGTAAACGCGGCATCGTTCTTGTCGGCGGCATAGCGCGCGACGGGCACGAGTTCCCAGTCGTACAGCGCACCGCGAACGACGTGCGGGCTGCCGGCCGGACGTTTAATCGTGATGACCAGGCGACGGCCGTCGGGTGCGGTCGGGTCATAGCGCAGCGCACTCACCTCGATACCGTCGCGCCCCTCGGCCATGTTGGCGAACGCAATGCCGCCGGTCTGCCGCAGAAACGCGGCCCCTGCGTCGCGGTTAATCTCCAGCGGTTTGGCCGGCGCCGATTCAAAGATCGCATTGCCCAGCACGAGCGCGGCCGCCGGCGGCGCCGTGCACACGGCAGCCACGACTAACGCAGCGACTACCAGTGCTTTCAGTCGGGTGCGCATAGAGCCAACTTACTACAGTTAGCGGGGCGAGAATATTCTGCACCGCACCGCCGCCCGGCATTCCACTTCGGAATCGCCCCAATCCCTTACACCCCTTGCTACCTCGATACTGAGCGCTTCTCCGGAGGCAGAGGCCGGGGGTTCGAATCCCTCCGGGCGCGCCATATAAACAGATGCTGTTCTCAATGAAACTCTGGTGCGACAAGCTCGCCGAGCAGCTTGATCGACTCGGCCGGGTTCTCGTAAAGCCGGAAGCCAAATTCAGTAAACCCGGCGGCTTCAAATTTTTTCAGGACCGCTATGTGCTTGTCGATGTCGCTGTAATCTCCGGTCAGCGTAATATTGTCGACGAGCGCATCCATGATCTCATCCGAGACACCCTCGACCACCGGACTGTTCGCAAAATAGGAACGCGCAAAAGCACCCTGCTTCGAATCAATCAGGTCACAATCTTTCGGGCTCAGGAAAGGCTCCAGATACCAGCGGCCCAGCAAACCCCGAACCCATATTTTTCTTTTTGCCTCATCAATCGCCTCGGCTTTGTCTTTCTTTACATGCCAAGCGTACAAATTGTTCACACGGAAACTATTGTGCGAGCGGCCGTTTTTAGTAAGACCTTCGTGCACGGCCCTGATGGCCTCATCGGCAAGCGGCAATGTCACGTCACTCATCATTACCCCGTCCGCCAGTTCTGTGGCCAGTCCAAGCATTTTTGAACGGCTTGCCGCTACGTATATCAGCGGTGGCTCATCCGTCGCCCATACGGGTTTGTATCGCTTTACCTGGAAGATTTCCCCATCGTATTTCAGCAACTCGTTGGGCGAAACACCCTTTAGTATCTCGACACACTCGCGCACTCCTTTGAGCATATTGCGAACCGGTAGTTTACCCATCGCATCGAGCGTGCCGCCGCCACCTCCGACCACGATATTAGTTCTGCCCTGCGACAATTCATTTAGCGCGAACAGCAGGTTAGCCATCTTCAGTGGGTGATACTCGAATGGGCTGATCGCAATTGGCCCTAGCCGAATCTGGCTCGTGGCGCGCGCGAGTCCGGTAAAACAGATAAACGGATCGCGGGCCGAGTCATGATTAGCGGTCCAGACGGCACCCAACCCATAACTTTCGGCAAGTGCGCCCAACTCTGCGAACGTATCGGGTGATGCTTTAGGCTCAATGATGATGTGAATTCTCATGCTACTCCCTCTTTATAGAATGTTGCCGGGGCAACTACGACAAATTATAGAGAGACTTGGCAACGGAGTCTGCGATTAGCAATATATGCACTATCAAGCGCTGATGGACTACGCGATGCAGCAATCAATTACATACGGTCGGGTTGCAAGAATTACGGGACTGACGTGCCTGTATTAATGGGTCCGGTTGAAGGTATCTTGCCAAGTCTGAACGAGCTTCACACACCGTGTCCTTAAATCGGGAGATATCGGCCAGGGGTTGTGTAATTGGTGCCGGGGACTGTTTTATAATCGCAAAAACTAAACGAACTATAAAGCAGTGTCCGGCACCAAAGCTCATATGGCACTTCAATAAAATAGGGCTAGTGTAAAAACCGTGAGTATTTACACTGACCCCATTTATCACAGGGGAAGTCGTCAGCATGCAACATCTAGTCCTAATTATTGCTTATTCGATCGCGTTTCTTGTTGGCCTCGCACCGGTCTCGATCAGCGCTCAAGAAACAGAAGCGGGGGCAGGATCGCTGGTTATCCGTGGAGGCTGGTTGTTTGACGGGGTCAGCGACACCCGCCGACGCAATAGCGGCATCGTCATTCAAAAGGGAAAAATCGCAGGCCTTGATGTTTCTGCCGGGCAACAGAACCTCACGCATGCAACCGTCATAGAATTAGCCGAGTCAGACACAATACTTCCCGGCCTGATCGATTTGCATGCCCATTACAACCTCGACCTCGTGGATAAAGGGCGCGTAGAGGAAGTTGTTTATAACGGCATTATCTTTCTGGCCAATGGCGTGACGTCCACCTGGTCAGCGGGCGAGTTCTACCCTGAGCGTGTCATTGACCAGCGGGACCGAATTGAGGCGGGCGATGCCATCGGGCCGCGCCTATTTGTATCCGGCCCCTATTTCGGTGCCTTTCGCTGTGAGTATCAAGTCAAGGTGGCCGCCGATGAGTGTGTGGCCTGGCCAAATGACATCTCGGAAGAAGAGATCCGAAACGAGGTCGATAAATGGGCTCAGCAAGGCGTTGTCAGCATCAAAATAAAGCAGGCAACGCCGGGTGAGGCAAAGATCATCATTGAGCAAGCGCATAAGAATGGTCTGACAACGACCGGGCATCTTGCCAATTACGAAGTCGAATATGATGTTTCTACGCGTGATGCCATCCTGATGGGTATGGACCGCATTGAGCACCAGCTTACGCTTGCCCTTGAGCCCGGAGACGCACGAAGTGCAGAAATGCATGAAATAGTAGGGTTGATGATCGAACACCAGGTGTACTACGACGCGAACTTGCAGATGTATGGCGGCATTAATCTACGCCGGATCATCTCTCTGAAATGATCTGGACCGAGGAAGCAAAATATTTCACGCCCTACACGCAGACGCTCCTTGATCTGCGTGGCCCACCACCCCCGGCATCGGATGAACCGGAATTTACCCAGAGGATGGTTGAGCTCATGGCACTTTATGGCGCGGGTGGTGCAAACCTTCTGATTATTGGCACCGATGAGCCGGTCTACACCAGCCTGTTACCAGGCTTTGCCTATCACAGAGAATTGCTTGCCATGACCTATGCGGGCTTACCCCCGGCCACTGTTTTAAAGGCAGCGACCATCAACGGGGCCACCGCCCTTGGCATTGCCGACAGGCTTGGCTCTGTCGAAGTTGGAAAACTTGCGGACCTGGTGGTGGTCAGGGGGAACCCTCTGGATGACATCAAGGTCGCACGTAATATCCGGCTTGTTGTGAAGGAAGGCGTGGTTCACGATCCGAAGGCCTTGCTTCTGTCTGCGGAAGGAAAGATAGGCCCTGTTGGACCCGCTGATCACGCGGACTGGGAACTCGACGTCAAACCGCTGCGCGCAGAGGCAAGCGGGTCTTTCGAGAGAAATACTGGTGCCAGTCATTAGTTTAGAATTTCGGTGCCAGCGGTAACTTATGGCACTTATTCGGACGAAGCCATTCGGGGTTGGTGGGTTCGGTAACTCGCCTCAGGTTGGGTGCCTTAAGTTATCACCGGCACCTATTAAATGTGAAAAGGGCTCCTTGCGGGTCGTTTAAAAATTTGGGCTTCAAGCATGGTTGCTAAAACGGGACTATAATCAATAATCAATTCGGGAGATGCATGCTTTAGCCCGAGGCTGCAGTATAGCAACACAAATGCCACAGGAAGATGGCGTCACTGAATGTTTTGCAATAACTAGCAATCGTTGAACAAGGGGAAAGACATGAAGCTATTCGCTACAGTAGTAACTACATTCTTATTGGTTGGCAATGCCAATGCATTCAACATACTAATTGATTTTGAAGACTCACCGCTCGATGGTGATACAACTCCCGGTGCTGAGCCCATTGAAAGCCGGGGCTTTAATTTCTCCGGCCTTATCGAAAAGGGTGTAACGCAGTGGCCGCTTGGAGCCGTTGACGATAGTAAGGCTTTGCATTGGTGTGCGGCCGAGGTTTGCAGTGCTTCGAGTACTATTACTATGACGCAAGACGGCCTTATTGCATTCGATCTATTTTCGTTAGAATTAGCACGCAACAATTTGGATACGGATATTGAGTTGATCGGTAATTTTGTTGGTGGAGGCTCCATTTCAACCACAGTGTTTGTAGACTCGCTCACCCTGACCAGCTACGCACTAGGTGGCGGCTGGACCAATCTGCAAAGCCTGACAATCACCCCCTTAAACGTTGCTGGATTTGGCAACCTTGCCGTAGCTGTGGACAATATCTCTGTATCGTCGGCTGTGCCAGTGCCGGCAGCCGTCTGGCTGTTCGGTTCCGGACTTGGGTTGCTGGGATGGATGCGACGCAAGAAAGCCTGACCTGAAGATCACAACCTGGTCACAGAGGATACTTCAGGATGAAAATAAATGAAAAATAAATGGGGTCCAATTAAATAAATGGGGTCAGAGTAAAAACTTAAAACCCAATATTCTTACACTGACCCCTTTTATCAGGAAGTTTTGCGAGCAGAGATGGGATGGAACCGGGTTTCTCTTAAACCGGCTTGGGTTGAGGTTGGCGTGGTAGGCGGCGTCTTCCGTAAATGTGCCGGAAGGGCTCGCCTGCAGCCGGGGGTATAATTCCGAGTCAGATCGTGGGAAAGGTCGTATCGCGTGGCAACAAGTCCGAGCACAATTCGTAATATTTTAGGCAATCCTGTCGTCGTGCTGCCGCTGGGTGCGGCCATTATAGTTGTGCTGCTATCGGCCGTGTCGGGTATCGGTGCGGACCCGCTGGTCTTTAATGAACGTTTCCTTATATTTCTTATGTGCATCCCCTTTGTGGTTGGTATAGCCCTGGGGGCAGGTAAGCGATTTTGGAATCCAGCCAGACACGGGTTGCTGGCATGGTTGGGTAGTACGGTACTGGCGTTCATTCTATCGTGCGTTGTATTCGCCTATGTCGCACCCGCTGATCCCGCAGCCTATTCGGACTACAACTACCTGCACTTCGATCGCGATGCCTATGTAAACGCAAACCCACGCCGCAGGGTTGTTGCCGGTGCCGAAGCGCTGCCGCACACAGTCTATGACCTGCAAGCCAACGAGGTGTCGCTTGCAACACTATGGCGCGAGCGGCCGGTGGTGATTGAGTTCGGCAGCGTTAGCTGCCCGGTATTTGACGGCCAGATCTCGCCAATGGAAAAGCTGGCGAGAGACTATAAGGGACAAGCAGACTTCTATGTGTTGTACACGCGTGAGGCGCATCCCGGGCAGAACTATCCACCTCATCGTAACTTGGATCAGAAAATCAGTTATGCGCGAGACTTGCAACGTATCGAGGGCATCGAACGTACTGTGCTGATTGATGATGTTGCCGGCAGCATGCATCGCGACTACGGTGCGTGGCCGGATTCAGCATTCATCATCGGTCGAGACGGCCGGATTGCATTTCTGGCGCAATGGAATGAGCCAGAAAAACTTAGGGCACGCCTCGATATTTTATTGCAGGACGACGGTTACGCTGCTGCCAGTCCGTCAGTTTCGCTGATTGGTAACAGCCCCGGTGGTGGCTTGTCGATGCTGGAATCGTCGCAACGGGTTCTGGGGCGCGCCGGGTTTGCGGCGGTTGCCGATTTCGTCGTTGGTTTCCCAAAGATGATGAGTGGTAGCTCTGTTACGGCGGAACAGCCGAGCCAGCGAAAGAACTAACGGTGCCAGCGGTAACTTATGGCACTTAATTAGGAATATTTGGGGTCAGAGTAAAAACTTAGTTTTTTGCTCTGATCCCAAATATTTTCGCCTCAGGGATAACCGGCGCTAAATGCAATAAGTTACCGCTGGCACTGAGTTAGATGAGCAATGCACAGCCGCGGTACGCGGATAACAGCTTATATCTATACCAACCTACTACCTCTGTATAAAGAGGGTGAAATACGGTCTTGCCAAATTGCTGTTTGCCAGGGTCTTTCGTGTGGTTGGTTTGTGTGCTCAGACGGCCACACATGCCAGGAGCGGCTCATTCAATGCTTCAATACTGGCTGAATGCTTGATTTCTGATTATGTGACGAAGTTCCGTGCACACTAAGGCCCGTTCCCGGAAAGTTGTGATTATGACAGGATTCTTTAGCGGGAGGGCGAAGGAATGGTCCAGGCAAAGCAGCAAATTGAAAGGCAAGTAGTTTTTAACTGGTTGCTCATAGTTCTATATGACTTAATTATTGGGATACCTAATAGTTGGGGTTTGCTCATAGTGCTGATAATTGCGTGGCTGGCAACCGGCTTTATAGGAGCGCAGTGGGGCTTCGAGTCTAAGCAAAGCCCCTGTCTTAAAGTTGCGGTTTTAGCTTTACTGGCAAGCGTGATGTTTGTGGCTTCTGGACTGTCAATCGAAATAGTTAGTGAAGTATCTCCAGATTATAATGGGTTAAATCTTCATGCTGTCATAGCCTGCCTAATGGTGGAGGGCTTTGCTGCATCTGTTTGGACTGCTGCAATTGTGGCACTGCCATTGGCGGTAGTTTTTCAGCGAAATCTGTTTCTCGTCGTTTTGGTGATAAGTGCGCCACTTCTTCTTTTTAAATTGGCAGATT
>PVMK01115474.1_pt1 | contig 14366 bp, 16 predicted proteins | sample 1853481 | NCBI WGS metagenome assembly PVMK01 (sample SAMN08533507, study PRJNA380276) | Marine sediment metagenome, whole genome shotgun sequencing project. | reverse complement strand
TTTTGCGATCGCTTTTTCCACTTCTTTTGAATTTCGCTGATGGATAGTGACCCGGTTGACAATTTTAGGCTTTACGATTCCCAGCGATGTGCCGTCATTTTCCTGCGCAACGCGCAACGCCTCAACGGAGGGGAAAACCGTATTCTCATTTAGCAGCCATGCGCAACGCTCTTCCCAGGTTTTACCTGCCTTAATAATATTGCCCAATTCAATGGAGTCAGGTGCTATATTGTAACTTTCCGGTCGCGGATCCGAAGTGGCTTTCGTAATATTCGCCCGTATCCACTGGTATTTTTTAAATTGCAATGCCCCTTCGAGATATCGAAAGCGAATAGGATACAACCGAATAAGGGTTTTGCTATCAGCCAGCACGCCGGCCGTACATACGGTTTCCGTATACTTGCGGCTAATCTCAGGATAGGTCTTCACGACAATTAGGATATTGGTTTTTCCCACAGGCAATTCTCCTTGGTCATACCTAAAATGGAAAATTGGGTCGGCTCGGGATATCTGGCTTACATATTGGGTGAGTTTTTGTGAGCCTCTTGTATGATAACGGATGATTGGTAACTTGTCAATTTTGTTAAAAAAAATGATAATGGTTACTATATTCTGAATCGTTTTCAGATCGTAAACTGTTCCATGCATTTTTCTGAAAGGCGATCACGGCGCCCTTTGAGTTGATGAATTTCTCGGCCAATTTGAAAACTCTTGAGCTTTCTGCTTGTTCCAGCCTGCGAAGCGCCCTAATGCCAATAAGCTTTTGAACTCCGGCCACGCCACCCCAGGGTCCTCCCGGGGCACTGGGTAAAGTGATAAACACGCATAACCCAATCCGAAATGGCGAATCGTACGCCAGGTCAATTAGCTGTTTTTGGCGTATTTCATTTAGCTCATCGACCGGCAGGTTTTTGTCATATGATAGCTTTAGAGTTCCGGATCGTTTGAGGATGTCTTTCCAAAAGCGGTGTTCGGTCCCATTTCCTTCAAAGGAAAAGAACATACCGTTTGCAACGGATTGGCTGGCAGGATTGCCGAGGACCAGGAGAAGAGGGGGTTTATCATTCCGATTTTCAGGAATTAACTGCTCGGATAGATAATACAACCGGTTCCTGGTTTTCTTAAAGATTTTTGAGTTGTGCGTACTGGATTCCAGAAACTCATCCCATCTTTGTTCAAACCGTTCTCTTTCACGACTGGTCTCAAATAATAGATCAAGATCGATTTCACATTTTAATTCAATCGAGTTCGTCTGGCGACAGGTCAAAAGTTTTGGAGATTTTGTCATTGTATTTTAGGGATACCCTTCAGTTTTAAAGTTTTCGACAGTTTTGATATTTTTATCCACAGATTTCGCAGATTACACGGATTATTCTAATCACTTTAAGAGCGATATTTATCTTTACTGGTACTGTTCATTAATGGTCTGCCTTTTCAAGGACATATCCTATCCAAACTTCGTCAGTACCGATCATAGATGACTGCTGAAAATAATCCATGACATTTAAACCCAGAGGATTTTAATTTCTTTGGACACCTTGCTGAAAATAATCTATGACATCTAAACCCAGATCCTTAAACATGTCACGCAGTTCACCATCATTCCAGAGATAAAACACCCTTCCGTGAGGATCTGATGACCGGCCCGTACCCTTTTTCAGAGTCAGAAGTATTTTACCGTTTCCCTTTAATGCTTTTGTGATCGAATTCAAGACTTCGGGTACTTTGTTATGGGGCAGGTGAACAAGCGCTCCGACCAACATGATTGCATCCACAGACAGCCGCGAAAAGTCGTATGTTTCAAAATCGCCTTCAATGACCTCACATCCCGCATTTTTCCTGGCAAGGCCCGCAAGGCCAGGCGATCTTTCAAATCCAACAACCTCGAATCCGCGTTTTTTAAACCAGAGCAAATCCCGCCCGGAACCGCACCCAATATCCAGGATGCAGGCCCCCGGAGAAAGCTTTTCTGAGAGAGGAAGCAAAAAGGATGACGGTCTATGTTAAACGTTTTCTTGTGATATTCTGTGAACTTTTTTTGATAGTAGTCGGCATAAAGTGCTTTAAAGTAGAATTTAATTTAATTTATTTGGACACCCCGATGAAATAAATGCAAAAGAGATTTCATTGGGCAGGCAGATTTTCACAGATTTACACGGATAGTTTTTTACCACAGCGCTTTTTTCTTCTTCGTTTTCTTCGTGTTTTTCTTCATTCGAACCACCTCCGATGAAGTGAGGGTGATCCTTTTTCGACCCTGCAGCATTACCTGAGTCCGCGCGATCTCTGCAGCCAGTTCCTTTTCATCGGGCAGTGCCGTCCGGTATTGCGAGGCCATCACCTTGTTCGGAAGTCCTTCAAGCGCATACCGGGCGACAGCTTCGTCTTTCTGGGCGCAGAGAATCAGCCCTACGGGTGGGTTTTCACCCTTGTGGACCCAGCGTTCCCGTGCATAGTTGAGATAAAGGTGCATCTGTCCGGCGTCGGCGTGGGTGAACTTGCCGATCTTCAAGTCAATGATCACCAGACATCGCAGGCGACGATGGAAAAAGACGAGGTCCACCCGATACCATTCGTCGCCGATGCGCAAACGCTTCTGCCTGCCGATGAAGCAGAAATCGCCGCCAAGCTCCAGGAGAAAGGTTTCCAGATGGCGGATGAGCGCCTCTTCGATGTCTGTCTCCGAGTATTCGTCTTTGAGGCCGAGAAACTCCAGGACATAGGGATCCTTGATTTCCTCCTCCGGTGTGACAATGTCTTCAGTCAGTGCCTTCTGGCCTTTCTTCAGCATGGCGGCCTTGTTCTTCGACAGAGCCGTCCGTTCGTAGAACTGTGAGTTGATCTGCCGATCGAGTTGCCGGACCGACCAGCCACCGCGCAGTGCCTCGGTTTCGTAAAACTGGCGCGCATTCTCGCTTTTCACTGAAAGCAAGCGCACATATGCTGACCAAGGGAGAGGAAAGCAGGTCGCTGCCGACCGTAAGACGGATTCCGCAGACACTGTCTGCAATTTTCCAGACTCCGTCTGGCAAATTGGTTGCCGTAGAGGCTGTCCCAATTCGCCAGACAGTGTCTGGCGAATCTGCTCGGCTGGGTAAAAAAGATAAAACGAGCGCATCTGCTGGATGTTCTGGCGCGAGAATCCGCGTCCAAATCGTGGCGTCAAGTCAGCCGCCAATCTTTCAATAAGCGCACTTCCGTATTCAGCCCGTTTCTCTCCTGCCTGCTCGAACTCCACTATACGACACCCGATCAACCAATAAGCGGCGGTGAGTACGGCATTCACCGAGCGAGCCGCCTGATGTCTGGCTACTTCGATAATCCTGGACACATCGCCAAAGATGGATTCATATAGGGAATCAAGCTTCTTGGCCTTTGGTTCGCGCTTCTCCATCAGTCATCCTCCTCGTACGGCGCTTCATCCTCCCGCACCATCATCGGCTGCCATAATCCGGATCGCCCAAGCTATGTATTTGCAATTACAATTAAAAATGGGGCCGGTCATGTTTTTATGCGTTGTTCGTCTCTTGGTTTAATGGAAATCACGATAACCGATTCAGGTTGGCATGGGAAACCGGCAACCAATCCCAACGCGAATCGTCGTTCGGTAACGATTTGATATTCGAATCATCCGGCATTTGCCATTCGATGCCAGAACCCGTTTGTCTGCAGCCGGGGAAAGGGATGTGCCATGGTAGTTTTGGATTCCACCGGCAGAACCAGAGACCAGTATGAATTAAATGTTTCGAGCAAATCCAATGAAGGCGTAATAAAATTCTTTGTGATAATCCCCTGAGCGATCAGATCCATTAGTATTGAAATTTCTTCACCTGTAAAAAACTATTTCTCTATGCCACTCAAGATTTGCTTTTCTCAATATGACATTTTTTCAGGAATAACACCTCTTACTCCACCGCGGGGATGAGGAGTATCATCGTCTCGCCGGGGAATTAAATGTATATGCGCATGAAAGATAGTCTGTCCGGCGGATTCTCCGATATTGGTTCCAATATTAAAACCGGTGACAGAATGATCTTTTTCAGTAATGTGGTCCTTTAGTTTCATAATCAGGACGTCGATGTCCTTCTTTTCAGTGTCATTCATGGAAAAATAATCTTCAATGTGCCTTTTGGGGACGATTAAAAGATGCCCATCGGTGACCGGATAATTATCCTGTATCGCAACGACCGAGTTTTGTTCGGCGACGACGCGATTTTTGATGTTATCATAACAAAAAGGGCAAAAGGGCATAAAAGCGAGTTCCGAGTTCAAATTTTTGCCGCAGACACACACAGACGGACACAGACAGAATATTTTAATAAAAACAATGAAAATAAGGGGTTGATTTAGTGATTAACAAAGGATGATTAGGCATCATTGCCGATCTTTCTCTTGATTTCCTCTTTTACGCTGCAAGCTCTTACAGCTAGATTTGTTGTGGCTCGTGAAATAGCAACAAACTAGTTTGTGGATCATATTTTAGGTTTTGTGATCCACAAACTAGTTTGTTGCTACCCAGTGATCCTCAAAAGCCCTCATGTCCCTCTGCTATGTTCAACAGCTCGATGAAGGTTAGAACAGCCGCGCGTCGTCCACTGCCTTCATGTAACGTCTTTAAAACATTTTCATTTTTAAGAACGCCCAATATGCGTTTTGCCGTCGGATCCGGGATGCCGGCGTTTCTGACAAAATCCGAGCTTTTGAAAATCGGGCGTTCGAAAATCCAGTCTAATGCATGGATCGCATACTGGGAGCGGGTATCCGGAACCAATTGCGGTGAAATGCTGTATGCAGTGTTTGCGAACTGAGTAATGAGTGCTGAGGACCGGATTTCATTAAAACTTCGACAGGGCTGGGATTCCGGCAGTATTATTCTTTCCGTTCTCGTTGAATTAGATCATCAATAAACGCAACAAATTTCCCAGTCTTTTCAATCCAGGGACGGACTTGTGACTCAGTAAATCGAACGAAATCAACATAGTCACTTTCTTGTCTGCGTTCAAAAAGATCGTTAAAGGTCTTTGCATAATCTTTTGGTACTTTACCTGATTTCACAAAATGAAGATTGAACAAACTCCTAATTCCTGTCATATGCTCTTTCTATTCGGTACTGAATCAGATCTCTGTTCCAATCGGTCACAATGAAATTCCCTCTCGCTCGATAACTATATGAATTGGCATTGATCTGTACGGCCTGCTATTCCATTCTTTTTTGTTTCTTATAATTGATGAAATGACCTCACCAGTTTCCCATTCAACTTCATAAAGTCTATGCCGAATTCTGTCAGTTCTTTTATCATCCACCTTACCGTCAAGCAGGATTAGAAAATCCCAATCAGATTGATCGATGGAATCACCTCTTGCTCTTGAACCGTAAAGCAGAATCTCAGCTTCAACTTCAATTTCTCGCACCGCATTTTTTACTTGTTTCAAAAGATCTTTCTGTATCATCTCATTTTCCCAATAGATTAAATTGCAAAGTTTGATGAATAATAGTCAAAAACAGGTAAACAGTCAAGATAATTAAAGAAAAATTGGGGATCAAAAGCTTGAATAGTGAATCGTATCCCCCTTCCGACAACGTTCCATGATGGTGACATTATGGCTCCAACCGATTAATTTCATCAAAGGCCTGGGTATAGTCAGAAGGTACAAGTATCTTTTTCGTCATGGTTTCCGATCAAGCAAAAACTATCAGCCCTTTGTGCAGGAATGGCAGAGTTCAGAAAACAGGCGTCAGATTACCACCAGGGATTAGACCATAGCTTAAACAGAAACAGACAGAGGCGGGGAAACGGAGATGGGGAGAAACGATACTTGACAATTAAGCGAGATAATACTAAATTAATTAGCACTTTATATCGTAATTGTCAAAAATACCGCGAACATTTACTTGACCATTGTACGATATAGTTGTAATTTATTTATAACCAAGTCGTCCGCAAGTCAAAAGGACTGGATTATGAAATTGAACGTATTTCTATCGCAACATGATGTGTTCACGGTAGAAGAGTTAGATCTTTTTCTCTCTAAAGTAGGTTCCGGCAATCCGAACACTCGCAAAGCGCTTCTGACATACTATCGAAAACAGGGCCGAATAATCCCGCTACGACGCGGATTGTATGCTGTTGTCCCTTTTGGATCTTCACCGGATTCAAGTCCGGTTGATCTTTATCTCTTTGCCTCAAAAATGACTAAGGACGCAGTTCTTGGGTACCATACCGCTTTGGAATACCACGGGAAAGCATATTCGGTTTACAATAGACTTCACTACCTGTCGGCTCAAAGGTCTCTACCTGTCAAATTCCGGTCTTATGAAATCAGAAGGGTGCCGGTTCCGAAATCACTGCTCGCAAAAGACAAAAAGATGTTTGGCGTTGCCCGTTACAAACGATCCGGAGCCGAGCTGCGTGTTACCAGCCTTGAGCGAACTCTTGTCGATGTGTTGGATCGGCCGGATTTGACCGGGAGCTGGGAAGAGATATGGCGGTCACTCGAATCGGTAGAGTTCTTCGACATCGAACAGATCGTTGAGTATGTCTTGCTTCTGGAAAACGCAACCACCGCTGCTAAGGTGGGTTTTTTTCTGGGACAGCACAAAGAACCCCTGATGGTCGATGATGTCCACCTGCAACCATTACGGAAGCTGCGCCCCCGGCAACCTCATTATCTGATGCGCGGAAAACGTATGGGCGGACGCTGGGTAAAGGAATGGAACTTGATGGTTCCAGATGAAATACTGAATCAATCCTGGGCAGAAGTGTTATGATATTTTCACCTTCAGAGATTTTACCTGTTGTGGAAGCAACTCGTTTCAAAGCCGAGGTAATTGAGAAAGTGCTCCACTTGCTGAATCTGTTGAACACATTGAACTCGCATCCTTTTCTCAAAGAAAAATTGGCATTGAAAGGTGGTTCAGCACTGAACCTGTTCGTGTTCAATATTCCTCGGCTGTCGGTTGATATCGACCTCAACTATATCGGTGCGGTCGAGCGAGAGAAGATGTTGGCGGATCGTCCCAAACTCGAACAGGCCTTTCAAGCGGTGTTTTCCCGGGAAGGTTTTACTGTCAAAAGAAAACCGATTGAGCACGCCGGCGGGAAATGGCGGCTGAGATATCAAAGCTTCACAGGACCGTCAGGCAACCTCGAGGTCGATCTGAATTTCATGTTCAGACAGCCGCTCTGGGGGGTGCTGCCTGTCGATTCTCAATTCCTTGGCGACTTTCGGGCCACAAACATCCCCGTTTTAGATATCCATGAACTCGCTGCCGGGAAACTTTGTGCCTTACTGGCCCGGCGGCAAGGACGGGACTTATTCGATAGCCATGAACTTTTAAACCACAAAGATTTGGAGCAAAAGCGATTAAGATTGGCGTTTGTCGTTTACGGGGCTATGAATCGCAAAGACTGGCGAACGGTCTCTTTGCAAGATGTTGACATCGCGGCTGATGAACTGTCGCAAAAGTTGCTGCCTTTGCTCCGCAGAAGGTCGGATGATGGAGATAAATTTCCAGCTTCTTACGGTAGACGATTAGTCCAAGAATGTCGCGATAGACTTTCTATGGTGCTGCCGTTCACGGATTCAGAAACGGAATTCCTGGATCTTTTACTTGATAAGGGCAAGATTGTTCCTTCATTGCTAACATCTGATAAAGATTTGATGGCACGCATCAGTCGGCAACCCCTTCTCGAGTGGAAGGCGCTTAATGTTCGGGAATATAAAGGGAAATAATCAGAAAGCTTTTTCGAAAATTGCAATTGCTTGACGATGCTACATGTAATCTTGACTTGCGGAGTCCCCCCAGCAATCATTTTGAGAAGTTAGCCGGGAGACTGAAAGGGACGTTTTCAATACGGGTCAATGATCAATACCGCCTGCTCTTTTCATGGAACGATGAACGGGGAGAGGCTGATAAAGTTTATCTGGATAACCATAGCTATAGGTGAGGTAACAAAATGATAATTACCAAACGTCAACCAGTAAGTGTTGGTGAGATGCTCATTGAAGAGTTTATGGAGCCACTGGCTGTCACTCAGGGGCAATTGGCCGAAGCGATGGGTGTCAGTCGCCGAACGATTAACGAAATCTGTAACAACAAACGATCTGTAACGGTGGACACAGCGTTGATGCTTTCCAAAGTATTTGGCAATACACCGGATTTTTGGTTGAACCTGCAGCGCAGGAATGACATCTGGGCTGCATTGCATACACCCAAACGAAGGGCTCGGGTTGAAAAGGCCAGACCAATCCAGGAGATTACTGCTTGATATAAAAACCTTGAGGACGTCCTTCAGATCTTTAGTTTTATTTTATAATTCACCACCCACTCCCGGCTCCGCTGTTAGTAGTCCGTTGCCATTTGTCCGTTGTTCTTGCTCAGGCCAAGGAAAATTTTGAACGTAAGCATCAACTGCAAGTAGAGGGTATGAGTTTTGAACATGTGATCAAACGGGTTTCAGAGCTGTTGGACGTATCCCCTAACCCGGACAAGCCGGAAATACGAAATCCGAAGCACGCCTGATTTTATAAAATTGGCCGAAACAAATTCGAATCACCAAAATTCAAATGACCAAACAAAAAAGTTGAACGCCCGCTTAGATTCCTCTCAAGCACGGATAGATAGGGTTCTACAAAGAAGGATTAAAGCCAACTTGTAATCTTATGTCCCTTAAGGGTGTAAATCACCTTTTTGGACATTATCGGGCGTATTGAAGCCTTTTCGGAGAATAGGTGTCAGCCCAGCCGCCGGCCAAAAAAACGGCCGGTCTAATCAAAAAAGAAACTTTGGTCTTTGCTATTTTCATATGACGGGCTAACTAAAAAATGAACGTCGAACATCGAACATTGGACGTTCGATGTTCGACGTTCCTTCTATTCATTGTTCCGGCCAGGCGGAGTTTCATACGAACCCGGCCGCCGTCGGCTAAAGTGACCAGTTTAATCATCTATAAACCGTGCCATTTTGGCATAGTTTCATACAAGGTGTCAGGCCGGCTCTCACTTTTTTACTACTGACACCTGAAACCCGACACCGGAAACCTGAGTGTCAGTGTCCAATTATTTTGTAAATATGGCATAAATTCATATTTACAACCACTTAACCAATCAACTAATCAACCAATCAACGATATCTGTACTTTAAGCAATGCGCTTTAACATTTCTTCAGCCCATTGAGGCAGCGGATCATTTATCCATTCGCGTCTACCCCTCCTGACACAAGCCACCTGCTGAAAGGGATTGTCCCGAAAGGAATTGTCCAATAGTCTGGCTTCGTTGACCAGCGGCAGAACAGCGGTTATATGTTTTATGGTTCGGGGTATTCGGCTGTGTATCTTACCAACAGGGACATTGTGGCCCCCTTCTGTTACCCGCTGATAAACCCGTGCCTCATTTAGCTCGGAGGAATCCAGATGGATGTAAACAAGGATAATTTCATAACCCTGGGCCCTGGCTTTAGCCACAAAATCTATTTTTGAAACGTGAGAAAATACAGTTTCAAAACAGAATGATACACCTTGCAGCAAAAGCTCCTCCCTAATTTGCTCGGCCAAATTTGCTGCTTCATAACTAACTTTTTCTGAGTTTTCAGGGTTGATTTTTGTGGCGATGATATCGGCATTAACGAGTTTTATTCCTTTTGGCGCCAGGAACAAGTTATAAAAGCTTGTTTTACCGGCACCATTGCCACCCGCTAACACCCACAGCTTCTTTGAATTAGTCATTCCTGAATCCGAAACTCCCCGCCGCAAAACTGTCCTGTTTGTCGCTCGCCGGTAGCAGTATTCACCCTATCCAGCAGACCTGGCCGTCTCTGGCTAGCCTCAAAATAGATTGCAGCCGATGTAACTTTCTCTGCGAGTTCACCTTTTTTACGGCTATCTTCAAGGGAATTGAAGACATCTACAGGGTCAACGGCCACCGATTCCACCGATTCCACTTTAACCTTCTTTAAGCCCTGGATAACCGCGAAAACGTCCTGGTAGTTCAATACATGCTCAACAGCCTTACCCAGCTCAGCCCAAAGTTCGATTTGTTTTGGAGCGGATCTTTTCTTTATTGAACCTTCTCTCTTGGCGGCTGCAACCAGAGCTGAATCCAATCTCATCGGACTCGTTGAAGTACCGGCCATAGTTTACCTCCTGTATTACAGCATAATGATAATAATGTAGCAATATTAAGCATAATTGTCAATTAGTTTTAATTTGATACAATAATATTAAATTAATTCTTTTTGCAGCATATTGCTACATACACCCAAACAAAGGGCTCGGGTTGAAAAGGCCAGGCCAAACCAGGAGATCACTGCTTGATGGAATTTGAAATCACTAAACTGGAAGACAAAGGGGCCGCGTTTTTATCTACCCTGTCTCTCTTTTATGGCAGAAGACAATATCAGGCTTAAGATTCCGAGAGGCGTTTCAGAGAGTAGACACCGTCCAATCCTTTTATGGGTTTTGGTTTCTTTTCGAGCTTCGAATGGAATAAATCCTTAAATTGTATATATTTTCTTGAAACAAACGCTTTTGATCCGATAATCCCGGAGTCCGAGAAGTAGCGAGTGCGATATCTGAACTTATATGCTCTCGTATTTTTGAAGTCCGTCTTACTTTCCTTTTCAATAACTTTTTCATCTATCAGTATGCATGATTTGCCCCTTGATCGTTTCAGGGCGGCTGCTTCATAAACATAACGACGATATCTTCTCAATCTGCCCTTTTTATTCATAACATCAAACTCTTTCAATCCGAAATCAAGAGACAAAAAATTACCCTTGTTTCCAGTCTGAACATGATATCCGAGTGAACTCCAGCGGTAATCTTCCGGACATTTGACAATGTTGGCGCGTAGGGGATTAAGATCAATATAGGCCAGACAATCGATCAGAGCTTTACCATCTTCAACGATGAGACTCTTGAACCGCTCCCCCCACAAAGTTCCCCGACGGTTATATCGCTTGTTGTAATATCGCGAAAAGGTCTGTTTGATCTCCCTTACCAACTCGGAAAGACTTGCCCATTTGAACCGGAAAACAGGAACTTTCTCCCGGGGAAACTCCCGGACATCCCCGTAAAACGTTTTATACCGGCTTTTTATTTGGTCATCTGTAAAATCGGATTCCGGCAGCATGCGCACCAGCAGGTGGAAGTGGTTGCCCATGGCGCAGAATCCCAAGACCTCGGTAAAATACAGCTTGCTGATTTCAACAGGATTTTGACCAGTTCGTTCTCCTCCTCATCTCCGAGTGGATAACCATCCAGAACGGTTCTGGATATTACATGATAGACAGTTTCTTGATCCGGTATGATCATTCTGGTGATTCTCGGCACGATGTCACCCCCTTATAGTGCTATATTCTCATTCAGCCAAAATCATTCCAGCTTTTTCAGGCGATCAGCCTGCTGTTTTTTAATTTCGCTGATATCTTTTTTCATCTGCTCCATACGTTCGAGGTTTTTCTGCCCGCTGAATTCCTTGACCGTGTCGTCCACCTTTTCACGGCTGTCGGTGCCTTCGCAGCCGGTAAGGACCAAACCGGTGAGAAGGAAAAGGACCAGGGTCCAGGTTTTGAATGTCTTTTTTATCCATTTCATGGTGGTTTTCCTTTATAATTAAGCAGCGATTTTAAGAATTGCTTCTTTTTTTATTCATAAGAAGTATTGGAATGGATTCTTATTTTATACCAACCAATTTTGGACAGGATTTACAGGATTTTTAGGATTTTTCACTTTTTTTTTCAGTTTCCGGATGAAACTGAGTAAATCAATCCGCTTCGCGGAAACGACAGCCTTTCAGGCGCATCAGACTTAGGGCCGGCAATTATCGTAGCTAACGGGGAAAATTGTGATTACACTGACAGCTTATCAGATGCCGGGTTTTTAGTAAATGTCATAATACGGTTTGTGATCTGTAAGGATTTAAAATTATTGTTTAATTCTACTCTCAGTGGCTTGCCGTGCGGATTTACAGTCTTTTTGACCAGAAATCATGTCTACCTTCTCAGAATTCGGATCCAGCGCCAGACGTTCAAAAGCCCGATCAGGGAATTTGCCACATAGGTCAGCGCGCAGGCAAACAGAATTTTTCTGGCGGCCGGAATATCCTCCGATGGAATATAGTCTCCGGATGACAGCAGGGGAAGGGCGCGGTTGAAGCTGGCGTTAAGCTCGGTGGGAAGGGTCACCAGGTGCACCAATACTGGAATGCCCAGGGTGCCCAATCCGCCAAGAAACATCAATACACCGATCGAAGGTGCCCGGGTGAGGGCGGCCAGCACCGGAATTGCCATCATAATTATGGCGCCGATCCGTTCCAGTTTCTGGGCCGTGCCGATCATCCGGGTCCGGGTTTTTAGGGGTTTGTAACCGGCCTGGTCCTGGATGGCGTGCCCGACTTCATGGGCGGCGACCACCACGGCGGTGAGGGTTTTGCGACCGCAGGTATTTTTCGTCAGACGAATGGTTTTCTGCAACGGGTCATAGTGATCGGTGGTATCCGTCACCTCCACCTTGACATCGTTTAAATTCAGGCGTTCTAAAACCAGTCGGGCCAGATCGATACCGTTGCCCGAGAAATACTCCCGGCGGTTGTAACGGTTTAATACGTGCCGGGCCCACAGGTGCGGTCCAAACAGAGCGATTATTGCAGGAATAATGATATAAATCATTTGTAGGCGTTCACGGTGAAATCCGGATCGGATCCAGCTATGACCGATCGGATCTTTGAATTATTTGATTATCCGCACGATTAAAATATATTCGGACACAGATTGTCACAGATTGTCACAGTTCTGTTTGCTCGAGCGTCTCCGATCAAGCAAAAACTATCAGTCCTTCGGGCAGGAATGGCAGCGTTCAGAAAACAGGCGTCAGTTTGATTCGTGGAAGTTTCCCAATGCGGTTAAAGCATAGCAGAAGATGGGTTTTTAGTAAATGCCGGCCAAGGAGACGGGGTACGGTAAACAGCTACACAAAGATACCACCTCGACTTTCTATGATTCAGGTTTATATTTACAGGGTGTGCTCTGAATACGGATCTCGTTGAATAGTTTATCCGCCAAACTGAAGGCGGACTTCCAGCGGAGTTGAATGGTTGATTAGGGAACTTATCGGGTTTTATCTGACAACATGTTGTAAAAGACTGAAGGTGTCAGGTGTCGGGTGTCAGGTGTCAGGGAAAGTAAGTGCTGAAACCTGAACACTGAAACTATAATGTGCTCAATCGCTTTTAGACGCCTTTACTGCCCCGAAGGGGCCATTTCTTCCACGCAATGTTGGAAGAAACATAGAGTCTTAGTTGTGAATTTTTTGCATTTTATGTCAAACAAATTCAACATTATAGCAGTGTGAAGTGAGCTATAGTGCCTAAAGTGAGCGAAAGTTGTGGAATATTGTCGATTTAAAAAAAAGACAGGGCATAGCGATTCATTAATTTTAGTTCATTTTTAACTTTTCCGGTTTATCCGGGTTAGTACCGATTAATTGAAATCACATCATGTTTGCACATGATTTATGCCATAGCCAGATTGAATATTTAAGAAATTTTATCGATTTAAATAGAAAAGATAGAGCGTAGCGATACCATAAATCTACAATCTACAATCTACAATTCCGGCTTGTCCGGGTTGGGAGATATATTGGGGGATAGCGAAAGGAGTTCAAAATGGAAAAAATAGTCAGAGTCAATGCCACAGAATTAAAATCCCTGGACGATGCAAAGTTTGTTCCCAAAGCTGTTTACCAGAGCGAGGGGATGAAAGTCGTCCTGGCTTACTTTAAGGAAGGCCAGTTTATTCCGGTACATGCTCCGGAGATAGAACTGGTTTTGTGCATTCTCGAAGGAAAGGCCGAAGTGGTAGCAGGCGAGGAGCGAGTGGTAGCCGGGAAAAATGATATAATCATTATTCCCAAAGGGGAAAAGAGAGGAGTTAAGGCTTTGTCCGAGCTGACGGTTTTGCATGTCGTTCAGCCGCCTCCTTCAGACATGGATCATAAAGAGGTTCACGCAAGGCTGGCTCAGGGCAAATTTGACTAACCCTTATTTCAAAATGAGGTGGGAAAATGTCTGCATATCTCATCGGTCACATTACTATAAATGATCCTGAAAAATGGAAGCTTTACGTCGAGGGAGTTCAAAAATCACTGATTCCTTTTGAAGCCGATGTCGTATTCCGGGGAAAGCGTGCAACTGTTTTGACCGGCGAGCATCCTTACCAACACACGGTCGTCATAAAATTTCCCGACCAGCCAACATTGCAGAAATGGTATCATTGCGACGCCTATCAGGCTTTGATTTCCGTCCGGGATGAAGCCGCCGATGTCGTGATAATAAGCTATGATGCTTAGGGCTCACTCAAAAATAACTT
>PVMK01128693.1_pt1 | contig 14367 bp, 18 predicted proteins | sample 1853481 | NCBI WGS metagenome assembly PVMK01 (sample SAMN08533507, study PRJNA380276) | Marine sediment metagenome, whole genome shotgun sequencing project. | reverse complement strand
CCGAAATGGTGATGCTTTTGCAATCCGACCGGCCCGATAGGGCCCCATTGCTGTCTTTTGCCTGAGCTTCGACACAGAAATTGCCGGCAGAGGACCACGCATGGCTCTGCGAAGATGCCCCCCAGTCGGAAAAATCACCATCACCCCAATAAAAACGGTATTCAAGCGCATCACCATCAGGATCTGAAGCGGTCGTGCTGAAAGTGTAATTCATCTGTGTATATCCGTTGGAAGGGCTGTCAGGTACAGACGGAGTTGCAGGATTTTTGTTGGAATTGTCAGTGGTGTGAACCAGTTCCACCGAATAGGCACTTTCGTTTCCGGCTAGATCATAGGCCGTGGCGGCTAAATAATAAGTAACGCCATCATCAAGATCTACAACTGTATACTGGGTGATATTACCCACATTCTCAATGTGGGAATAGCTGCCGCTGGCCGTACCGTAATGAATTTTGTACCCGGCAAGATCCGATTCGGTATTGTCATCCCATGCCAGGTAACCGTTGCACCATAGGCAACCATGGGAGACACAAGCAGAGCAACGGCCAGTAAGGTAAGTAAAGAAACCTTCCTGAACACCGGCCGATTATCCGAGGAAAGCATATTTTTTTTGTATTCATTCGAGCACCTTTCATTTTTATTGGATTTACCGCGCATCGCGCAGCCTCATTGAAAGGTGCTACGTTTGCCCGGCAGCCCTGCTGCCGTATCCCGTGTTTTGCGGGGTTTAGGCCAGTGGCTTTGCGTCCCACCCTTTCGAGCGGTTTGCCTTTATCAAGCTTTCTGATCGTAAATGAGATTTGTGTCCCTACTCGTACAGCAAATTATATGCCAATCGTAATGTATCGATGTTATTTTCTAATATTCCAGAATTATTATAAATATAAAGTCCATCGGTTTTACGAACTTCGAAGTGTATCCTTTTTTTAATCATGCACGAAATTTAAATTACGAAATTGTAATCAGAGGTGGGGTAACAAATCGATCACGCAGGAACACGGAAAATGTTGCAGACGCTTGTGCTGTTAGGCTGCTTTGAGTATGGCGATCAGGTCGTTGAAGGATTTGGTGGTTCGACGGTATGGAGCTTGAAGCTTCGAGGTGGTTTTCAGTGAACGCTCCGGCGGGCGCTCAAAAATGCAGGCTGCGATGGGACGGAGGATCTGGATAGATCTTCTGCCGGGCCTCTTAAAAATAGGATTTGATTGCGGCCACTATTCTATCTGCGGTCCGGCCATCCCACAAATCGATATTGCAGTCATGAGAATATTTTTTTGAAAGCAAATCATCCACATGTTTTTCGAAATCATCGAGCACGCACAAACGATTGGTGCCCTGGTGGATGGTGATTGGCCGTTCGGTGTTGGGTCTCAAGGTCAGACAAGGAATACCCAGATAGGTGGTTTCCTCCTGAAGGCCGCCGGAGTCGGTAAGCGCAAAACGGCAGTTAAATACCAGGTTCATAAAACGGATATAGTTGATGGGTCCGGAAATTATTAAATTGTCTGCCTTTTCCAAAAGCGGCATCAGATCGAGGTTTTCCATATTCTTCCGGGTGCGCGGATGCACTGGAAAAACAAGGGGCACCTGCCGGGATATGCGAACTAGTGTGTGGCAAAGCGTTGTCATGATCCTGGGATCATCCACATTCGAAGGACGGTGCAGGGTTACCAGGCCGTATTCGCCCGGATTCAACCCCATTTCGCTATAAGCGGCCTGCTTTTCAATGGAGCTGCGCAACATTTCCAGTGAATCAATCATAATGTTGCCCACGCGCTGGATTTTCTGCCTGGCGACCCCCTCTCGAATCAAATTATCATCGGCATCGGGTGACGGTGTCCAGAGGATATCTGCCAGAGCATCGGTCACCAGTCGGTTGATTTCCTCGGGCATGGTGCGGTCAAACGAACGCAGCCCGGCTTCAAGATGGGCAACACACGGCCGATCGAGTTCTATGAAGCTTGATGCCTCTGTTGGACCTGTGGGGTTTGATTTTGACCCTGCGGATTTGTAGGAGATTTTTACGGCTGCGATGGTACAGGCCATGGTGGAATTGACATCTCCGACAACGATGACCAGATCCGGACGGCTTTCAAGTAAAACCTTTTCATAGGCGATCATCACCTGACCGCTCTGTTCGGCATGGGTGCCGCTGCCCACACCCAAATGCAAATCCGGCTCCGGCAGACCAAGATCCTGAAAAAAGACATCGGACATGTTCAGATCATAATGTTGGCCGGTGTGCACAATGAGGGGTTCGGCCCACGGCTCTTTTTTCAAGGCATGGTAGAGCGGTGCGATTTTCATAAAATTCGGTCTGGCGGCTGAAATAAGATGAATTTTCATGGTCAAAGCTTTTCCAATTGATCTTTAATTTGGAGCCAAATTGGCAATTATTTGGGAAAATGAGCATTTTCAACCAGGACTTCGGGTCTTTAATGCCTTCTTTGTCCTTAACCTGTGAACGGTTACCAATAAGTGTAACATGGCCATTGCCGAAGTCCAACCAGAAAAATTTGGTGATCATTCCGTCAACTGGCAACCGGTGCAGTCTGAAATAAGATTCTTTAATTTATTTTGCAGAACCGAGTAGGAATAGTATTTTTGAGCTGTTTCGTAATTATGTTTTACCATTTTACTGCGAAGTTCGGGATCGGTTAACACTTTTCTGGTTTTGCGCACCGTTTCACTTGATACATATCCGTCCATCTCAATTACGGAAAAACCCTTGGGCTTAATATCCATCGTATAGATCGAATAGGTATTTACCATAATCGGTCTGCAAAAATAGATGGCTTCCAGGAATGCATTGCCGAATCCTTCAAAAGTTGAGGGATAAGTGACCAGGTCGGCATGGGGATAGACGTCTTCCAGCTTGTAAATCTTCCTTCCACTCTCAGTAAGGCCTCTTTCTTCATTGATAATGCTTGATACAAAATAAGTGTCGACTTTCATCAATTTGGAGTATTCTCTCACCCGGCGTTCGTAATCATATCCTTCATCTCCGGAGGCATGCGAGATAATCAGCTTGGCCTTCATCCCCAGCCGGTGCACCAGTTCAATCGCATGTTCGATACCTTTACGCTTAACAACTCGGGTGGGCTGAAGAATCAACAGTACATCATCTGCTACTCCCAGTGCCTGCCGCACATCTGAGGCATAATCATCAGCTGCGCCACCCTCGTTTTTGGAATCAGATCCGCAGGATTCAAAACCACCGGGCATCGGAGGCGCATTTTCAAAATCCATAACATTGGGAATAATGGTTGGTGAAATACCAGTACGGAGGCTCAACTGATTATCCGCTGAAGAGTTGATTACCACATGCTGGATAGTCGGCAGGTGTGGCGGAAACGCCATGTTGAGATATTCCCAGGCGGCATTGGTCATAAAATTTTGGCGTTCCCAGAAAAAATCGTGATGATGGGCGATGGTGGGCATTCCGGTTTCGGAAATGATCTCGGTAAGCGCAATGCCCAGGGGTAGGTTCAAGGGAATCGTTAGCGCGTTCTCCGGAACGAGTAGATCGATTTCAAATTTTTCAATGAACTTGTAAAGGTGATCCTTTAGCTTGCGTTTGAGTTCATAGATTTTTTGGGTAACAACCCGTCCCCTTACCCGGGTGCCGAAACATTTTCGAAAGACTTCATTGATATCCGGGTGCTGGAAATGGGCTTCCTTGAGAAGATATGAACATTCTGCCGGTCGATCAAGCTCACCGGCAAAATAATAGCAGGCGAATCCAACCCTTTCAAAAACATCGGCCCATTTGGCTGTTTCCAGCGAGACCCCGTCCGTTCCTGCAAAACGGGTAGAAATGAAACCCACATTATGGTTTCTTTTACAAAACGAACAATAGGCCATTTTTTAAACCTCCTCATAACGAAAACAGTCAACAACATGATCGTTGACCAGACCTGCAGCCTGCATGTACGCATAGCAGATGGTGGGCCCGACAAATTTAAACCCGCGTTTTTTAAGATCTGCACTCATGGCCGCTGACTCCGGTGTTTGAGCAGGTATTTCCTCCAGGGCTTTCCACTTGTTTTTTATGGTTTCGCCTCCGACAAACCGCCAGATGTAGTTGTCGAAGCTGCCGAATTCTTTTTGAACAGCCAGGAATGATATGGCATTTTGAATTGCCGCATTGATTTTAAGTTTGTTGCGAACAATTCCCTCATTTGAAAGAAGTTCATTGACTATGAGGGTATCATAACCGGCTATTTTGTGCGGGTCAAAATGATCAAAGGCCTTTCTGTAGTTGGGTCGTTTCTTCAAAATTGTAAACCAGCTCAAACCCGCCTGAGCACCCATCCAGGATAAGAAACTCAAACAATCTGCGGTCATCGTGCAACGGCACGCCCCACTCCATATCGTGATACTTTATGTAGAGCGGATCGGTTGCTGACCAGCTGCACCTGGATTTCAATCGACATTCCCCTTATAGCTGAAAAGATAAAAGCCTAAAGCCTTATCGACTCCCTCCGTGGGAGCAAATTCAGTTCCGATAATCGTCCCGTTGATGTTTCGGATGATCACTTTCTTTTTTATAAAGGCTTTTTGAGCATCGTCAGTATGAAACTCTACCTGAATGACGTCTCCGACCTCACAGTCGCTATCGGTATCAATCTGAAGTTTCATCCCAAATGTGGACAAATCCTTGACAATCATCAACCCACCACTAATCTGTTTGCCGTCGACATAGCGATTGTAGGATCCGGGCAGGTTCGTTTCTTTGCGGTATCTTTTTCGTTTTTCCAAAATGGAGACATAGGCATAACCGCATGGGCACCTGACATTCACCTTGACGTTTTTATCGAGGTCGGCATATTTTGAAACATTTACCGTCTTTGATTTCTGGCACTTCGGACAAACAAAGGTGGCCATCTTTGTGCTGGCTATATATACTTTTTCAGTCATATCACTTCCCTCAGCGGCTTAGTATTTTATAAATTATTTTGGTGTATTTTGTGGCAAAAATTGTATTGGAACATTTTCGCTATCTTCAATAATCAATCCCAGTTTGTCCGAGTTAGGTAAAAGTTTTATTATTATTTTTATCACGAAACGCTTTTTTTTTAAACAGGATTTTCGCATTAATTCAAGGATCTGAAACAAAATCATCCCATGAACTTTTGGAAAATGTCTAAAATTAGAGCCTTTTCAATGATTTCTTCTTGTAAAACCATGAAAAACAAGCATTCATCTATTGACTTTCAAAGATTTTTGAGTTAGATTAACTACATAAAAGCTTTTATAGCTTTGTTCCTAAACTCAAAAGAAGGAGACAGAAATGACAAAAGCAGAATTAATTGAAAAAATGGCAACCGACGCTAACGTTTCCAAAGTGGCGGCCGGCGCGGTTCTCGACTCGTTCATGACCAACGTCACCAAGGCCCTGAAAAAGAAAGACGGAAAAGTCACGCTGGTCGGGTTCGGAACATTTATGAAGAAGCGTCAAAAAGCACGCAAAGGCCGCAATCCTCAAACAGGCGAGCCAATTAAAATCAAGGCCAGGAACGTGGTTAAATTCAAAGCCGGCAAAAAACTCAAGGACTCCGTCTAATTCAGCGCAAGTCCTAAGGGTTCACTCAAAAGGGCAGTTCTTCAGCTATAGGGCTGGAAGCTGCCTTTTTTTATTCATCTTCAAGCTTTAAAGTTTCCCAGCCTCAAGCATTTTGATTGGAGACCCATCCGATGAGTGGTGATATACCGGATCGGCAGGAAGAATATAGTCCCGAAATTGATGCAGACACCACCGAACCTCCCGATTACAAGGTTTTGCTGCACAATGATGACTACACGACAAAGGCGTTTGTAGTGGAACTCCTTATGGTGGTCTTCAACAAATCGCTGGAAGAAGCCACCCACCTGATGTGGTATATCCATAAAAACAACACCGGGGTATGCGGAATCTACCCTTTAGAAGTGGCGGATACGAAAATTGACCAGGGGGTAACCCTGGCCCGGGAAAATGGATTCCCGTTAAAATTGACATTGGAAAAAGAATAGGGGCAAGCGCAAATATGCAGGACTTGATGGAAAATGATATCCTGACAAAAGTAGTCAGATATAATCTGATTCGAAACCAAAGAATGATTTACATTGATGTCCATGAAACCCTGGTCGGCGATCTGGCGGGCAAATTTGTAGCGGTTCCAAACCTCATCAATATTATTGCCAGGCAGGAATTTCAGGGAGTTGGATCAACCGAATCGGAAGCTTTGAACAACTGCCTGTTCAAAATAAAAAAGTGTGACGTTGAAGACCTGTTTCCGACATCTAATCCAACAACGCCGGCGAAAACGTAACCGATGAGCTCAAATGTGGATGGCCATTGAGCCCTCCGGATAGAGGATACCCGCTGCTCGACTTGATAAAAACGTCACCCCCACGGAGCATCGATTCTTATTTTTGTTCACCTTTGTTAACCCCGAACCTCTGAACCCCTGAACGGTTTCAATATTTTTATAATTTTAGGACGGTATTCATTTTTTCTCGCTAACTTGTTCGCCATTGTTTTGATTATCAGCAGCGCCGCGAAAAAAAATGTAAAACCCATGACCGCCGAGAACCCGGAAGGATTGAAACCGAACTTGGGAGCCATCTCCTGACCAATAGCTGCGCCAACCATCAGAAGCAATATCGGGAACACATAGAGCAGGAAGGTAGCCTTTAACAGCGACGAGGTTTCAAAACTCAGGACAATCCGATCTCCCACCTTGGCACCGGCCTCATTGATGACTTTTACCTCCATCTCATCGCTAGCGCCCATGGCGTGGCAGGATCCCTTGGCCGAACATCCCGCACAGTTGCCGGACTTGACTGTTTTTACCCATGTCGCCCTGGAATCGGTTTTGATGACGATGCCCTGTTCAGTTGCCATAATTGAATATATCGGAAATTTCTACAATCTGATGAGAATGTATAGGTTTTTGGGGACTTCTGAATTTGCCCTGGCAGTGGGATAATGGAAATGACTGAGCAAAGCGACATCCACAAATCTTCAATCGTCAATTCCGGACTATTGCCTTACACGGTCGGCGGATTCCTCTTTTTCTTCAATCTCGACAGAATGTTCATAACAAATCAATCCGCATTGCAGACACCTTGAAGCTTCAGCCCTCGCCTTTTCGCTGTTAAAGCCCCTTTCAATCTCCCCGCATGCAGCAAGCTCCCTGCTGCTGCAAAGCGGCATGATCTGGCGCTGACAGGCCGCAACGCTTTCAACATGATCGACATTCTGCAAAATGGATTGCGGCGTGATCACCTGCTCCGTAAGAGACGGGTCAATCCCGTACATCATCTGCTGCAGGGACGCCGCCGCTCTTCTTCCGGCTCCGATGGCTTTAATGGCGGCACTGTAGTCAGCCGGCACATCCCCCTCAGCAAACAGCCCGGCTTCATCTTTAAAGGCGGGTTGTTTATAGGGCGGCGTGGCTTCCCAGCGCAGGGGCCGATCCGCAGGTTCTCCGGCTTCGGGGTGCTTCCGGTTTTGACTCAATAAAAATCAACTCCGGAAAGCGTCCGGTAGCGATGATTAAGTTTTGAGCCGCTAGGGTGGTTTTTTCCCGGGTCTTGGTGTCAATCGTATCCAACTCGACAAGACGACCCCCTTCACCTCTCAAGCAGTGGATAGCGGCGCTATACATAATATCCAATCCATCGAAACCGATATTTTTTACATCGTCATGGCTTATAGGGCTGTTTTCCAGATCCTCACGAAACAATATGGTAATATTTTCCGCACCCGATTCATGGCAAATTGTTGCAGCTTCCAAGGCAAGTTTACCGCCACCGAAAATAGTTACGTCCGATTGACAGGTAAACATCTCAGGGTCTTTGGTCGCTGAGCTTAAAAGATCAACCATCATATAGGTACCGGGGATGGGCGATTCAATTTGGGTCTCGGTTTGCCGGGCCATCCGGCTGTCCCAGCCGCCGGCGGCCAGAAATACGGCCCCAACATCCTGCCGGAGCAAAGAGTCCACCGTAAAATCTTTTCCCATAACCTTGCCGGTCTGCGCGACGACTCCCATTTCAAGGATCCCTTCGATGTCCCAGTCGAGTATCTCCTCGGGCAGTCGTTCTGCCGCGATGGCACTTCGCAATAATCCCGCCAAGTTTTGGATTGGCGTCATATACGGTTACCCGGTGACCCCAGGCGGGCGGCAAAAAAAGGCGTGGAGAGACCCTTCCACTCCCCCGCCAACCACGGCAATGCCGCGGCCCGATGAAGGTGCCTTGTATGGCAGTATTCTTTCCCCGCTTTCCCGTTCAAAATCGGCGACATAACGTTTCAGATAATTGATCGCCACCGGCTCATCAATAAAATTTCGACGACAATCCAGCTCACAGGGGCGCGGACAAATTCTTCCGATAATAGCCGGAAAAGGATTGCGCTCCTTGATGACCTGAACCGACCGATGGAAATTACCCAGGGAAATCTGTCGGATATATTCACGAATGTCAATGCCGGCCGGACAGCTCCGCTGGCAGGGTGTGGTACATTCTTCGGTGGTGTATTCTCTCATGATGCGGCGGGTAACGGAGGACAGATTAATGATGTGCTTCGGACAGACCCGTTCACAGGCGCCGCAACCGGTGCATTTCATTTCGTCCACCACAGGCAGCCCCTGGGGCCCCATGGTAATGGCATTGAAGGGACAAATTTTTTCACAGGTCCCCAGACCCAGACAGCCGATGGTGCACACTTTCATACCACCGCCTAAAAGCGCCACCGCCCGGCAGTCATCCAGCCCGTCATAGATGTATTTTAAATCGGCATCCTGCACACCAAAATAGCATCCCGGGCGGGCGATGTCCGGTTCCTTGGCCTCTATTTTGACCCCCATTATTTCGGCGATGGCTTCAGCCACCTCGGGGCCGGCCGCCACACAGGAATTGGGCGCTGCTATTCCGGCCACGATCGCTTCTGCATTGGCGCTGCAACCCGGCAGCCCACAGCCGCCTCAGTTGGCACCCGGCAATTCGTCCTCGACATCCAGAATTTTGGGATCAACATAGACATAAAATACTTTCGACGCCAGAGCTAAAACGGCACTGATGACCAGTCCCATGCCTCCCATCAAAATAAGCGCTGCAGTCATAATATCACTCCAAAAAGGATTAAAATAGCTAGAATATCGCACCAAACTTGCACTTTTCAAAACAGGTCATACACTTGATGCATTTTTCTTTATCGATAAAGGCCACCTCTTTCTTTTTCCATACAATGGCATCGACCGGGCAGCTCCGGAAACAAAGGCCGCATTTGGTGCAGATATCCGGCTCGACTTCAAATCGCAGCAACGCCACACAGCGCTTGGCCGGACATCGTTTTTCGTATATGTGGGCCTCATATTCGTCCCTGAAGTAGCGCAATGTGGAAAGGACCGGGTTGGGTCCGGTTTGCCCCAGCCCGCACAATGCGGTGTCTTTGATCGTGTAGGACAGCTCCTCCATGATTTCCAGGTCTCCGGGTTCACCCTTGCCCTCACAGAGTTTTTCCAGCAGTTGCAAAAGTCGTCGTGTTCCCTCACGGCAAGGGGTACACTTGCCGCATGATTCATCCTGAACAAAGTCCATGAAAAAGCGGGCCATATCCACCATGCAGGTATTTTCATCCATGACAATGGCCCCGCCGGATCCCATGATGGCCCCCACTTTGGCAATGGCTTCGTAATCCACCGGTGTGTCCAGGTATTGTTCCGGAACGCAACCGCCGGAAGGACCGCCGAGTTGGACCGCCTTAAATTTTTTCTTGCCGGGAACACCGCCCCCGATATCATAAATTATCGTTCTGAGGGTTGTCCCCATCGGCACTTCCACCAGTCCGATGTTATTGACATCGCCGGATAACGCGAAAACCTTGGTCCCCTTGCTGCTCTCCGTGCCCACACTGGCATACCATTGCCCCCCGTTTGTAATGATCTGAGCAATATTGGCCAGGGTTTCAACATTATTTAAGACGGTCGGTTTGTCCCATAATCCCTGATGCGCCGGAAACGGCGGGCGCGGGCGCGGCATCCCGCGCTTACCCTCGATCGATCGCATCAGGGCCGTCTCTTCCCCGCAAACAAACGCACCGGCTCCCTGGTAAATTTCAATATCAAAATCAAAACCGCTGCCCAGAATATCTTCTCCCAGCAGTCCGTATTCTCGGGCCTGTTTGATGGCAATCCCCAGTCTGCGGATTGCCAAAGGGTATTCCGTGCGGGCGTAAATGATTCCCTGATGGGCATCAATGGCTCTGGCGGCAATAATCATACCTTCAAGCACGGCATGGGGATCGGCTTCAAGAATACTTCTGTCCATAAACGCACCGGGATCACCTTCGTCCGCATTGCACAGAATATATTTAACATCTCCGGGACTTTTGCGCGCAAACTCCCACTTTAAACCGGCAGGAAACCCGGCGCCGCCGCGTCCCCTGAGCCCGGAAGTTTTCACCTCTTCAATGATCTGTTCCGGAGTCATTTCCTGAAGGGCTTTGGCGGCCCCGAAATAGCCGTCCCTGGCGATATATTCATCGATAAGTTCCGGATCGATAATCCCCTTGTTGCGCATCACCCAGAACATCTGATTGGCAAAAAAAGGGATTTCCTCCATGGTCGGAATGCTTTCCTTGGAGGCAGGCTCCACATAGAATAATTTTTTAACCGGACGGCCCTTTAAAAAATGCTCTTCAACCAGGTGGGGAACATCCTTGATTTTAAGTTTCTGGTAGAAAATTCCTTCGGGCTGCACCAGCATGACCGGGCCGACAGCGCAAAAGCCGTTGCAGCCTGTTTCGATAATTTTAACCTCCTCGGCAAGCCCCTGGCGCTCGAGTTCCTTTTGAAGGGCTTTTTGAAAGCCTATGGTTCCAGTGGCATGACATCCCGTACCGCTACAGAGCATCAACTGGGTTCTAACCTTATTCATTCTTTTCTCCTGAAATTCACGATTTCACCAGGAACCACCAATTATTCATACTTTTCAAGTGTTTCAATCACCTTGTCAGCCTTCACCCCGCCGTAGGTGTCCAGATCCACCACCACCACCGGGGCAAGTCCGCAGGCACCCAGGCACCTGACGGCTTCCAGGGAAAAGCGTCGGTCCTCGGTGGTTCCGCCTTCTTTTACATTGTACTGGTTTTCGATGCGGCTGATAGACTCCTGTATGCCCTTCACATAACAGGCCGTTCCCATGCAAACCTTGATCACATGGCGTCCTTTGGGCTCAAACGAAAAAAGCGAATAGAAAGAAGCGATACCGAAAACCTCGCTGCGGGAAAGATTGAGGCCGTAACTGATATAGTCGATCAACTCAACAGGAAGATATCCGACAACATCCTGACATTCCCGCAAAACGCCGATGACCGAACCGGGGAGGTCCCGATTGGCTGCAACAATCTCATCGATTTTCGTCCACATATCATCTGTAATATCAGAATGTTGAGGATGTTTGCTGTCAGTCATATAATAATCCTCCGGCGAATCGGTAGTGAAAAGGACAGGTAATCAAAAAAATTGAAGGTTGGTATATCACATAATCGGTTAAAAAAGTCAACGGCAACCATAAGGAATGACGAACCTTCGTCATTCCCTAATCTCCTTCAAATTCGACTATCGAAAATACTTTTCGATTACCGAGTTTTTCCCGACCGTTTAAATCAGACAACTCCAGGACAAATGAGCATTCAAAAATGTCTCCGCCCAGTTTTTCAACCAGATTTGCAGCCGCTGAAATCGTGCCTCCGGTGGCCATTAAATCATCTATTACGACGATTCTTTCACCCTTCTGAATGGCATCCTCATGTATTTCAATGACTTCTTCGCCGTATTCTAATGTGTAAGATTCACTGATCGTGTTATAGGGAAGTTTACCGTTTTTTCGGATCGGAATCATGCCTATGTCCAATTTATACGCCAATACGGATCCAAATAAAAATCCCCTGGCATCGATGCCGACAATTTTATCGATCTTTTCATTTACATACCTGTCATAAAAGATAGTACAAATTTGCTTAAATGCCGGCGGGTCCAGCAATAACGTTGTAATATCTCTAAATATTACACCTTTAATGGGCCAATCCGGGATAGATCTTACTTTACTTTTAATGTAATCACGGGCTTCTTCATAGCTATAATTAGAATTTACAGCCGCAGAGAGTGTGGTAGATTTCATTGCGCACCTTTTTGTTTAGATATTTGATGAATTGTTTCCATTAATATTTTTTTAACGTTACCCACATTTTTATTAAAAATTTCTAATATATCCTGCCAGACCGGCATTGATTCGTCTTCTTTCCAGCAATCGTAATCCGTCGACATCGCAATAACGGAATACGGAATCATGGCCTCCTTTGCAAGGGCGGCCTCAGTGGCTACAGTCATGTTGATTATATCCGCCCCCCATGCAATAAACATCTTTGATTCCGCCCTGGTTGAAAATCTGGGCCCTTCGATAGTAACCAGAGTTTTATTTTTATGGACCCTAAAACCCAGATCCCCGGCAACAGCATACAGCAGCTCGTTTAAAGATTTATCAAATGGATCGGCCATAACCTCATGGAACATTCCCTGACTGAAATCATCATGAAAGGTATTAATTCTTCGTTTTGTAAAATCAATGAATTGACAGGGAATAATAAAGTCACCTCTGTCAATTTCTTCTTTTAAACTTCCACACGCATTTGTCGCGATAATATGGGTGACCTCCAAATCCTTGAGGGTCTGAATGTTGGCTCGATAATTTGTATGGGTTGGACTGAATTGGTGGTTAGGCCCGTGTCTTGGTACAAAAACGACATCAACCTCGTTTAGCTTACCGAATTTTATCATGGTTTCACCATAGGATGTCGCCCAATGCTGGCTTTTCAAATCATTGATCATATCAGGATCATCTAATCCGGAACCGCCGATAATGCCGATCTTCATATATATCTCCCTTCGCCAAATTGGAAATTTTCCAGTATGCTAAATAATTAAAAAGAAAGGATGCACCCATAAAAAATAAAGATAGCGCAATCGATTTACAAAAGCCAGAAAAATTTATGCTGGATGCGGAGCCGAAGGACCTGGTTTTCGATTTTGAATAAACCCGATAAACTTCAGCGACCCGCACCCCACAACCCGCAACTCGCAACCCGCAACCCGTATCCCGCAACCCGCAATCCGTATCACGCAACCCGCAACCCGTAACCCGTAACCCGCATCCCGCATCCACCTCCCTTGACAGCCACCCGCCTTTATCCTATACTTTCCAGGTAACCGTTCATGGGTTCAGGGTTCAGAGGTTCATGGGTTCAGGGTTCACGTCAAATCTGACCCGTTGATTCGTGAGTACTGTGACCTGCCGCGCCAGTGCCACATCACGGCGAGAGGGAAAACGCGTGAGAATTACTTGATAGCCTACGAGCAAAATCCCGAAAAAAAGGTAACCCTGAACGATGAACTCCCTGGCCCAGACCTGACTTTACGTTGCTCAATTATTGAGATTCATATTTGGGAATCTGACACGGGCCGTAATATGATCTTATAAGTCGCACTCTCCGAGGCGTAGGCTGGAAGCGTAAGCTACGAGCCGGCTTCCTGCTCGTAGAGCATATAGAGCATACAGCTCGGAGAGAGGCCAGAGCGGGCTGAACCTGTGAACGCCTACGCGCTTTCTAACTTGCACAGGTTCTCTGACTTTAACAGGAATGGTATTTGGGACGGAGCAGATGAAATTATCGCAAATTGTTGAAGCTCTGGAAGCAAAGGTCCTCACAGGAGATGACCTTTTGGAAAAAGATATTGACACCTGCGGTGCCAGTGACTTGATGAGTGACATTCTGGCCGGATTGTCGGAAGGGTGTATTCTCCTGACAGGTCTGACTACCGTCCAGGTGATCCGAACCGCTATGGTGGCGGAGGTTGGAGCTGTCGTATTTGTGCGAGGTAAAACACCACCACAGGAAGTGATCGATCTGGCCCAGGAGCAAGAGTTACCGTTAATCTCCAGCCCATATTCAATGTTTGTATCCTGCGGCAGGCTGCATGCCTGTAATTTAACCGGGCTCGATGGCCAGCGATGAAAAAAATGAATACTGAAGAATGAAGATTTAATATTTGCGGTATTCTATCTATATAAATTTTGGTCGCAAGCTTTTAGGTCTTCAGGATTCAAAGTGCCACGAGTACAAGACAGCTTTCCTTCGGTGAATCGTTCCATTGATTTACTACGATAATTTCACGACACAGTGGATTAAAAAATATATTAGGCTCGCATCGCCCAGTCATAGATCAAGTTTTGAATCGATAGAATTCCTTAAATATTCATTTTTCAATCTTCAATTTTCAATATTATTTCCGCCATGACTGCCTTAAAAAAAAGCTACTA
>PVMK01188257.1_pt1 | contig 14372 bp, 13 predicted proteins | sample 1853481 | NCBI WGS metagenome assembly PVMK01 (sample SAMN08533507, study PRJNA380276) | Marine sediment metagenome, whole genome shotgun sequencing project. | reverse complement strand
TACCGAAATTCAAACATAGATTTCGGAGTTTACCTGGGGGCGGTTCCATACCAAATTTACCACAGAATGGGTCTGGGATGCAAATTGAGTTCACCGTATTCTTAAGGAAAACATACCGTCATAGGCAGGCTTCTTGATTGGAGACAGAATGATCGCTTTACCTTCGCTCCTGTGGAAGAAGGCTAGGCCTGTCCTCTGGTGGGGCGGATCAAAGGGATTTGGCTTAATAGAAAACCCTACCTGAAAAATACAGTGTTTTCTGTGCCAAAATACAGTGTTCACCCCATTTACATATGGGTAAAGGTTTTCGATACTTAATTCTACTGTTTCTTATTAGTCAAGGGTACCCTATGAGATAAATAAAAAAGGTTTGGGGCTACTTCCAAGGGTTTTGAAGTAGATTTTGTTGGGCATATAGGAAAAAAAGATCTAACGCATGAAGTTTTTCACACATGGAACAATCAAGGAATACCTTACCCCATCTTTTTTGTCTCTCATATCAACCTTTCTTTAGATCTGGAGGGCATCAAGAATGAAGTGCCCAAAATGCCAGTGTGAAAACAGACAGGGCGTTACATTCTGTGAAGAATGTGGCACAAAAATGGAAATTCAGTGCCCATCCTGCGACGCTCTTATCCCCATGGGGAGGAAGTTTTGTGGCGAATGTGGCCATAATTTCGTTGTTTCCTCAGAGCCAGCCCCTAAAGACCTATCCTTTGATGAAAAACTAGACAAGATTCAACGATATCTCCCAAAGGCCTGACTGAGAAGATCCTGTCCCAAAGGGACAGAATCGAAGGTGAGCGAAAGCAGGTCACGGTTATGTTCTGTGACATGGAGGGGTTCACCAGTCTTGTCGAGAAGCTCGGTTCTGAGGAAACCTACGGAATCATGGACCAGATCTACGAGATTCTCATTCACAAAGTTCATGACTACGAGGGAACGGTCAATGAGATGACAGGTGATGGGATTATGGCCCTGTTTGGTGCCCCCATTGCATTGGAGGATGCCCCTCAACGTGCGATTCGGTCGGCTTATTCCATCCATCGGGATTTAGCCAAGTTTAGCGATAGAATGAAGCAAGAGAAAGAAAATTTCCCGCCTCTGAAAATGCGGATCGGTATTCATACCGGACCGGTGGTTGTGGGAACCCTGGGAAACGACCTTCGCGTTGAGTTCAAGGCAGTGGGAGACACGGTGAATCTGGCATCCAGGATGGAAGGGTTGGCAGAACCGGGCAGCACTTATGTTACGGAAGAAACCTTCAAGCTTACCGAGGGGTTGTTCCGGTTTGAAGCTTTAGGGAAAAAAGAGATTAAAGGCAAAGAAGAAACTGTAAAGACTTACAGAGTAATTGCCCCCAGCACCAGAAGGTCAAGGTTTGATGTCAGTACCGACCGCGGACTTACGCAATTTGTGGGGAGAGGAAGAGAGTTAGAACTTTTGCTTGATAGTATGGAGCGAGTCAAAGGAGGACGGGGCCAGGCAATCTCTCTTGTTGCAGAGGCTGGGGTCGGAAAAGCCAGACTTTTATATGAGTTCAGAAAGGCTGTTTCCAGCGAGGATGTGATCTTTTTGGAGGGAAGGTGTCTTTCTTACAGTAGGGGAACTCCCTTTTATCTGATCATAGATAGCCTGAAGGCTAACTTTGATATCCGTGAGGGCGATAGGGATCCGGAGATCTGGGAAAAAATAAAAAAGGGAATCAAAATAGTGAAAGCAGATGAAAATTCAACCTTGCCTTATCTTCTGGAGCTTTTTTCAGTCAAAGAAAGCGGTATTGATAAATTCTCCCTTAGTCCCGAGGGGAAAAAACATCGAATCATGGAAGCTGTAAAACGCATCACTTTGAAGGGCTCAGAGATTCGCCCCCTGGTCCTGGCTTATGAGGATCTGCACTGGATGGATAAGAGCTCTGAGGATCTATTAAAAAATATATTAGAGAACATACCAGGTGCAAGAATCTTGATGGTATTCACATACCGGCCGGAATTTGTGCATACGTGGGGTGCGAAATCGTATCACAGCCAGGTGACGTTGAATCGACTCTCCAACCGGGAAAGCCTTGCAATGGTGACCAATATACTGGGCACAAAAGAGATCGATGGAAATCTTGAGGATCTGATTTTAGAGAAGACAGAAGGGATCCCTTTTTTCATAGAGGAGTTTGTAAAATCGTTAAAAGATTTAATGATCATTGAGTCAAAGGAGAACAAATATTATCTGGCAAAAGATATCCAGGAGGTGACCATCCCCTCTACGATCCAGGATGTGATCATGGCCAGGGTAGACTTACTGCCTGAGGGTGCCAAAGAACTGATACAAATTGGTTCTGTTATTGAGAGGGAGTTCAGCCACGAATTGATAAAACGGGTGACGAGTTTATCGCAAGAGGGATTACTATCACACCTGTCGGTTTTAAAGGATTCGGAGCTTCTCTACGAAAGAGGAATTTATCCTGAATCTACCTATATCTTTAAACATGCTCTAACCCGTGAGGTGGTCTATGATTCAATTTTAACCAACAGAAGAAAGAAGCTACATGAAACGATCGGTCATGCCATCGAAGATTTGTACAAGCAAAATATTGATGAGCAATGTGGATTGTTGGCCAAACACTTTATCGAAAGCGAGAATTATAAAAAAGGGGCTGAATATTCACAATTAGCAGGTAAAAGAAATGAGAAAACCGGTTCAATAAATGAAGCCATGGATTATGCAAGGAAACGCATATTTTGTCTTGAGAAACTACCGGTTACTGAAGACATACAGAAAAAGATTATCGATGCCAGAACGGCTCTTGGTCTCTATCTTATCCAATTGAATTATCCTGTAATAGCTAATAAAGCTGTCGCTCCTGTTATTGATCTAGCGCAGGAGATCGGATACAAACGCAGACTCTCTCAGATATATGCCATAACAGGACACTATGAGTTTGAAGTCCAAGAGGATTTCCCTAAAGCATTAAATCATTTTGAAGAGGCCTTAAAGATTTCTCAGGAAGAAAATGATATTCTTTCTTTATTCTTTGCCAACTATAGTTTGGGACTTGTTCTAGCATTTAGTTGTGAATTTGAAAAAGCTATTGATCACCTAGAAGAAGCACTTAAGATAAATGTGGCTGCAAATAGCCTCTGGGGTATCTCGTCGATGAAGACTATCTTGAGTTGGATTAATCTAAACAACGGCAAAATTAACATAGGGTGTCAACTCGACGTTGAAAGTCTCCGGCTGGCTGAAGAGAGTGGCGATATTTACTCAAAGTCAATTGCACATATCAACCATGGCTACGCTTTAATTTGCAAAGGATGTTTCGTTGAGGCGGAAGAGCATTTATTAAAAGGAAATGAACTTTGTGATAAAATTCATTTTTTCATATGGAATGCCTTTGCGCAAACCCATTTGGGTGAAAATTATTATCAAATTCGTGAGTATGAAAAATCGAAAGTTCACTATGGAAAAGCAATTACGTATTTAAAGCAAGCAGGTTTCGGCCACTCTAGAGCGAATTTCGGCAGACTTGGAATAGCCAGGGCAAAGGTTATGATCAACGAAAAGGACATTGATTTGGAATCCTTATATGGTTATGTGGAGCAAAACAACTTAAAAGACTTCGATGGCCAGGTGCGTAGATATCTCGCTGAGATCTTGTTGAACATTGATGACCAACATTTGGCTGAAGCCGAAGACTGGGCTGAAAAAGCCATCGATTCAGACAAGCAAAATGGCATGAAGTTTAGATTAGGACAAGATCATGTGTTTTACGCCGAGATGCTTAAGCGCAAAGGAGACCAGCCAAAAGCCAAAGAAAATCTAAACAAAGCTATTGAAATTTTCAAAGATTGCGGTGCTGATGGTTGGGTGGAGAAATATGAGAAAGAATTGGCCGCACTTTCATGACAAAATTCCCATATCTTGTGGTTCTTATTGATCAAGCAAAATGGTACACAACCTATATTATCCATCTGTTGGATATTCCAGGCAAAAAGAGAAGACTACGGCTGGCAGCCTTGCATAGCATTGGCCGATGTGCGATGCTATATTAATGCACGTAGTATCCACTTGGAATATCACAAATTCCATCCATTTTTGAATACCTCTGAGCTAGAAATTCAAATCTCAATTTAGTAGACCCTGGAATCATTTCAACAACCTTGATTGACATTGGTACCACTTTGTGGTACATCACCTAACTATACTTATAGGGAAGCTAAACACTACTCTGAAAGATAGGACAAAAACGTGATCCAGGAAGTTCAGCAGAGCTCGGAGCCACGCTATGGTTGGATTATGGTGGCGGTCTCCTTTGTAATCATGGGGCTGCAATTCGGTGCCTTGGTCTCCATTTCGGTCTTTCTCAAACCGTTGATGGCCGAGTTTGGCTGGGAGCGGGGGGATACGGCCTTCGCCTACACCGTTGGTGCGGGTGCCGTGGGATTGGGCGGCATCGTGATGGGCTGGCTGGCTGATCGTTTTTCCACGCGTCCTGTTGTTTTATTCGGGTCGGTTATGCTGGGGCTGTCCCTACTGCTGCTTTCACACCTAAAAACCCTCTGGCAACTCTATGTTTTTTACTGTATTTTGGGCGGGCTGGGGTTCGCAGCGCTGAACGTACCAATAATCACCAATGTGGCCAATGGTTCAGCCGTAACAAAGGTTTGGCATTGGGGATCATCTCCGCCGGAGCCGCCTTGGGGCAGGGATTAGTGCCCTATTTTGCGCGGCATTTGATGATTTCTTCGGGCTGGCGTGCGGCTTACACCGCCCTGGCTGTCATCGTTTGGGCTGTTCTAGTGCCGCTGGCGTTTCTGATACGCACCCCGCCTCGCCTCGCAAAGGGCAAAAACGCCTCTCCATCGGGGAACCCACACGGTACGGAAGAGGTGTACCCGATTGCACCGGCGAAAATCGTGATTTGGCTCAGCATAGCGGTGATCTTTTGCTGCATATGTATGGCCACTCCGATAATTCACGTGGTGGCTTTAGCTTCCGACAAGGGTATCGACTCGCAGAGCGCTGCCGGTGTACTCGGCGTGATTATGATCGCTGGGTTGTTCGGCCGCATCTTTTTCGGAAAAATAGCGGATTCTATAGGTGGACTCCGCACTTACTTGCTGGCCTCCGCGGCTCAGACTGCCCTGGTGTTCTGGTTCACCCAACTCCATTCCCTGACCGGTCTTTATATCCTCGCCATTCTCTTTGGCCTGGGCTTCAGTGGGGTGATGACGTGCATCTGGGTTTGCGTGCGTGAAATGACACCACCCAAAAGTGGCGGGTTGTCGCTGGGCATTGTCTCCCTCTTCGGCTGGATCGGGATGGGTCTGGGCGGCTACCTGGGTGGCCTTTTCTTTGACCTGACCGGCGATTATACATTTTCCTTTGCAAATGCCGCGCTGGCTGGAGTAGTGAACCTAATAATCCTAAGCTCTCTGCTGCTCTATGTCACCCGAAAGCAAACAGCACTTGGGTACAATGGGCCTGCAAATGCGGACGTCTGAGCACCGGCTCCGGCCGAACTGTCCGGTACGCCGGCGATCGTTATAGAGAGCCCACAAACTCCGCGATGGCATCACCAATGGCGTGCGGGGAATCCTCTTGTAGGAAGTGGATACCAGGCACAGTGACTTCACTCTGGTTGCGCCAGGTGCGGCAGAATGCAAGTACGCGCTCGTTGATGATCACTCCGTGGTCGGCATTCACGATCAGCTTGGGCAAGTCACTGTCCTTGAGCCAGTTACCCCAGGCATCTACGGCGGATACCACATCCGCAGGCTCGCCGTCAAAGGGGATGTTCCGTGGCCAGGTGAGCATGGGCCGGCGGGCCTCGCCCGGTTCTAGCCATGGCTTTCGATACTGCTGCATTTCCTCATCGGTGAGCGTGCGGAGCACGGAACCGGGCAGGATGCGCTCTATGAATATGTTTTTCTCAAGGATGATCTCCTCTCCAGGCGCGCTACGGATGGCCTGGAACAGCGAGTGGGATTCCTCCGGATAATCCTTTATCGACATCGGCGTAACAAACGTCTCCATGCATACCACCGCTCGTACCCGATCCGGGTGGCGATGCGCCCAGTACAGCCCCTAGGCAGCCCCAATCGTGCGCTACAATAGTCACGTCACGGAGGCTGAGGGCCTCAAACCACGCGTCCAGATATCGTGCGTGATCGAAGAACCGGTAGCCCTTGTCCGGCATGGGACCCGACTCACCCATAGCCACCAGATCCGGCGCCAGGCACCGCGCAACAGGGACCACGTGGGGGATAATGTTGCGCCACAGGTATGACCCGGTGGTGTTCCTACACGGCAACCCCACCTGGGTCACCCTGCCCCACGTCCACGGTGCTCATGAAGGAATCCAGTACGTCCACGCGCTGGCGTGGATGGGGGTCGTGCGGGGAGATGGCCTGTTCGTTCATATGTTCGTCCTCCTCTTCAATGCTATTAGTGTAAGAATTTGCGCGCCTTAAGCATACTTATCTCCACTCCTGACTCCACAATGGCCGGAGGCGACACCGGGTTGATATTCTCCGCTGGTCGCGTGAAGCAGCGGGTCGCCGTGCGCCAGTTGCCGTTCCGGCAAGGTGTCAATAAAGAATCAACCGGGAGTTCATCGGCAAACCTCTGAGCAAATGGAGCCGCCCAGTAATTAGAATCATTGCGCAACGAATAGCATGATGTAGCATAAAGTGTCCAGAAAATCTGTCCATTTTCGTCTGCCAGGATCAAATTGGTACAAATAGGTACATACGAGATCGGATAAAAAAGAGTTTTTCTCAGGCTGGTCGTAAACCATTACCATGCGGGGGACTTTCACCTCCACTCTTTGCCGGCTTTTACCAGCGCTTTTGATCTAACCCCTTTTCTAAGACCTCCTTCTTTTGCGGCTTTCCTTTCAATGCGAAAAATCAAAAACCCGAGGCCGGAAAATTATTGGCGAAAAATGACTTGACTACAAGTACCACTTTGTGGCACACAAATAACTACTTGAAAGGAATTAGGCAACAAAACAACTCAAGACATAACTCTAATCTTCTGGATAATGTAATGAGAATTGGAGGCCCTCAAATCTGGAATATCTTTCCAATTAGATATTATTGATGCCCGGTACATTTATGGACAACTATTTTACGTTAATTTTTGAAAAACCGGTTTTTCAATTTAGAGATTTTTGGAAATCAGATTAGAAAAGGAGATAAAATCATGTCTGAAAAATGGAATCTTGCTGGAACTTACTTTGAGGCCTGCAATTGTGATGTTGGTTGCCCCTGCGTTTTTCTGAGCCCCCCCACCACGGGGGAATGCAAGGCCCTTTTGGGGTGGCATATAGACGAGGGCAGCTTCGGCGATGTCACCTTAGAGGAACTCAATGTGGCCCTCTATGTTCACAGCCCGGGAAACATGGTGGAGGGTAATTGGAAAGTTGCCCTATATCTGGACGAAAGGGCCGATGATTCTCAGAAGGACGGCCTGACCCAAATCTTCGCCGGCCAAGCGGGTGGACATCCTGCCACGTTGGCAACTTTTATAGGGGAGGTATTGGGGGTCAAAAGCACGCCCATTGAATACAAGGCAGAAGGGAAACGCAGAAGCCTCCGGATTCCGGATGTAGCCGATGCTGAGATTGAAGCCCTGGCTGGTCAAAGCGATGCTGAGGTCACGATAAGCAATCAACCGCTGGCCGTCACTCCTGGACAAACTTTGGTGGTTTCGAAATCCAAACGGCTAAGATATAATGACCACGGGCTTCAGCTAGAGGTATCAGATAAAAACGGTTTCTATTCCCCGTTCACCTACCAGAGTTCCTAAAAGGCTCCTGGTGCATTTGCCGGGCTAGTTTGGGCCTCCCGGGAACACCTATAAGGTGTTGTTTAGCTATTGGTAGATTCACTCCTATCCAATGGCCGGGATATAAGTGTCTATTCTTTGAAAACGTCATTAGATTAGTGCAATTTTCAAAGTGTTTAATATGTACAATGATACATCGCTTGAGGTGTTACATAAACGAGACCGCATAATCGTGATCTCCGGCATAGCAGGTGTCTCGATATTGGCTTGGGCCTACATGTTCTACCTGGCCTGGGGAACAATGAACATGGACATGGGGATAGAGATGTCCATGCCCCGGATGCAATCTTGGGGTGCTTTGGATTTCATCTTCACTTTCGTCATGTGGATGGTGATGATGATGGCCATGATGGTTCCCTCTGCCTCGCCCATGGTCCTCATGTTTGCCACCATCAACCGCAATCGCAGGGGGGGCAGCAGAGCCCGGTTGTGCCCACGGGAGTGTTCTTACTGGGTTATCTGATAGCTTGGGCATGGTACAGCGCTCTGGCTACTTTGGGTCAGTGGGGTCTCCATACCGCCGCCTTACTCTCGCCAACGATGGTTAATGCCAGTCCTATTCTGGGGGGAGCACTCCTCCTGGCGGCAGGTATCTTTCAGTTCACTCCCCTTAAATATGCCTGCCTGACCCGCTGCCGGTCCCCTCTGGGATTCCTCCTAAACGAATGGAGAGATGGCACACGAGGCGCCTTGATTATGGGTCTTCGGAACGGAAATTTTTGCGTGGTGTGCTGTTGGGCTCTTATGAGCGTGATGTTTGTAGTGGGGGTAATGAGCCTCTTGTGGATGGCCATCATTGCCGCTTTTGTCCTTGTCGAGAAGGTGGCTCCAAGGGGGCTGTGGGTTAGCCGTATCTCCGGTTTACTGTTTATCGTATGGGGAGTGTGGATGTTGACCGGGGCACTGAGTTAACTAATCCTGTCGGCATGGGTGCGACAATGCTGATAATATAGATAGTACCCATCCATAAATGGCGATTTTCCGCAGTCTCTTCGCGTGTCCCGTAGCTCCAGAAGATGGTACTGGGGTCAGACCCAAATTTTGATCCTCGAAATACTCAATGTACTCCTGTGGTTTTGCTCAATCGGTGCAGCGAAATCTGGCCCAAATCTGGGCACCAATTCTGCGAAGTTATTCTTGCTCAAGCCCTAAATGTTTGCTTCCTATCTCTAATTAGGGTATTTTGAGATCCTGAAGGCACGAAGCTCCTCTGCAAAACTAATAATCGGTTGATTTTAGGTCTTTCATTCAGATAATCTTTGCTGATATCTGGCACGGTACGAATACACGTTGATGTGGAATGACACGCCAACAGGTATCTATCAGACCTCGGTTTTGCTATGCTACATTTTTTTGAATAATGGTGTTTGGAGAATATATGGATTATGAAGTCGTCATCATTGGCGCTGGGTCCGGCCGGAATTTTTACAGCTTTGACCCTTGCGGACCTGGGTATATCGAAAATTCTGTTGGTTGAAAGGGCAAAGATCTTAGTCAGCGCAAAAGTCAGGATATCGAAGACAGGCTTTGCGGGTGGGGAGGAGCTGGGGCATTTAGCGATGGAAAACTTACACTTTCCACCGAGGTTGGAGGGGTTTTGAAAGATTTCATGGAGGACAGCGCCCTTCACGAATTGCTAAAGGACACTGACGAAATTTATGCGGCTCACGGCGCGCCTGACCGTATTTTTGGGGAGAATTGGGCACAAATAGAGGAGTTGGCTGATCGAGCGAGATTGGCCGGCCTTGAACTGATACCGAACCGCATCCGCCATATAGGCACAGATAATTGCAGATCTGTGCTTGAGCGATTCAGGAGGTCTCTGGCTGATCGGATCGAGATAAGTACAGAATCTGAGGTCAAAGAACTTATTGCTGACCACGGCCAAATTCAGGGGGTAAAGCTAACCGACGGCCGATCTGTTGGCGCCAAATTCGTCGTCGCCGCACCGGGCAGATCGGGGGCGCGCTGGATGAAAAGACAGGCAGAATCTTTGTGCCTGGGAACCAGAGCAACTTCCGTGGACATAGGCGTGCGCGTGGAACTCCCAGCCCCGGTGCTTAAAGAAATTACCGACGTCACTTATGAATCAAAACTGGTGCACTACTCGAAAACCTTTGATGAGAAGGTGCGGACCTTTTGTATGAATCCATACGGTGAGGTCGTCACAGAAGAGAATAACGGAATAATCACAGTGAACGGGCATAGCTATGCTGAAAAGAGAGGTGCCAATACAAATTTCGCTATCCTGGTAAGCAGCTTTTTCACGGAGCCCTTTGATGACCCCATCGCTTATGGGCATGATATCGCCAGCCTTGCAAATCTGCTTGGCGGGGGTGTCATCGTTCAAAGGCTGGGCGATTTGTTGGCCGGTAGACTCAGCACTCGAGAACGTATTGAGAGATGTCTTACCAAGCCGACTCTGAGCTCCGCCACCCCTGGGGATTTGAGCTTTGTTTTTCCTTATCGCCATCTGCTGAGCATTATGGAGATGCTCCAAGCCCTTGAAGAGATAGCGCCTGGGGTTAACTCAAGACACACGCTCCTCTATGGGGTAGAGGTAAAATTCTATTCCAACAGAATTGACGTATCATCTGGGATGGAGACTGTTATAAAAAATCTCTTTGCCGTTGGCGATGGCGCAGGCATCACGCGGGGTTTGCTTCAAGCCTCAGCAAGCGGCATTCTTGCTGCCAGAACCATTGCAAACCGGCTTTAGACAATAAAGCCACACCTGTTCAACAGATCTGGTATGGCCATCTTTTTATTGCCATAGAGGACAAATCATTCTATCCTCCTCCCAACCAAGATCGGCTTCTCAACACTTTTAGAAGCACCTCAAGTTGCCGTCACTCGAGGACGAATGTCTCAAACCTCCAGAGAGACCGGGGCTGGGTGTAGACCTCATTGAAGAGGCTTTGTCGAAACGGCCGTATAAATATCACGACTTGAGTAGCTTCTGGGATGCGCCGCAGGTTCCAGCAGGTGGACCTCTCGGACAGCCTCCCAGTTGAAACAGGCCCATTTTTGAGCAGGTATTTTTATCAAAAAAAACGGAGAGAACATTGAATATTCTCAAAGAAGTTCTAAAACATGAAGTCTTCCCTGCATTAGGATGTACTGAACCGATTGCGGTTGCATATGCTGCCAGTATTGCCGGACGGGAAATCAAAGGTGATATCGAAGAAATACATATAACAGTTGATCCTGGGGTCTATAAAAACGGTTTTGCTGTAACCATCCCAAACACAGAAGGAGAAAAAGGCAATCTAATTGCTGGCGTTCTTGGGGCATTAATCAAGAAACCTGAGTTAAAAATGGAGGTTTTGAAATACACTGACAAGAAAATGGTAAGCCGGGCCAAGGCGTTGATTCGAAAAAAAAATGCAAAGATTGTTTATGACAAGTCCAAAACTCAGCTTTATATCGAAGTTGCCATTAAAACCCAAAAAGATACTTCCAGGGCGGTGATTGAAGGTTCTCATACAAATGTGACTTGTTTGGAAAAGAACAATCGAGTTGTTTTTGAAAAAAAGCACATGGGAGACAGCGCAGCCGAACCGGCGTATAAAAAAGTCTTAAAAAATATGAGGATATCTGAGCTTGTTGATCTTGTTCAGGATATTGATGAGAAGGACTATGCCTACATCCAAAGCGGCATTGATATGAATCTGAAAATATCCCAAGTAGGCCAAAAGTTGCAGAAAGTCGGGTATTATGTCTCTGATCTTATGGACAAGGGGTACCTTTTAGAAGATGTTTTTTCCTCCAGCAAAATACTGACCGCTTCGGCTGCAGATGCGAGAATGGCAGGATTGAGTTTCCCGGTAATGTCCAGCGGTGGTAGTGGAAACCAAGGAATTGTTGCTATTCTTGTTCCCTACCACGTTGGGAAATATTTTCACGTCGAAGAAACAAGGATAATTGAAAGCATTGCTCTGTCCCATTTGGTCAACAGCTATATAAAGTGTTTTACCGGGGATCTATCTCCCTTGTGCGGGTGTGCGATTGCAGCAGGGGTAGGTGCGGCTGTTGCCATTGTTTACCAGCGGGATGGGAAAGACATGGAAAAGATAACATTAGCTGTTAACAATTTAATCAGCGATTTGGGGGGAATGCTTTGTGACGGCGCAAAGGGCGGATGCGCCCTTAAAGTAGCCAGTTCAACAGATTCGGCAATTCGTTCTGCTTATATGGCTATGAACGATCATGGTATTACACAGGCAGAAGGGTTCGTGGGAAAAACAGCAGAAGAAACAATCTGGCATCTTACAAAGATCAGCAAACTGGGTATGGCAGGAACAGATGAGATAATGCTTGAGATAATGCTGGATAAATCTTCTTGAAAAATAAAAAGACGATCGATTGAAAAGCGTTTTGGGTAAACAAAGTCGTTAATCAGTGATTCCTGAAGTTGTTTTATGAATTTGGATTGTCACCTGATTTCTAATGGTCTTGGTAGCAAAAAAAATGTTTTGATTGGATTTTCATATGGATGATGCTGTTGAAATTTCACATATTCACAAGAATTACGGTGGGCTTCAGGCCCTTTGTGATGTTGATTTTACCATTGAACAGGGCTGTTTTTTTGGGCTTCTTGGCCCCAATGGAGCCGGCAAATCAACGCTTATAAACATCATGGCCGGTCTGGCGCATGCTGATAGGGGCAGTATACGGGTTATGGGCTATGATGTAAGAAGGAATTGGCGGCAGGCCCGTAATATCATAGGCGTTGTGCCCCAGGAGCTTGCCTATGACCCTTTTTTTACGGTGCGGGAAATGTTGCGTCTTCAGTTGGGATATTTTGGGAGAGACCGGTCCAACTACCCCTGGGTTGATGAACTGATGGAGCGACTCAACTTAGGTGAAAAAGCAGGGGCTAACCTGATGCAGCTTTCAGGCGGCATGAAAAGACGGGTGCTTATTGCTCAGGCGCTTGTGCATAAACCAAAAGTGGTCGTGCTTGATGAGCCCACCGCAGGCGTGGATGTTGCGCTACGCAAGGTTTTATGGGAATTTATAAAGCACCTCCATAAAAACGGTCATACCATTTTATTGACGACTCATTATTTAGAAGAAGCTGAATCACTTTGTGAACGTATTGCCATCCTGGATAAAGGCCGTTTGATTGCCCTTGATACGACAAAAGCGCTTCTTGACCGCTATTCTTACCGTTTATTGCATCTGACCCTAAAAAAACCCGATGCTGAGCTTCCGGATTCCATAAAAGAAAAAGTGGATTTATTTTCCGGTAATCAATTGACTTTGCGATTGCATCGTAACACAGACCGAATTGGTGATATCCTTGATGTTCTGCATTCGGAAAATATTACTTTCAGCGATTTGAGAACTGATGAACCGAAGCTTGAAGATGCTTTTATTACCTTGACTGGAAAAAACCATGTTTAACCGTCACGGCATGTATACATTGTTTGCCAAAGAGGTATGGCGCTTTCTAAAAGTGACGATACAAACTATCATCACACCTGTCGTGTCTGTTGTGTTGTATCTTCTAATATTTTCGTCTGTTCTTTCCGGGCATGTGGCAATTTATGAAGGGATCAGCTATACTACTTTTTTGATTCCCGGTCTTATCATGATGTCTGTTCTTCAAAATGCATTTGCAAACAATTCATCCAGTATCTTTCAGTCCAAACTCAATGGCAACATCATTTTTATGTTGCTTTCGCCGCTTTCAAATCTGGAAATCTATATTGCGTATACGGCAGCCGGAATATTAAGGGGGCTTCTTGTAGGAATCGGTGCATGGTTGGCTTCGTGCTGGTTTGCCGTATTGCCGGTTTACAATCCGTGGCTTTTGATAACGTTTGCAATACTTGGAAGCGGGATATTGGCTTCTTTAGGAATGATTTCTGCAATCAGCGCAGACAAGTGGGATCATGTAGCCGCATTTCAGAATTTTGTCATTCTTCCGCTGTCATTTTTAAGCGGTGCATTTTACACCATAACTATTCTGCCAAAATTCTGGCAGATCGTTTCCAGATTAAATCCGTTTTTTTATATGATCGATGGATTCCGGTATGGTTTTCTTGGCCGCTCTGATACATCTGTCCTCTTCAGCCTGGGTGTGGTCTGCTGCTTTTTTGTCCTGGTCAGTGGTGTTTGCCTCCTGATACTTCACAAGGGGTACAAGCTTCGCAGTTGATCCAATTTCAGCCCTGCTTCATAACAAATGAGGTTAGGATAAATGAGGTTAGGACTAATTGGTTTGGTCCTGCACAGAAGTGACTTCGCAGAATTGGCGCTCGGATTTGCTCAGACTTGACTCGCACAAACATTGAAAGGAGGGTCCCATGATTAAGGTGTTACCGGGTAGTGAGGGAAATATTCTTGTGCTCAAAGCTGTAGGCAAGTTAACGGATCAGGATTATAAGGAGGTGCTCATTCCGCGCCTGGAATCAATTATCCGTGAACATGGCAAGGCACGTCTTCTGTTAGATATGGGTGATGAGTTCCACGGATGGGAAGCTGCTGCGTTGTGGGACGACGCTCATTTTGGTCTTACG
>PVMK01117162.1_pt1 | contig 14378 bp, 12 predicted proteins | sample 1853481 | NCBI WGS metagenome assembly PVMK01 (sample SAMN08533507, study PRJNA380276) | Marine sediment metagenome, whole genome shotgun sequencing project. | reverse complement strand
TTCCCAGTGCGGGTTGGGCAAACAGCGGATGTCGAACACCATGTCGCCGTCCACCGGCACTGGGAACCGGAACTCCGTAAGCTCAGCGGGCGCGACCAGCCGGTAATCGACTATCTCGAAGCCGAGACTGACGTGAACGAGATGTACACGGATATCCACGGCTATCTCGCCACCTGGTTGCCTCGCTTCGCCGCAAATCACCGGGTTTACATGACCATCGCGATTGGCTGCACCGGGGGGCAGCATCGCTCGGTGTACATGGCCGAGCGCCTGGGTGCGGAGTTTGTCAAAGACAATGCCAACGTGCTGGTTCGACACCGCGAGCTGGAGGCCTGAGGCGATGGCCGAGCGGGAAATCATCATCGTCAACCGGTTGGGGCTGCACGCACGTGCGGCATCGAAATTCGTCAACCTGGCGAAGACATTCGCCAGCAGCGTCGAGCTGGTGAACGAAGAAAAGCGCGTCGACGGCAAACGCATCATGAGCGTCATGCTGCTGGGCGCCGGCCAGAACACGAGGCTGACCCTCTGCACCGATGGCGACGACGCGGACCAGGCAATGGCGGCGCTCTGCGAACTCATCGGCGACCGTTTCGGCGAGGGCGAGTAGGCGGCCGAGCGCCTGCATCACTGGTTGCATATCCGATGACAGGTTAACCTTGCCGCGCCCACCGAGGAGGCGGCATGGAGTTCCAGAAACAGCTCAACGAAGTCATCCGCTCGTTCGATGCCGGCACCTGGGACGAGATGCGTTTTCTGTTGGCCGCGCTCAAACCCCAGGAGATTGCCAACCTTCTGGAATCGACGCCGCGTAAGGTACGCTCCGTTGTCTGGGAACTGGTGGACGACGAGACTTCACACCAGGTACTCCAGCATCTGGTGGACGATGTCCGAGCCGAGTTCCTGGAGTCTATGGATACCGCGGAACTGGTCGCGGCCGCCGACGAGCTCGAGACCGACGACTTCGCGGACATTCTCCAGCAACTCCCCGACACCATTACCCGGGAAGTCCTCAACTCCATGGACGCCCGCGACCGGGCCCGGGTCGAGGCGGTGCTCTCTTACCCCGAGGACAGCGCCGGCGGGCTGATGAACACCGACACCACTACGGTGAGGCCCCGTCACTCACTGGAGCTGGTATTGCGCTATTTGCGCCGGCAGGGTGACCTCCCGGACGCCACCGACAACCTGATCGTAGTCAATGGCCGGGATGAGTACGTTGGCGTGCTGCCGCTTACGAGGTTGCTCACCTCCGACCCGAGCGTCACCGTTCGCGAAGTAATGGACGCCGAAGCCGATGCCGTCGAGGTCTCGGCGCCCGACACCGAGGTCGCGCACCTGTTTGCTGAACAGGACCTGATATCGGCCCCGGTGGTCGACTCGAAAGGCAAGTTGTTGGGCCGAATCACCATCGACGACGTGGTGGATGTGATCATCGAGGATGCAGATGAAACCATGCTCGCCCGTGCTGGCCTGGAGGTCGACGAAGACACCTTCACGCCGGCACTCAAATCCGCCCGTCGACGAGCCGTATGGCTGGGGATCAACCTGCTCACAGCGTTGCTGGCCGCCGCAGTCATCAACCTTTTCCAGGACACCATCGCCAAAGTCGTTACGCTGGCGGTGCTGATGCCAATCGTCGCCAGCATGGGAGGCATCGCAGGCACGCAGACCCTGACCCTGGTCATTCGCGGTCGGGCGCTCGGGCAGCTTGGCGGCAGCAACCTGTGGTGGTTGCTGAACCGCGAGCTGGTGGTGGCGATTCTCAACGGACTGCTCTGGGCGTGCCTGGTGGCGGCAGGCGTGGCACTGGTGTTCAGCGACACGATGCTTGGCGCGCTCATTGGCATTGCGATGATCGTCAACATCATCGTTGCGGTGGTCGCGGGCAGCCTGCTGCCGTCGATCCTCAACTCGCTGAACATCGACCCCGCGATCGCCGGCGGCGTCGTGCTGACCACCATTACCGACGTCGCTGGTTTTTTCGTATTCCTGGGCCTGGCTACGCTCGCCTATGCATAGTCAAGCCGCTCTGGCTACCCATAAGCCGCTCTGGCAGTTCATAAGCCGCTCTGGCAGTTCATAAGCCGCTCTGGCAGTGCCTAACCCGACGCGATGGTCATCTCGTCCACCAGAATGGACCCCGTCAGCAGGTTACCGCGCCGGTCCAGGTCATCGCCACAGCCGACGATACCCAGATACATCTGCGCAAGATTGGAGGCGATGGTCAGCTCTTGAACCGGGTAGGCTATCTCGCCGTTTTCGACCCAGAATCCAGCAGCCCCTCGCGAATAGTCGCCGGTCACCAGATTGATTCCCTGACCCATGAGTTCCGTCACCAACAACCCTCGCCCCATCTCGGCGAGCAACTCCTGGCGCGGACGCTTGGGACCCTCGAGGTCGAGGTTGTGAACACCGCCGGCGTTACCGGTAGTTTCCAGGCCCAACCGCCGGGCTGAATAGGTACCCAGCACGTAGCTGGCTACCCGACCAGCTTCTACAAACGCCTGTTCCCGGGTTGCCACGCCGTCCGCATCAAATGCCGCGCTGCCATGGCCACCGACACGCAGGGGATACTCGACCAGTGAATAGCCATCGGGGAGCACCGCGCGCTCGAGCGAATCGGTCAGAAACGACGAGCGCCGGTACAACGCAGATCCGCTCAACGCATTGAGCAAATGGCCGATCAAACCCGAGGCGACGGTTGCATCGAACAGTACCGGGTATCGCCCGGTGGCGATCGTGCCGGGGTCCAATCTCGCCAGCGTCCGCTCGGCCGCCTTTCGCCCGACCAGCTCGGGCGCTTCGAGCGCGTCCGCGCGCCGGGCCACCGTGTACCAGTGATCACGCTGCATGCGGTCCTGTTCGCCGGCGATGACCGCGCAACTGGTTGAGTGTCGAGTGCTCAGGTAGCTGCCGATGAAGCCGTGGCTGTTGCCATACACGCGGCAACTCTGATGCGTCGAAACGCTCGCGCCATCCGAGTTCACCACCCGCGCGTCTTCCCGCGCAACCTCCTCGCACGCTAGTGCGGCGCGCTCGGCCTCCGCAACCGACACGCCCCAGGGGTGGTAGAGGTCCAGATCAGGTAACACCTCGGGCATCAAATTTGCCGCCGCCAGGCCATGGCAGGGGTCTTCCTGGGTGAACCGCGCGATGTTGAGCGCAGCCCGCACGGTGTCTCGAACCGCCTCCGCGGAACTGTCTGAGGTGCTTGCCGACCCTTTACGCGTACCAAGATAGACGGTAATACCGAAACCCTGATCCCGATTGAACTCCACGGTCTCCAACTCGCCCATGCGCACCGTAACCCCGAGGCCACAATCTTCACTGGCCGATACTTCAGCCCCGTCCGCACCCGCGCTGACCGCTTCTTCCAGGATTGACGCCACCAGCGACTTCAGCTGGCCTTCGCTGTCCGCTACCCTGGGAAGAATTTCAGTCGAACTTTCCTGAATCTCAGTCATTGATGGATCCGTTAGCAGCTAACTGTTGATATGGACGACAAACCCAGCAAGAGTGCCCGCAAGCACGAAGCCCAGCGTCTGCAGAACCTCGGCACCGCGCTTTCCCGACTCAACGGCGAGCAATTGGCGCGCCTGCCGTTGAGCGCCGAATTGCGCGATGCGCTGGCTGCTTACGGACGCATTCACAGCCGCGGGGCCCTGCGCCGTCAGTCGCAACTCATCGGCCGGCTGATGCGTGACGAAGACGTTGCAGGGATAACCGGGACACTCGACGACATCCAGCAAACCAGCGCCCTCGCCCGCAACGCTCATCTGCAGGTCGAGCGCTGGCGGGTGCGCCTGCTCGAATCCGACCAAGCGCTAACCGAATACATCGAGCAGTACCCTGATACCGACCGCGTCGCGCTGCGCAACCTCATTCGGGAAGCTCGCCGACATCCAGAGCAGCCCTCGCGAGCGCTGTTCCGCTTCATCCGCACCGATCAGCAGCGCGCTGTTCCCTACTGAACACAGCACGCACCCCGCCCTCCGACACCAGGAGACACCAGGAGACATCAGGCGGCATCGGTTCCGCCTACGACCACCTCATCGATTTTCAGCGTTGGCTGTCCGACACCCACGGGAACCGATTGCCCGTCCTTGCCACAGATGCCAACCCCCTGGTCGAGGGCCAGGTCGTTGCCAACCATCGAAATCTTACGCATCACCTCGGGGCCGTTGCCGATCAACGTGGCACCCTTGACCGGGCGCGTCACCTTGCCATTCTCGATCAGGTACGCCTCGGTTGCGGAGAAAACGAACCGGCCCGAGGTAATGTCCACCGAGCCGCCGCCGAAGTTGGTGGCGTACAGACCGCGCTGCACGCTGGCAATGATTTCCTCAGGCGCATGCTCGCCCGCCAGCATGAAGGTGTTGGTCATGCGCGGCATGGGTAGGTGACCGTACGACTGGCGGCGACCATTGCCGGTGCTTCGGGTACCCATCAAGCGCGCATTCATCTTGTCCTGCATGTATCCCTTGAGCACGCCATTCTCGATCAGCACGGTTCGTTCGGTGGCACAACCCTCATCGTCGATGCTCAACGAGCCACGCAGACCATCGAGGGTTCCATCATCAACCACCGAGCACAGCGGCGACGCTACCAGCTCTCCAACCCGGCCCGAATACGCCGAGCTCCCTTTGCGGTTGAAATCGCCTTCCAGGCCGTGACCAACGGCTTCGTGCAGCAACACGCCGGGCCACCCAGGCCCCAGCACCACAGTCATCGGCCCTGCGGGGGCAGCCTCGGCGTCCAGATTGACCAGTGCGCCGCGTACGGCTTCGTCTGCATACCCCGTTGCCCGATCAGCCTCCAGCAGCCAATCCAACCCGCAGCGTCCGCCACCACCCGCGAAACCACGCTCACGACGGCCGTCCTGTTCGACCAGGATGCTCACATCCAGGCGAATCAGCGGCCGCGCATCGGCAGCCAGCGTGCCATCGCTGGCAACGACCAGATTGGTTTCATAGGTTGCGCCGAGTCGGACGTTGACTTCGATGACTCGCGGGTCCAGCCCCCGTGCATGGCGGTCCACGCGTTCCAGAAGGGCAATCTTTGCGGCTTCGTCCCACGCTCGGAATCGGGTCGGTTGACGGGTACCGGGCAGGAATCGCACCGCCCGAAGCCGACTGAACCGCTACCCGTTTGTCCTGCCCGGCGCGGGCAATGCTTCGGGCGGCCTCCGTGGCACGTTCCAGGGCAGGAAGCGCGATGTCATCCGCATAGGCGAATCCAGTTCGCTCGCCGGTTACCGCACGCACCCCTACGCCACGATCGGTGCTGAACGCACCTTCTTTGACCAGACCGTCGTCCAGCACCCATGACTCGCTGCGCAGCGATTGAAAAAACAGTTCGCCAACGTCCAGGTCGCGTGACATGAGCCGGCCGATAAGATTCTCCACCACGCGCTGGTTCAATTCGGCCGGCGACCACAACGCTGTCTTGGCGGATTCAATCAGATCCATGCTTGTTCACATCCACGTCCACATCACCCGCGGGACTGGAATCCGTCGCTCCGCCATCACTACTCGATTCGTCCTCATCGGCACGCGTTTCAGCTTGGGCGGCGTCGTCCATCGATTTCGAAAAGACCTGATCGAAGGTCACGTTCGGTTCGTCCAGGGTACCGTCAATCCGGTATTTCGCACTGCTGAAGCTATCGATCTGGTCCCGGAACAACCGCTCTCCAACGAACACCGCGCCACCCAGAATCGGATTGGCGAACACACTCAGGTAGGCAGCATACCAGGGCAGACTATCGCTGACCGGAAGAGTCACCACCATCTCGTTGTCCAGCGCGCCCGACTCCAGATCTACCGTTCCGGCAAGACGGAAACTACCCCCGGTACCTTCCACCTCCATTGGCTGGGTGAAGGTCAGGAAACCATCGACCAGCTCGGTTTGCGCGGTGACCTTATCGAAGCTGATCCCCTTGCCGAATACGTCGGAGAAATCGAGCGTCATACGCTTCGCCAACGCCGCCAGGTTGAACAGCCCGAATATCCGTACCGTGCCGCTGCCACTCTGCACATCCAGAAACCGACCGTTCCTGATATCGACGTCCATGCTGCCACTGACATCCCAAAGGTCGAAATTCAAGGGTGAACCAGGCCAACTGAGATTTGCGTCAAGCCGCGCCTTCTCGCTTTCGATACTGGCCGCATAATCCCACTGCGGCAGCACCTCGGCCAGATTGGTCGCGGTGACCGTTCCGGCGAATCGGGACACGTTGTCCGACGTGTTCCAGTGGCCAGGCGCGTTGCTCTCGACGTGCAGGCCTTTGATATCGGCAATCACGTCGTGAATTCCAAACCCCTGGGCGTCGCGCCTGATCTTCATCTCCCAACTGCCGTAGCTGGACTCACCGATCAGAATTTCCTTGATGACCGCGTCCAGATCCGGCATCTGACTCAGATCGACGCCTTCCAGCGGGTCGCCGGTTTCCTCCTCATCCTCGGAGAACGAGATGTACTCCACCGCTACCTGCATCACCTCCGGCGGCCGCCACTCCATTGTACCCTTCAACTGCGGCCCCTCGACGCTGACCTGCATACCATCGCTGCCGCCCGAAGCGTCGATCAGCAGATCATCGAACGCAACGTCGCCAATGTAGGCTCGATCTATTTCAAATCCAGGAATCTGCCAGCGCTGATCCGAATCACTGTCCTCGACCAGCACCAGCAGATCGCTCCAACGCGAGAGATCCGCAGACTCGATCCGGCCGACCACGGTCAGGTCGTCCCGATCCTGCGGCGCAGCGACCCAGTCACTGCTCGCGCCCACTCTGACGAACCCACTGAGCCCGCCCGCATCGTGCAGCCGCAGCCACCCCGTAGCCCTGTCGGGCCAATCCATCTCGAGACTGGTGAAGCCTTCGTTAAAACCAATCATCAATCGCGTCAGCCGCGGTTCTGGCGCCGGTTTTCCAAAGGGTGGGTGGGCAATTCGATGGTCACGCCCTCCAGCGTGGTCACCACCTCCAGCCGGGGTGCTTCGTCCGGCCGCATCGCGAGTACTGCCGTAAAATCGGATTCACCGTCGATCAGCCCGTGATCGCCCAACTCCAGCCAGTCATTCACCTCGTCGGTCGTCACGTGGCCGGAGAGCGCCAGGCGCACGTCGCCTTCTACCGTCTCAATAGCGTAGCTCGCCGGACGATCGAAAAATCGGCCGGCGATCGGCTCCGCTGCGACCACGTAGGGGTGCCGATAACGCACAACACCGCTCAGGTCCTGCAGTGTCAATCCGAAATTCTGCAGGTCGAGGGTTACCCCGATCAGGTTCATCTCGAGATCGATATCGGGCGCCTCCTCATTCCCACCCAATGGCACGCGCAGGTCCAGTGCAAACTCCAGATCGCCCTCACCGGCCCAGCTGTCATCGACCTGGGGCAGCCATAGCTCGAGGGGCGATTCCCGAATGATGCGAAACGCGGCGGCGACGCTGCCTCGGCCGGGGCCGTCGACCTCGGCATAGCCACCCACGCGCGGCACAAATACCCGAACGTCCCGCAGTTCGAAATCGAGCAATGAGCCGCTCGACACATCGACCAGCGTCCCGGCCCGTGATATTCGGATCTCACCGTTCAGTTCGGTGGCGGCCGGCCAGTCCGCGTGAAAGCGAATCGCCGCATCCACCGCATCGCCGGAGATTTCCGCGTGCCGCATCAGCACGCCCGGATGCGTTCGAATGTGGCCCTGATAGGCGACCAGCGCGCGGTTGATATGTCCGGACAGCAGCGCCTCGCCGAGCCAGCCAACTAACTCCCGGGACAGCTTCCTCGGCACGTAGTGTTTTACCTCGACGACCGACATGTCGCGTATGTCGGCAAGCACCGCGAGGGGCTGTTCATAGCGGTCCTTCGGGCGACTCAGCACGAAACCGCCCTGGGCGTGGGTTGCCCCGCTGACCAGCCGCAGGTCATCGGCGCGAATGCCGAGGTAGCCGCGTTCGAACCATAGAAACACTGCTCCGCGGGCACCCTGGAACTCCGACTCGTGCTCGAATACATCGGGAAATCCAAGCACGATGTCGTCTTCGTCAATGACCAGTTCAACACCTTGCTCATAGCCGGTGACCACCGTCTCGGCGCGGCGTACCTTTGGCACGCCCCTGAAACTCTCGGCCGACAAGTTAGTGATTGTGGCGCGATACTCGATCCGGCCCTCGGACGGGTCTACGCGCAGTTGCACAGCATGGGCCTCGCCTGCCACATTCAGCCCCGACAGCCAGCCGTCGACAATCGCGTTTCCCGCCAACACGCTGTGCACCACGTCCGTTACCAGCTCCAGATCAACCGAATCAATCGTAAACGCCAGGTTGTCGAGCGACTCTTCAAGGTGCGCGCTCACCTCGACATCGGCGAGTTCCAGCAACACCCGTTCAGCGGCAGCGGCGATCCTTAACCCACCGATCCGGGCGCGCCACAATTCATGATCATCGTCGGCTCGTGCCTCCACGCGAAACGACACTTCATCCAACCCCCCGGTGGCTAATTGCAGATCGCTCAACGCAACGTCGAGTTGGCCGCGGCCTTCGCCGGACTCGACATGCCATCGGCCATGCACCTCCTCCAGCACCGCGCCGCCAGCACCAAACGCAATGCCCAACGCGGCCGGGATCACCAACCCGGTAGAATCCACCGTGGCCATTCCAGAGCCGCCGAGTCCAAGCAGGCTGTCGACCACGTCATAGCGCACCGCGGCCCCACAGTCGTCACAAGAAGGGTTGGCATTCCAAAGCTCCAGCACACCGGCGTGGGTTCCATTCACATTCCGGGTCGCTACGCTCGCCTGGTAGTCGCCCACCAGAATCAACGGGTCCGCCTCCTCCTCGAGCAACTCCGGAGATTGATCCTGCAGGACCGGGTCCTCCGCACGTGGGTCCTCCGTACGTTGGTCCTCCGTACGTTGGCCCTCCGTACGTTGATCATAGAATCGAACCCGTACGTTCGGTATTGAGATCGCATCGCTCTCACGCAACAGCGCCTCGATCGAGATCGGTAATCCGATCAGCGGCTGACCACCCGGCTGCCAAATGCCCTCGGGACTGCGGACCAGCGCCACCTCCACGGTGCCGACGCTCACCTGTCGCGCCACCAGCGCGCTGTGCAGAGCGCTCTCGAGCAGATCAAGCTCCACGACCACATCGCGCGCATAGCCACCGTTGAAGCGGATGCTCTGCGCGCTGATGATCGGGTTCAGACCGTGCCAGTCGCCGTTGAATCCGCGCAGCTCGATGCCCCGGGCACCGAGCAGCGAGTTGATCTGAGGCTCCAGGTCGTCGAGCCAGGGCACCAGCATGCGACCCGTGCTGGTCACAATCGCGATCAACACGGTAACGAAACACGAAAACCAGAACAGCCAGCGCAGTACCACCGTCACCTCAGCTCACCCACTCGAATGCCTGACATTCGACCGCCTGCAGCGCACTGTTTATTGGGCCGCGGCGCTTTCATCGGGTCGCGCCGCCTACGGACGCGGAACGCCCTGAACCAGCACCACATCGAACTGTTCGAGACCATAACTGGGTTCTACCTGGAAGCGCACCGCACGCCCGATCTGGGCGGCAAGCCACGCCACGCCATCGGACTCTTCATCCAGCAATCGATCCACCACACTCTGCGACCCTCGTACCAGGTAGTCGCGGGCGTCCTGGACGCCGGTGCCTGGAGAGCGCTCCGGACAGTGGTTACGGGCGTCCCGCATGATCGCCCGGAATACTTCGAAGCACACGGTTTCCTCGGTCTTCAGCAGGCCACGACCGCCACAGGAATCACAAGGCTCACACATTTGCTGTGCGAGGCTTTCACGGGTTCGCTTGCGGCTCATCTCCACCAATCCCAACCCTGAAAATTCGCCGATGCGGGTCCGTGCCGGATCCCCTTCCGCGGCTTTCTCGAGCGCCCGCAGAACCTGCCGTTGGTGCTCTTCATCCTCCATGTCGATGAAATCGATGACGATGATTCCGCCCAGATTGCGCAATCGCAGCTGACGGGGAATGACCGCAGCCGCCTCGACGTTGGCACGATAGACCGTCTCCTCCAGACTTCGCGCGCCGATGAAGCCGCCGGTGTTCACATCGATGGTGGTCATCGCCTCGGTCTGCTCGATGACCAGGTGTCCGCCACAGCGCAGCTCAACCCGCTTATCCATGGCCCGACTCAACTCGTCCTCGACTCCGAAGCGTTCGAACAGCGGAACAGACTCCTGATACTGAGTCACCCGGCTCTCGAACTCCGGAAGAAACCGAACAACGAATTCCCGGACCCGCTCGAACGTGGCGGCATCGTCGATCCGCACCGCTTCCAGTTCGGCACTGGCCAGATCCCGAATAACCCGCGTGTGCACGGGCAATTCTTCGTAAACCACCGCACCGGCGCCGGCTTTGGCCGCCCGGTCGGCGACGCGACGCCAGATACGCAGCAGAATCTCCATGTCGCTTTCCAGGTGTCGGTCCGCCACGCCTTCGGCGGCGGTGCGGACGATGAACCCGCAGCCTTCTGCTGCCGGGTTCGATGCACGAACCGCAGCCGTAAGGTCGCGAAGGCGTTCTCGCTCGCCTTCTTCTTCGATCCGCTGGGAAATGCCCACGTGATCGTTCCGCGGCAGCAACACCAGATATCGGCTGGCAATCGCCAGATTGGTGGTCAGACGGGCGCCCTTGCTGGCGATCGGGTCCTTGGCAACCTGTACCAGCAGCGTCTGCCCGTCACGAACGAGCTCGCGGATATCCCGCTGTTCCGCCACTTCACCGTCAGGCAGTATCCGTCGCGGTTCAATGTCCCGAGCATGCAGAAAACCAGGCCTGGCCAAGCCGACATCCACGAACGCCGCTTGCATGCCCGGCAGAACGCGTTGCACCCGACCCTGGTATATGTTGCCGGTGACGCTGTAGCCACCTGAGCGCTGCAGGTGGATCTCGGCGAGCACGTTGTTCTGCAGCAGGGCTACGCGGGTTTCGAACTCGTGAACGTTGATGAGCAGCTCTTCGGGCATCGGCGACCTCAAACACCACGGTGGTGCCATGTGTCCACGCCGGCGGCGCGCAACAACGCTTCTGTTTCGAACAACGGCAGTCCCATAATCCCGCTGTGGCTGCCTTCGATCCGCCGCACCAATATACCCCCAATGCCCTGGATCCCATACCCCCCGGCCTTGTCCCGGCCCTCTCCCGTCGCCCAGTAGCGCTGGAGTTGGGCGTCGTCAAAGTCGCCGAACCAGACGCGCGAGCTGGACACCTCAACATCGAGCGTCCGGTTGGCGCCGCGGAGCGCCGAGACCGCTACCGCCGTCAGTACAACGTGTTCGCGACCGCTCAACAGTCGCAGCATCGCGAGTCCCGCCTCTCGGTCCGCCGGTTTGCCCAGTACCACATCGTCCACCACTACAACGGTATCCGCGCCCAGTACCGGTAGCTCAGAGTCGCCAGCTCGCGCGGCAAGCGCCGCTTTCGCGGCCGCAAGCCGCCGCACCAGCATGTCCGGGGTTTCATCTGGACGCGCCGATTCATCGCAATCTACCGGCCGAACACTGACGCCAGCTGAAGCCGATCGAGCAGCTCTGCCCGTCGTGGCGACCGGGAAGCAAGAATCAGTTGCGGCGCGGGCTGCGACATCGACCCTTCAGTCGACTCCGAATTGGGAATGAATGCGACTCAACGACGCGTAGACCAGCGGCCAGATCAGCATGCTGATGACCGCCGGCGCCACGAAGCGCCAATCGAACTGGCCGTCGCGGGCGAATATCTGCACCACGCTACGAAACAGATCAGCCGCCAGGACCAGCCCCAGTATCACCGCGCCTTGTTGCGGCACCGAGTACATCCGCAGGCGTTCATACAACGACCAGGTAACATAGGTCAGCGTCGCGAGGCAGATAGCATTAACGCCGAGGGGGTCACCGCGCAACACATCCAGCAACAACCCGACGCACCAGGCACTGATCATGCCGACCCGGTCCGGGAGGACCATTACCCAGTAAAACATGACCAGTATCACCCACTCCGGGCGCAGCCAACCAAGCCATTGGGGCAAGCTTTCCGGAAGATGAGCCACGGCCAGCATCATTGCGATCGCAATCGACAACAGAATGATCCAACCACCACGAAAAGGGTTCATGGCGCGCGACCTTCGGCCGGGTCGTCGTCGCCCGCCGCGGCGCTTTCAAAAGCCGCCGCGGCGCTTCTCTCGTCGAAAATCAACAGGACGTGGCGGCTGCGATCCAGCGCCGCCAGCGGTCGCGCGATCACTTGTGTGTACAGCCGCGTCGGGTCGACCTCCACGCTCACCACTTCGCCCACCGGATAGCCGGGGGGAAACCGCCCGCCCAGCCCGGAACTGACCAGTAAGTCGCCCACTTTGATGTCGGCGGTTGTCGGCACGTTCTCCAGTTCCAGGCGGTCCAACCGACCGGTGCCCGCGGCAATGCTGCGCACATCATTGCGATTTACCTGTACCGGGACCGCGTGGGTCGCGTCGGTGATCAGCAGCACCCGAGAGAAGAAATCCGAAACTTCCACAACCTGCCCGAACAGGCCTCGAGCGTCGATCACCGCCTGACCGACCACCACTCCAGCAGTGCTACCCTTGTCGACTATTACCTCGAACTTCGACGGTCCCGGCACCACCCCCGTCAGTTCGGCTACCAGGACTTCGGCGCCAAGTCGGGAACGACTGCCCAGCAACTCGCGTAGTCGCGAGTTCTCTTCGCGCAGCACGACGAATTGCTGGGAGATCTGCGACAGTTCCAGACCCCGCCGTTCGAGCAGCTTGTTGCGCTGCTGCAGCGCGCCGCGACTAGCGAACGATTCGGTCACTTCCGCAGTCACCGAGTAGGGCGTCTCGGCGAACACGTACAAGGGGCTGACCACGGTTCCCAACACGCTGCGCAGCGGATCGAGCAAACGGGAATTGACGTCCACCACCGCCAGCAGCGTCGACACGATGGCCATCGCCAGGAGCAGGTACCCGGCGCCGGACTCTCTAACGAACAGCGCTTTGATAGGCGCCTCAGGCTGTCCGCAAAACGGTTCGCATTATAACGTCACGGGCGCGACCGCATGATCAGTCCGTGGACAGCAGATCCGCGTTTCCAGCCTCGTCCATCAACTCCAATGCCTTACCACCCCCCCGAGCGACACAGGTCAATGGATCCTCCGCAATGATCACCGGCAGCCCGGTTTCCTCGGCCAGCAGCATGTCCAGGTCGCGCAACAGCGCGCCGCCGCCAGTCAGCACCAGGCCCGTTTCCGCAATATCCGACGCCAGCTCTGGCGGGGTCTGCTCGAGCGCGCTCTTCACCGCCTGCACGATCATCGACAGCGGTTCCTGCAAGGCTTCCAGAATTTCGTTGCTGTTCAAGGTGAAGCTGCGTGGCACACCTTCAGCCAGGTTGCGCCCACGCACATCGATCTCACGTTGTTCTTTCTGCGGGTATGCCGTACCAATTTCCTGCTTGATCCGCTCGGCCGTCGCCTCGCCAATGAGGCTGCCCTGGGTACGTCGCACATAGGCGACGATGGCTTCGTCGAACCGGTCGCCACCGACTCGCACGGTGTCTGAATAGACCACCCCGTTCAATGAAATGACGGCGATCTCGGTGGTACCACCGCCGATGTCGACCACCATCGTGCCCACCGCTTCGTGCACCGGTAGACCCGCGCCGATCGCCGCGGCCATGGGCTCTTCGATCAGGCGCACATCGCGTGACCCCGCGGACAGCGCGGATTCCCGGATCGCGCGCCGTTCCACCTCGGTGGACTTGCACGGTACGCAAACCAGCACCCGCGGACTCGGTCGAATGAACGAGTTCTCGTGCACCTTGCTGATGAAGTATTTGAGCATCTTCTCGGTCACCAGAAAGTCGGCGATGACGCCGTCTTTCAGTGGCCGGATAGCCGTTATGTTGCCCGGCGTGCGACCCAGCATGCGTTTCGCATCCAGGCCCGCGGCGGCCGCCGTCTTGGTGTTGTGGTGGTGGCGAATTGCCACCACCGAGGGCTCGTTCAGCACGATACCCACGTCACGCACGTAAATGAGCGTGTTGGCCGTTCCCAGGTCAATCGACAGATCGCGCGAGAACAGCCCCCGAATGTTTTTGAACATCTATTGCTTCTATCGGTTGCGTCTTGAGGCTATTGCTTCTTGAGGTGCTTCAGATTTGGGTTGAGGAAGATTTCAACTTCCTGAAAATCCCGGAAAGTGTGCGGAATCGCTTGAGAAGAATCGCGTAACTCTAGCAACGGCACCAATTCTGGGCAAGGTACGTTTGTGGTAATGTGACCTTCTTCGCGCCCTGTGTCGACACGGCGGCAGTTCAACAGACCCACTTCATGACGATTCATCAAGACGACATTGCCAAGCTTTGTCGGTT
>PVMK01168898.1_pt1 | contig 14380 bp, 12 predicted proteins | sample 1853481 | NCBI WGS metagenome assembly PVMK01 (sample SAMN08533507, study PRJNA380276) | Marine sediment metagenome, whole genome shotgun sequencing project. | reverse complement strand
CGGCGCGTGCCCGGATAGTGCCCGCAGTGGTTCGATAATATCGATTCCACCCTGCATCGCACGTGCCGACACCAGCATCTCTGGAACAAATACTTCGCCGCTTGAAAACTGGTCTCCAACTTCACGAAGCGCCGGGATCATGGTGACATTGAGTAGCTCAACGACATCCTCATTGTTCTCGACTGCGTTTTGAACCTGTTCGATAACAACCTCACGCTCACCAAATACGATAGCGTCGTATAGTTCGTCATTGATGCTCATGTTTTTTCCTCAATCAAATAAATATGCGACAGCAGCGCCAAAACCATGCCGAAGTAAAAGACTACATAATTAATGACGTCGAAGTCAATGAATATTTGCGCCTTAAAAACAGCCATTTGACTTAGTTTGATCTATGTCACGTTTAATAATAATTAAATATTATTGCATTCGAAGTCTTTACCTGAACAAACCACCAACAAAGACATAGCCAGAGTCGATTTACATCGACTGCGGCAACTGATATTGTCACGACCGGCCGGCGTTACAGTTTCAGAAAAATCAGAATTATTGTTTATTTAGACTTCGCAACCATTTTTTGTGATTCATCTTAACTACCTGTATATATTAATTAATATAATATTTACTAGTACCTTTATAATCATTTAATTGAATAGATAATGGTTTCGAAGTATATTCTCGTAATATTTAGTCACTTTACGCGGGCAAACACTCGCTATAATCGACAAGGGACGAGATGACAGGCACCATTAAAACCACCTTTTCAGACGCCGGATCGCAAAACCCGGAAACGGGTTACAGCTCTGAAAACGACCTGGTCGATTACATTCTGGGTATCACTTTTGAAATCTGGGAACAGGGCCGGATAGACAATATCCATGATTATTACGCCCGGGAAGTCGAGGTCTACAGTCTTGATGGAATGACGACCAGCGCGAAGGAAATGGTCGACAAAACACATTCGACCCTCGCTTCTTATCCTGATCGACTTTTGATCGCAGATGATGTCATCACCAGTGGTTCAGCGAAACAGGGATTCTCCTCTCACCGTATTGTCAGCCCCATGACCAATCTTGGTGACACCGCTTTCGGACCGGCCACCGGGCACAAGCTCCAGGCCATGAACATCGCGGACTGTGAAGTCAATGACGGACTGATTACCCGGGAGTGGCTGGTGCGGGACAACCTGGCCGTGATCAGACAGCTTGGGATCGATCCGCTTGAGTGTTCGCGGGTCATTGCTCAACAGTTTGATGACAAGCAAACTGCGTGGCTGTCCTCAGAGTTCGCAAGAACATCCAACGCCAAACCAGCGTCTTTCCTCGCGCAGGACATTCTGGAAAATTGCTGGATCAAGGGGGACAACAAGGCGCTTGAATCTTACTACGCACCGTATTGCGTAATGAAACGCGCCCCACTATCTATTTATTCCGGAAGGGAAGAGGTTCTCAGACACTATGCTGATTTGCGAAGCGCGTTTCCCGATGCAGCCCTGAGCATCGACCATGTTTGCAGCCAGCCATTTGACAAGAACAATGAGCGTGTTGCTGTGCGTTGGAGCATCGCCGCATACTACCAGGGTGAATTTGCGGGCAGGCCTGCAACCGGAAAACCCGTTTACATTATGGGTGTGACACACTGGCAAATGGTAGATGGCCGTATCGCCGCTGAATGGACCGTATTTGACCGACTTGCCGTACTGGCTCAGACTCATTTGTAGGTTGAACTATCCCGTTACTGATTTTTAAAGGTGTATTGGCTGAAACTCCGACCCAAAAATCTGATCACATGTGCAGCGCTCTCCTGCTGCCTGCTATCGGGTATAAACGCCTGCACACATAACGCTGCAAACAACCCCACCGCCTCCACTGCAAATTCCACCCATTACCTCAAATGGGAAGACGTACACCTTGACTCCCTTACAGATATCTCAATCGAATCACTACGAAAAAGACGCTACGAATCAGTCATCAACATTGAATCCCGTCTCGACAACACCGAAGAGGGATTGAAATACCAACAGCATTATTCCGGCGACGGGTCACCCGCTTATAACACCTATCTCGCGTCCTACAGTTCCGACGGTAACCGGGTTTACAGCCGCATTGATATTCCGTCCACCGCACCACCCAAAGAGGGTTATCCGGTCATGGTATTTATGCACGGATGGGTTGGAATCAATGACGCACCGGAGTTTGATTTTGGCTACAAAGCCGGTTCACTTGATTCCCGCTATATTGATGCATTTGTAGATGCCGGCTACCTGGTGCTAACGCCAGGCTGGCGTGGTCACGGGAAAGTGAACGGAATCCCGGCCGAAGGCATTGAATTTATGCAAACCTGGGATAATGGTAGCTATATCAGCCCGATATTCTATGCGATAGACGTATTGAACCTGGTAGATGGTATTCAGACAATCGAACAGATCAACTGGCATGAATGGGGCATAGAGAACGACCGGACACCCCGGGTCGACAGCAGCAAAATCCATGTAAACGGTCTCTCCCAGGGAGGGGATGCGGCATTGACGGTGATGGCCGTATCGGGTGAAAACTCCAGCCTAAGAAACGCAGTTCACTCCGGATCTCTGTGGTCAGGTTGTTTTGGTACCCGTTTTGCACAGGCCTCCGTCTATGGCCCAATGGCCGACACACTGGAAGCATTCATGTCCGGTGATGAAACATGGACAGGCAACGCGACCGGTAAAGATGGTCGGATCAACCCGAATTTTGTTTTTGCCTGGCCGCCCGACTGGATTGGCACACTGGACAAAAACTCACCAGAATGGACCTGGCAGCCCGATAACTGGAAACTGGACACCGTCGCCGAATCACTTAATATCAAGTTTTCCCAAATGTACGATGCGGTTAATCAAAATGTCGCCAACATTAATGATGCCACCTTCAGCATCGAAACCGATGAATCAGGCAAGGCCGTTGTAAAACACGACCTCCGGATCTCAGATGCCATGTACAGGATAAGCGCATACAATTATGAAAACTTCCTGACCGAACCCATACTCTTTCACCACTCTGACCAAGACTACTATTCAATTCCCGAGTGGAATGCAGAGCTTTCCGCACGCATCAATACCGCCGGCGGTAACAGTGTCGATTACAATTATCCCGGAAATACACATTCATTAACTGTCAGCAAGCACGAGTGGTTCAGTAAGAAGGACACCATCGAAGGTCTTGGAACAATGATCAAGCGTGATCTGGATCTGCTAGATACCGCGTATACTGATCATGAAGTGAAGCACTAACCAGGAGTTTGTCCATTTTGCATAAACTGCTTACCCTTCTTCTGTTTTTCACCGCCAGCCTAATGGCGCATGAACCCCTGACAGTTAACAGCATTCCCGTCAACCCGCTCTCGGTCAGCGGCCTGCGTCAATTGGCGGACGCAGAACCGGTGGAATTCACGCCCGAATACAACCGCGAACCCCTTGGGGGCATTCAGCAACAGGTGCTCTCATTCAGTGTAGATGGCCTGCGCCAATTTGCACTTGTATTACAACCAGAGGGCCCTGTACCTGAAAACGGCTGGCCAACGCTGTTAATAAACCACGGTCACCACCCCAACCCACCACAATACGGGCGTATTGCAAGCGGTGAAACCGACCGGCCAGGTGACTACTACCGGGCACTGCCATTGGCTTTCGCCAGGCACGGCTTCCTTGTGGTAGTGCCTGATTTTCGCGGACACAATGACTCTGAAGGGGCAAAATTCGCTCAAGGACCACTGGAATCCAACTGGTATAGCCGCGATTCTATTGTCGCTTTTCGAGCCATAGACTCATTACCCCAGGCAAGCCGACTAAACCGATTTATGTGGGGACACTCGATGGGTGGCGCGGTCACACTGCGCGCCATACTTGCCCTGGGGAACAGGGTCAGAGCTGCCAGCATCTGGTCATCCACTACCACCGACACCCATAAAGGCGCGCTGTATTACTCACTAAATCACCCGGATATCGAAGATAATTTTTCTGCTCAAAAAGCTGCCCTCAACACACTGCAATTACAAATCAATGCCCTGCCCTTTGATTACCATTCCGACCAGGGCGATGCCAGTCGATTTCTCAGTCAACTGGAAACACCACTAAACATCCACCACTCAGTGTTGGATCTCAAAAGCACACCCTATCACTGGTCTGTGGAATTAACCGGCAAACTCTTTATCCAAAACCAGCCATACAACTTCTACAGCTATAAGGGCGATCGGCATTTATTCGAGGGAGAAAACCTGTCAGTGGCAACACTCAGGGACGTTGCCTTTTTCAAAAGTCTGCTGACAACACAAGACGATGTGAATTGACCGCAGAGCAGGACCACAAACCCCGTTGAATTTCCGGTACCAGTGCACACTCCCACGAGGCATTGGATGATCAGGTACGCAATATTTGTTTCATCCGGCCAAGCAAATCCAGGCCCTGCAATGACAGGAAGTGAAGGATATCGATAAATATCCAGTTCTCTGCCAGCTTGTCACCATCACGACGATAAATATCCACCACTCGCATTTCGCTTGGGTGATCCGAAGCTGGTAAACCCAACCAATTACCGCTGGTTTTCATCGACAGGTTCGCCCAGCCAAAAAAGCCACCGAAACAACCTTCAGAAAAGCGGCAAATATGACCATTGAACACGATGTCTTTCAAATGCGCGCGGAACGGGTCCTGGTGTTGTTTCTCATAACGTTCACGGGTATAGGTTGCACCGATGCCAGCTGGACCAAACCAGATCATATCCTTGTGCCATGTGCGCGCCAGTTGCTCCTCGGGTGAGCGCTTGTAGGACGTTGTCAGGTCGGTGATCAACTGGTTGATCAGGTCATTGGTCTTTTTACTTTCAGCCACATCCTGCTTGTCAAACATCAGGCCGTCATGTGTGCGTGGACCCGGGGTTATGAACGCAGCACCGGTCTGCAATGGCAGCGGATTCAATCCAACCTGTTGCATCACGCTGATGATGTCACAAAAAAGTGCTGTCTCGGCGATCTTTCCATCGACAATCCGGTTGAATTCCACGTAACGCAGAAAAGCCATTTTTCCACTGGAGGGGATGCCAAGCCATGCCTCGTCAAACAGTCCCATCATGTGACCCATGGAGCAGACCCATTCACTTTCACCGTTATCTTCAGCATTCAAGCCGGCCATAAATACATCCTGGCGACGCTGTATGGAGGTGAAGGACTGACGAAAAGGCTTCCAGAACACATTGGCCACATCATCTGCGCTGTGTTGCTCGTAAAATGGATGCATTCCACGCCAAAGATAGTCGTTTGCGGTGTGAGCCTGGATGATGGTGTTGATCTCATCGCCTTCAGCGGCATCCAGTGCTCTGTAATAATCCAGCACCAGAGATTTATTATCTTGAAAGTCTGACATCGATATTTTCCTTTCTAAAGCATCCAATCATTAATGATACGTCCCTTGATAACCCTGTGTTGCGTAATACTCCCAGGATGTTTCAAATGACTATTCCTCCGGCCTTGGCGGCTCGGCACGGCCTTCGTCGTACTTTTCCCAACCTTCGCCGTTAAACACATCTACACCCAACTGTGCCAGCACCAATGGGAAGTCTACATTGACCCAGTTGTCAGAAATCCTGCCATCCTTGACCTTCCAGAAATCGGTATACTTGATTTTGACGCGCTTGCCGGTCGCAGCAATCCCCATGAATTCACCACTGTGTATAGCGTCTATATAACCAAATGCTGCGACCCATTCACCCTGTGCGATGCGAGCTTCTTCAATATATTGACGATCTGAAAAAGCTGCCCGCAATGGCAATTGCCAATTTCTGCGAAACTCCGCTATTCCATTCTTGTTGCCACAACCCGTATTGGCCATCCAGCGAAAATCGGGGTGAAAATGTGCTTCCATATCGTTTGACCCGGCCTGTAATGCTTCGGTCATCTCAATGGCTGTGGCCATTGTCTTCTCGGTTTCACCGAGATCATTGTCCCTGGTTAAATGCGGATTCCTTATATTATCCATTTTCTGTATTTCCTCAATTTAAGTTCTGCCAAACGCTTACCTGCGGTCGGCGATTGGCAACCTGGGTGATCAGTTCTGGTCGTCGTCAGGCGAGTATCCCCAACGGAGGCGTTCTACTGCTGACCGACCAGAACTTCGACACATCTGGTAACACGTACGACATCTCCGATACAGGCGTACCGAGCCAAAGCACCATTTCGGCAAGATACTCATCCATAGAGGTAGTCGGCATAAAGCTGCCACCACCAATATCGAGGGAACTGCCCTTGTCTAGATGCGGATAATCACCGAAGATTCGACCGCCTTGCACCCCGCCTCCCATGATGATGTGGTGACCGCCCCAACCGTGATCGGAGCCGCTGTGGTTCGATTCCAGAGAACGTCCGAATTCCGAAGTCGTAAACGTCGTAACATCATCAAATACGTCGTGCTCTATTAACGCATCACGAAATGCTGCCAAGCCACGACTGAGCTTTGGCAACAGGACAGCCTGATTTTTTAGTAGTTGGTGATGCTGATCCCACCCATCGAACTGGACAAAGAAGATCTGCCTGCGAGCCTCGAGCCTGCTCCGTGCCGCAATAATCCGGGCCACCTGCTCCAGGTCTGCCGAAAATGAATCCGACGCGAAACGGGTCTTGAATTCACGGATATCTGCAACAGCGTCCTCGACGATAAACCTGCACTCGGTTTCTACTTTTTCCAGTAGCCGTGTTTTGTACCGGACACTCCAAGGACGACCGGAACTGATGGCTCGCTCCGACAGTTGTTCATTGAAGTAGGAGAAGTTGACGCCGACCGGCAAACCCGAGCGCTGCTGATACGGGCTGGACTGAAGATTGGCCGCCGTCGAACAGGCCCCAAGCTGCATCACATTCCTGCCAGACATTGAGATATTTGTTGGCAACCGGTTCTGCCAGCCGGAATCGCCCAACACGTCAGCAACCCTGCCTGCCCATCCAGTGTGAAGCCGGTGATTGGCTGCACCGTGATGCCAACGCGCAATGAGGCCGGAGTGTGACAAGTCAGGCATGCGGACACTGTCCGGTCTGCCAACCGGGCTCTGCATCGGTCCCGCGTTGGCCAGTAGTGCGATTTCACCGGCCGCATAAAGCTCGTGTATCTCGCGCAATCCGTAGTGCAAGGCGTAAGACCGACCTTTGCTATCGCCCCGGTGCAAGGGCAGTAACTCATTGCGATTCAGAGAAAGGCGGCCGCGGCGTTTTGCGTAATTTTGATACGCCTGGGCGTCCGTTGGAACCAGCATATTGAAGCTATCAGCACCGCCACCCAATGCGATACAAACGAGCGCCCGGTAATGCGGCACCCCCGCTGAAACTTCGGCCTGAACATTGCCGAAAAGAGAGGCAGCACCTGATGTGGCAGTTAGTGCACAGCCCGATTTCAGAAATTGCCGTCGTGTCAGCATTTTGAATTTTGTTTCCTGTTTACCGGCTTACCACACCCGACGTGGCTCGGTTGGGATCGATGGTAGCCCAAAATGTACTTCGAATGCAATTTGTGTCAATATCGCCAAAATCAACATGGAAGGTAACCACATGGCGGACTGGAAATCACGTAACCAAAGAAACAAAGCCGTTATCTGGGAGTACTGGCAGCGCATGAATCACGCACAGGCGAAAGAAGTGCCCGGCATCATTAAAAAGGCCTACCACAAGGACGTTGATTGGAATGGACCGCAGCCGATCAATCAGATTCGCGGCTCGGACGCGTTGATCAGGGACTTTTGGGAACCTGTGTTGCAATCGTTTCCCGATCTCAAACGCTAAGCCGACATCCTCATGGGTGGAGTCGAGAGCGAGGAGGACTGGGTATCCGGCACCGGTTACCTGACTGGCACTTTCGTGCACGACTGGCTCGGCATACCCGCGACCGGCAGGAAATCACACATCCATTTCGGTCAGTTTTTCGTGATGCGTGATGGGAAAATCGCAGAAAGCTACTGCATTCTCGACATTCTCTCGGTCTTCAAGCAGGCCGGTTTCCAGGTGCTTCCGAATGCGTTGGGGCGTGAGGGTGGCAAGGTACAAAAGCCCCGCGGTGGAGATGGAATCCTGCTCATGGAACAGGATGAAATCGAAGGACGCAAGTCCAGGCAGCTTGTAGAAGCAATGTGGAATGGCCTGATGCGTTACGTGCGCGAGCGGGACATGGAAAACATGAACACAATGGAACAGCATCATTACTGGGACGCTGATTTCCACTGGATGGGCCCAACGGGTATCGGCTCAACCCACAGTATCACAGATTTCCAGGATTTCCATCAACGCCCCTGGCTCACCGGTTTCGGTGACCGTGGCCTCGACATTGAGCGAGATGGGCGTTACATGGGCTTGATCGGCGAAGGGCAGTACGCCTGCGGGGGTATTTGGGACCAGGAGTTCTCCACCCAACATGGCCAGTACATGGATATTCCTGCGACCGGCAAGATGATGACGCTTCGCGATTTCGACTGGTACAAGCGTGACGGCAACCACTTTATTCAGAACTGGATACCCATCGATATCATTGATCTCTTCAAGCAATTGGATGTGGACCTGTTCGATCGTATGCATCGCCAGCACGAACTACGCAAACGCGGCATTAACTGGTGGAATCTTCCCGTCGATGACGTGAGTGCATTAGCCAACAGTCGGCGCAAGTACTGATGCGGTAACGCTGCCGGGTGTAGGTAACGTAACGCCTATGCCCGTCGGGCCATAGCAGGCCATGTCTTCCTGCCAGCTTTGGCACACATCTTCCATATTGCTGACTTCGTAGTTTTTCATATAGCCGCCTTATCTTCATGATATATATCGTTTATATATCATATTATACGATTTATTAACATTATTATTGCATTCGAAGTACATTATGCTTATGATTCCTTAGTAAATCTCTGCCCAAGGCGGTTGATACCTGTGCACACACAGCACGATTAGCCACCAAACCAAAGCGCTCCGATCTACTAACAATCTGAACGAGAGGAAGGATATGAACAGGTCAAATCATCACGCCAATCACCACCTGGCAAAAAAATCCCTGGCATTGGCCGTGACTGCGGTCTTGGCATCCCAGGCTGCTCAGGCCCAACAGGAAGCAAACGCCAACGACGGCATCCTTGAGGAAGTCATCGTCACCGCTTCCAAGCGAGAACAGGCGGTCCAGGATCTGTCCATGTCTGTGACCGCCCTCGGTATGGAAGCGCTCGAACGTGCCCAGGTGACTGATATCTCCCGGCTCGACACCATGGTTCCCGGCCTGCAGTTCGCCTCCTCCGGTAACGAGGTGCGACTGGCATTGCGCGGGACGCGCCAGAACAACGTGGGCACCGAAGGCGAACAGGCCGTTGGTATCTTTGAGGACGGCGTATATGTCCCGACCTCCACGCAGGCAATGGGCTCCTACCTCGACATTAATCGCATCGAGGTGTTGCGCGGTCCACAGGGCACGCTATACGGTCGCAATACGTTTGGCGGGACAATCAACATCGTTACAAATGACCCGGACCCCAGCGCCTTCTACGGCAATGTCGAGGCATTGTACGGTGACTATGACCGCATCAAGCTGCAAGGCGTGGTCAACATCCCGATCACCGATGACTTTGCACTGCGCCTGGCTGCGCTTAGTGACCAACACGACGGTTACATCGTCAACACCTGGATACCAGGCCCGTCTGATGACCTGAACGACCGGGACGACACGGTTGTGCGCGCCAGTTTGCTGTGGAACGTAACGGAAAATTTCACCGCCAAATTCAAGGCCACGATTAACGACCGCAAGAGCAATGGGTCTGCCATCTGGGGCTATCAGCAGATCGGCGGCTACATCGACGGCGAGTACTTCCCGGGCCACCCGTTCGCACCGGCGAATGCTTCCGACAACTTCGACCAGGGCCCGTGGCTCATCGCGCGTGACCTGAAGGGTGACGGGGACATCGACAACAGCGTCTATACACTGGACCTGGCATGGGATTTCCCCGATTTTGCAACCCTCAAATTCATCGGCAATACGACGAAAATGGATGGGCAACAGAATTACGACTCGGACTACTCCGATGGCTACGACGAAGGTAGCGACTCGGGAAATAACGGTTTTACTGGTTGGCAATCTTCCCAGGACACCTGGTCCACCGAGCTGCAATTGGTGTCCAACACCGATGGCCGCGTCGACTGGATGCTGGGCCTGTACTACTATGACCAGACCGCCAACTGGAATTGGCTCGAACTGGTGGACGGCGTGTTCGAAGTGCCACACTGGGACGACCAGGGCGATTACCTGTCCGATTCCTTCGGCGCTTTCGGCAATGCCACCTTCCACGTCAACGACGATGTGCGCCTGCTAGGCGGCCTGCGTTATGCCGAGGACAGCAAGAAGCAACGCGACCAACTCGACTGGGGTGTTTGGCCACCCGTGGCCATACCCGGCAGCGGTAGTGAGGGGGAATGGGACAAGATACTGTGGAAAGCCGGCGCGGAGTATGACCTCAACGATGACATGATGACTTACCTCACCGCCTCGACCGGCTACCGCGCGGGCGGCATCAACCCTGCCGGTATGGGCATACCGCCGACTTTCGATCCTGAGGAAGTCCTGGCCTGGGAGATCGGGTTGAAGAGCACTCTGCTCGGTGGCGCCATGACCATGAACGTGGCGGCCTACTACAACGACTTCACGGATATGCAGGCCCAGTCCTTCGGCACTATTGAGGGCTCCGTCAACGTCTTCGAGTTCACTGAGAACGCCGGTTCGGTCGACGTCAAGGGCATCGAGGTCGAGATGAATTGGGTGCCTGGTGGCGACTCGAACTGGCTCATTGGCGCACAGTTCGCCTATATGAACGCCAAATTCGGTGAATACAGCATCTCCAAGATCTACGGCGTCGGAGATCTCGGCGGTCGCCGGGACCTTAAAAAAACAGATGCACCGCTGCTGTCGCTGAAGGGCATGCACCCGGCTATGTCGCCTACCTACACTTTTGGTACGCAGCTGTCCTACGACTGGGTGCTGGGCAACAACAGCGTGATCACGCCCTATGTGCAGCTCTACTACTCGGATGACTATTACGGGTTCGACCTCAACATGCCCGGCAACAACCAGGATGCCTATGCACGCTGGGATTTTCGCCTGATGTGGGATTCTCCTGAGGGCAACTGGCATGTGAACGCTTTTGTGCTGAATGCGGGCAACGAAGAGGTCTTCACGCGTGCGCTGATCTTTAATTCCGGCGCACGACCTGATGCCGCCTCCATCCAGACGAACTGGAACAACCCGAAAACCTGGGGAGTCGCGGTGCGATATAATTTCTGATTAGACTTTAACTCTGTGCAAGTCCCCTTTAGATGCTTCCGCCACGGCGGAAGCATCTTTTTTTGACCCGCAGGACGACGGATAACCCGCACAATCCCAATGGATGTCAAAACTGTTAGCATAGACCCTCACCGACCACGGCCATGAACTTGCCGAATAGACAACACTTTGCCAATCAGCTTCGAAAGGCCTGGGATCAACATCAGGCAGGGCAACTGGCCGCCGCCGGGCTGGTTTATCGTGACCTGCTTACCCAGGCACCGGATGATCCTGACCTGAACAATCTGGCCGGACTACTACAGCTACAATCCGGGCAGCCCGTCCTGGCCGAAAAGCTCATTCGTCGAGCCTTACAGGCCGAACCCGGCAACCCCCAATCACATTACAACCTGGGCATGGCTTGCAAGGATCAACACCAGTGGGAAAAAGCGGCCGAGGCCTTTCGGGCCTGCGTGGACCTGGCGCCTGACAATGCCGAGGCCATGAACAGCCTTGGCAACGCGCTGCGATTGAATGGAAAATTGAAAGATGCCCTCGATTGGCTCAAGCGTGCCCTCGCCGTGCAACCCGGCCATCCTGCCGTCCTGCTTAACCTGGGCATGCTGCACAACCAGCTGGGCAGGCACGGGGAAGCTGAGGGCTTCCTGTCACAGGTTGTCGCCGTCCAACCCCGAAATGCCGAGGTCTGGAACGACCTGGGCGTGGCACGCAGCAAGCTGGGCAAGCCCGAGGAGGCCTTGCAGGCCTATCGCGAGGCCACGCGGGCAAGTCCTGATTTCTCCCGTGCATGGCTGAACCGGGGACAACTTGAAGAACAACTGGGCCAATTGGAAGCTGCGGCCAGATCCTTCCAACAGGCTATCTCTTCGGATCCTGTCTTGATCGATGCACACTTCCATCTCGCCCACCTGCGCAGCCACTGTTCAACCCCTAAGGAAATAGATGCCCTGGAAACGCTTTGGAACCAGGGCGGTCTGGACAACACCCAGGCATCGCGGCTGGCATACGCCCTTGGCTTCGCCCATGAATCGAACGGTGACCATGACCGTGCGTTCCACTACATGAGTGAAGCTCACCGCTTGCTGGGCAAACGCCACCGCTTCGATATGGAGTCTCACCGCGAAGCTGTGCTGAATAACATAGCCCTGTGTACCGCTGAAAATCTTGTTGCATGGTCCAATCCACAGAGCCGGGATGAGCAGCCAGTGCTAATCTGCGGCATGCCTCGCTCGGGTACGACGCTTATTGAGCAGATTCTGGCCAGTCACCCGCAGGTGTTCGCCACCGGAGAGCAGACCATTCTGGCCCGTCTGGCTGGTGAACTGACGGCTGAGACCGGCACCCACTTTCCCGCATGCCTGCCAAACGCGAGCGAGGAATGGTTGGTTGATGCCGCCAGGCAGTACCAGGAAACCGTGCTGACACTCACCAGTGATGAGTCGAGGGTTACCGATACTACCCCTATGAATTACCTATACCTGGGGCTGATCGCGATACTATATCCCAAGGCGCGCATTGTGTTATGTATGCGCGATCCTCTGGACAACTGCCTGTCCATCTACCGGCAACCGCTGACCGGCCCGCACGCCTATGCCCACGACCTGGAAACACTGGGTCAGTTTTACGCCCTGCACACACAATTGGCCCGGCATTGGCAGGAAATATTCCGATCCCGACTCCTGGTTCTTCGCTACGAGGAATTGGTGGACAACCCGGAACAGGTAACCAGGGGTCTGCTGGTACACTGCGGCCTGCCCTTCGACTCGGCCTGCCTGGCCTTCCATGAAACTGATCGCCAGATCAGGTCACCCAGCGCAAGCCAGGTACGGCAACCGCTGTACAGTAGCTCGGTTGGCGCCTGGCGAAAATATGAACACCACCTGGCTCCTCTGAAAAAGGCGTTGGGACTACTGGAGGATTGACGAAATGAGCATCGAACTGAACCAGGCCAACAAGCGTCTGGTCTGGGATTTCTGGACGAGCCTGGAGGCTTCCGGACCGGACGCGGCTGAGTACGTGGCCGCATCCTGCATGACACCCAACATGCCATGGCACGGCCCAGACCCCATCAACGGCCTCACCGGGGCCAGTGAATTTGCCAACCGCTACTGGCGGCCATTGCTGCGCGCGTTTCCCGACCTGCGCCGTAGTTGCCACATGTTCCACGGGGGTCGCTCCAACGGTCGTGCCGACGGCCAGGGTGATGGCCGCATGTGGGTTGGAGGAACCGGCTGGTTCACCGGCACTTTCACCCGGGACTGGCTAAACATCTCGCCCAACGGCCGGGAAGTGCGCATTCGCTGGGGTGAACTATGCTGCGTGGAGAATGGCCGGATCACCGAAACCTTCGTGCTGCTGGACGTGATCGACCTGATGATGCAGGCAGGATTCAAAATCCTGCCACCCACCCGTGGCAAGGATGGCATCTATCCTCCGCCCCAGAATGACAATGCGATATATCTGGAACCGCAAGAACAAAGAGAGTCAGACGTCACGCTCGATCTGATCCGAAGATTCATCTTCGACGCCCTCAACGTCTATGACACGGAAAACCTGGAAAGCATGGGCATCGCCGATTACTTCCACCCCAACGTGCGCTGGTATGGCCCGGGTGGGATCGGCGCCTGTTTCGGCCTGAAAGAATTCGAAGACCTGCACCAGCGCCACTGGCTGCACGCCTTTCCAGACCGCACCGTGCAACCGCTGGACTGTCTGTTCGCTGAAGGGAATTACACGGCCGCGGCGGGTTGGCATGGCGTCAGGGCGACTCACCTTGGCCGATACCTGGGCTGCCCGCCAACCGGTGAATGCCTGGGCGTGAACGGCCTGGACTTCTGGCGCCGCTCGGGCGACCAATTCATCGAGAACTGGGTCTTCGTGGATATGCTGCACCTGTTCCGGCAGTTTGGCGTCGACCTCCTGAAACGCATTTCACCGTATGGGTATAGGGCATAGGAAGTATTAAAACCACCCACACAGGTGAATACCTGGGGCACCCGGCAACAGGCAATCAACTTGAATTCAATGGACTGGATTACTGGAAACGGGAAGGTGAGGTTTACGTGG
>PVMK01128920.1_pt1 | contig 14381 bp, 13 predicted proteins | sample 1853481 | NCBI WGS metagenome assembly PVMK01 (sample SAMN08533507, study PRJNA380276) | Marine sediment metagenome, whole genome shotgun sequencing project. | reverse complement strand
GCGGGAAAGAAACTTGGCGTTGGCCGTGTTTACCCTAATGCGCTCACCGGTTTTCAGGTATTCCGGGACTTGAATCTCAAGCCCGGTGGAGAGTGTTGCCGGCTTGGTGCGGGCGGTGGCACTGGCACCCTTGAGTTCAGGGGCTGTATCGGTAATTTCAAGTATCACGGTCTGCGGGATTTCAATTCCAACTATCTCGCCATCGACGAGCAGTGCGATCATGCCTTCCAGGTCTTCGGTTATGTAACCCAGTTGTTCCTCAAGGACATCGGTATTCAGCGTGTACTGGCTGTAATCTTCCGAATCCATAAAGGTGATCATGTCACCCTCCCGGTAGGAAAATTGAACCGATGTTTTAGTCAGGTCACCGTCCTTGAGGAAATCATCACCTTTAAATGTCTGATCCCACTTTTGACCGGTCCTGGCGTTGGAGAAACGGATCTTGTACAGGGTTGATGCACCGCGGGCAGACGGATTGCGTTTATCAATGTTGCGCACGATATATACATCACCATCCAACTCCACCACGGAGCCGGTTTTCAAATCACTTGCCTTTGGCATTTTTCACCTCGAATAATTCATTGCTGGGTGCCCGTCATCGAAAACGGAAGCGGATACACTTTAAATGCGAAAATCAGACCAGGTCCACTGCATACCGCTTCAGATCGGCCAACTTCACTATGCGTAAACAGGCGGCATGTGTTGCCTGCAAGACCACCATCGGCGCTTTGCCTGCATCCAGGGCTTCCTGCCAGCGGGCGGCGCACAGACACCATTGATCACCAGGACGTAATCCGGGAAAGCCGAATTCAGCATGCGGCGTTGTCAGATCATTGCCTTTTGCTCGCGAGAATTCCAGGAAGTCTGCGGTGACACGGGTGCAGACCGTATGCGAGCCCACGTCTGAGGCTTCGGTGTTACAGCAGCCATCACGGAAGTAGCCGGTCAACGGGTTCTCAGAGCAGGAGGCGAGAGGTTCGCCGAGTACATTCAGTTTTGCATCCATGGGGATCTGGTCTCAACAGGGTTAACGGATCATGGCCGAGTTTAGCATTCTTATAACTCCGCGCGGAAACGGGCAGCGGAAACCCTGCCCAGACGATGCTACTGCAATGGAAACCGTACGACATATACATGATGAATGTGTTCGGGTTTCTCTTTCGGCATAGAGCAGGTGATTACTCAGGCGCAAAACGAGCCGGCAGCTATTTGAAAAAGTCCTTGATGCGTGTGGACAGAGAGCGTCGAGGGGTATCCTTGATCATGGCGCTCATCCTTTTGTCGCTGGTGAGGATGTGATCTACGATCCAACGATTGAGCTCGTTTTTCACCAGTTCGCCGGAATCTGTTTCAGGGGAATTCAAAAAATTCAGCATGGTTTCAGTATAGGATTCGAGCAGGTCATTGTGTTCGCGCTTGTGCTCGTCATAGGAAGAATAGCCGTGCGCCATCATGACGTGTTCCTCCAGTGCGAAATGGGCCTGAAGGCGTGCAAATATGTCGCCAAGGCATCTTTCAATATTTGATTTTTCGTTTTGCCCGGCAAGTTCCCTGTGGAGAAAACTGATATCTTCAATGAGGTTCTTGTGTTCAAAGTCCAGTTCCTCAATTCCGATGAGGTAGCTGTCGTCCCATTTCAAACGCGGTTTATTCATTAAGTGTCTCCTGAACAAGGCCGGTTGCTTACAAGCGTAACACACCCGCTTGCCAGAGAAATTTGGAGATTATCCCGTTGGATTTCCAGCGTGTTGTTTCAGGTGTGCCTTCACATCAAAATAAATTTTCAGGCCAATTACCAGCAGCCCCGTCACCAGGCAGATCTACGCCGAATCTGAAAGCAGGTCTGAGTCCTTTTCTGATCATCTTATGTTCTGCCTATTGCCAGGTAATTTTCTATCCCTTCTATCTGGTCCTGCGCATGATGGTTGACGTAGATGACGGTTGTTTCCGAACCGGCGCAGATTTTCTCTATCAGGGCCAGTACCAGTTGCCGGTTCATATCATCCAGACCAAAACAGGGCTCATCAAGAATCAATAAATGCGGGTGTTTTACCACTGCACGGGCAATCAATAACAGGCGCTGATCGCCATAGGAAAACTGATTGAACGGTTGACCAGCACGATGCTGTAAACCCAGAATTTTTAGCCATTGGGCAGCAATTTCTTCCTGCAGGTCGGTCGCCTTGTTATACAGAGCCAATGCTGTCATAAAAACCTGAAATAATGACGTTTTTACAGCTGATGCTGACGCGATAGTCCCACTGTAAAGCGGACGATACATAACCGATGTGCTGTTTAATATCCCAGATGCTTTCACCATTGCCGCGCTGGTAACCACAAACAAAAATATCATTGGTGTAGCATTGCGGGTGGTCGCCGGTATCAGGTTGAGCAGGCAGGTTTTACCACTGCCGTTGGGCCCGGTTAGCTGCCAGTGCTGTCCCGGCTCAATGCGCCAATTCAGGTGTTCAAATACCAGGTTATCGGTATAGCGAATACTTGCATCGCGAATATTCACCAGAGGTTCGTTGCGGTTTAACGCTGGCGGGGCTTCGCCGGGGATTGCGTCGGGAATCCTGATATCAGCTGTTTTGAGGTGAAGTAGTTGCGAGAGCAAATCCAGTGCGGGTTTGGTCGCGGGTTTTAAGCGTGGTCTTCAAGCGACCTTTTTCAAGCAGGGCCACATGGGTGACAAATTCCGGGAAGTTCATCAAAACGGTTGATGACCAGCACCATGGGCACTCAATCGACAGCTGCTGTAGATCTTACTGATCAAAGGTACCGTTTGCGCATCCAGCCCCTCAAAGGGTCCATCAATAACCAGCAAATCAGGCTTGCTGGTAAGGGCGCGGGTGATGAGAAGTTTGCGGGTCTCACCGGTGGAAAGCTTGCGGAATCCCCTGTCCAGCAATGTCTCAAGACCGAATAACCGGACGAGTCTTGCCAGCAAGTCGGGATCAATCGAGATCTCGTCAAGCATCTCCCTGACCGGGGTGCCGTCATATACTTTATCGGTGATATCGCTGTCGTCACGAAGACGTTCCCGCTCGATGAGTGCCGCCTGAGATTCAAGCGATACGATGCCGGCATTTTCAACGACACCCCTGACCGTCCCGGAAGTGATATCACCGCTTCCGGCCAGTGTCGCGGCCAGGGCAGATTTGCCGGAGCTGCTTGCGCCCATGATGGCCCAGACCTGTCCAGGTTCGAGCCTCCAGTTGATATCAATCAGTGAAAATGATTCGTTGAAGCGAATACACGCCTCATTGAATTCAATGCCGTCGTATTCAGCGCCGCTCAAAACGATAGCTCAACATCGTTTAACTCTATCGTGCTTAATCAATCTTCTTCATCGCACTCATATAACCACGCAGTGTCTGACCAATGACTTCAACCGGGTGGCTTCTGATAGAAGCATTTGCTGCGATTAACTGTTGGTTATCGACGCCGTTATTGTCCAGGCTCAATCCACGCCCGATTACATCGGTATCTATCCGGCTCATGAAGTCTGACAACAGGGGCAGGCATGCGTGATTATAGAGATAACAACCATACTCGGCTGTATCAGAAATGATGCGGTTCATTTCATAAAGTTTCTTGCGTGCAATGGTATTGGCGATCAACGGTGTTTCGTGCAGGGATTCATAATACGCCGATTCTTCCTTGATACCTGCTGCCGTCATGGTTTCAAATGCCAGTTCCACACCCGCTCTGACCATCGCCACCATCAGGATTCCGTGGTCAAAATATTCCTGTTCCGGGATGTCCTGATCGGTGCTTTGCGCTTTTTCAAACGCTGTATCACCGGTCTCCTTGCGCCAGCCGAGCAGTTTTGCATCATCGTTAGCCCAGTCATCCATCATACCGCCTGAGAAATCACCGGCCATGATGTCGTCCATATGTTTGTTATAAAGCGGACGCATGATGACTTTCAGTTCCTCCGCCAGTTCAAAGGCCTTGATCTTGGCAGGGTTGGAAAGGCGATCCATCATATTGGTGATGCCGCCGTGTTTTAGCGCTTCGGTAACTGTTTCCCAACCGATTTGAACCAGTTTTGCGGCGTAACCAACCTCAACACCCTGCTCGATCATCTTGTCGAAACATAACAGCGAACCGGTCTGTAACATGCCGCAAAGAATAGTCTGTTCACCCATCAGGTCGGATTTGACCTCGGCGATGAACGAGGACATCAAAACACCGGCTTTATGACCACCGGTTCCGGCGGCATAGGCCTTGGCAATCGCCAGCCCTTCACCATGCGGGTCGTTGTCTTCATGCACAGCGATAAGAGTGGGTACACCAAAGCCTCTTTTATACTCTTCGCGGACCTCGGTACCCGGGCACTTGGGGGCAACCATGATGACGGTAATATCGTCCCGTATCTGCATACCTTCTTCGACGATATTGAAACCATGCGAGTAGGACAGGCAGGAGTCTTTTTTCATCAGCGGGACGATTCCCGCCACCACGCCGGTATGCTGCTTGTCCGGGGTCAGGTTCAGTACCACATCGGCCGTTGGAATCAACTCTTCAGGTGTGCCGACCTTAAAACCGTTTTCTGTTGCATTTTTCCAGGATTGACGCTGTTCTTTGATCGCAGCTTCACGCAAGGCATAGGACACATCCAGGCCACTATCCCTAAGATTCAGGCCCTGGTTGAGGCCCTGGGATCCACAGCCGATAATCACCAGTTTTTTACCTGACAGGTAAGAAACGCCATCGGTAAATTCAGCTGAATCCATAAATTCACACTTACCCAGTTGAGCCAGCTGCTCACGCAGAGGTAAGGTGTTGAAATAGTTTGCCATGTCCAGAGTCCTTGTTGATGCACGTCACAAAATCGAAGGAGGTTACTCTAGTTCAAAACAGTTTTAACGTAAACACTAATTTCGATTCATATTTTTGTCAGATTTTGACTTGATATAGGCGTCGATAACTTCTGCCAAAACCTGCATGGGTACGGCGCCGTTTTTCAGAACGGCATCGTGAAATTCCCGGATATCGTAGTCTTCACCCAATTGGTCCTCGGCATACTGGCGCAGTTCGAGAATGGTCAGCATTCCGACCTTGTACGACAGCGCCTGGCCGGGAAGTACATAGTAGCGTTTGATCTGGCGTTCGATATCGGCCGGCGCCATGGGTGTATTGGCGGTCATGTAGGCGATGCTCTGCTCGAGTGGCCATTGCTTTGCGTGCATGCCGGTATCTACGACCAGGCGTACTGCCCGCTTCATTTCCTCCGCCAGCCGGCCAAAATTGCGCATTGGCATGCCTTCATACAACCCTGCTTCGTATGCCAGACGCTCTGCATAGAGTGCCCAGCCCTCAGAGTAGGCGCTGAAGCCACCAAACTTGCGAAATTTTGGTATCCCCTGTAGTTCCTGTTGAATTGCAATCTGGAAATGATGTCCGGGTGCACCTTCGTGGTAGGCCAGGGAGTTCATGATGTGTTTTTGCACTGCATTCATGTTTTTCTGGTTAATGTAATAGATACCCGGTCGCGAGCCATCAGGGGACGGCCGGTCATAAAACGCCGTTGACGCACCATCTTCACGCCAGGGCTCGACCCGCCGGACTTCCAGCGGCGCCTTCGGCAGTACATTGAAATAATCATCGGCGATGTCGTAAATGCCATCGATCAGTGCAGTCGCATCCTGAATATATTCCTGTCGTCCGGTTTCGGTGTTTTCGTAGTAGTTCTCAGGGCTGCTTCGCACATATTCAAAAAATGCGGCAAGGTCGCCTTCAAACTCAACTTCAAGCATGATTTGTTGCATTTCAGCACGAATGCGATCGACTTCTGCAAGTCCCAGTTGATGGAGTTCATCGACCGGTTTCTCCACGGTGGTCCAGTTCTGTATTCGATTGGCGTAAAAAGCCTCGCCATCGGGTAGATTCCATATCCCATGGTTATTGTCGGCAATTGCCTGCAGGCGCAGGAGTTCGGTTATGAGAGCCTGGTAACCATTACGAAATGGTCCGCTGAGTGCATTGGCCGCGTCATTCAGCAAAATTTCGGTGTCTTCCGGATCAAGCCCGAGCGAATCTACCTTACTGCGGAAATCTGCCAGCAATACGCCGTCTTCAGCTATTTCTTCAAACGGTGCGCCTTTCAACATGTTTTGTGCAGCAGGCAAAACTTTCGGGTACACCATTTTTGGTGGAATCACACCCAGTGATTCACCCTGGCGTAGTTGTTCCACGATCTGTTGCATTACGGTCTGGACACCGGCCAGTCGCGATATGTAGTCTTCGGCGTCTTTGCTGGTTTTGATTTTGTGGATGTTTTGCAAAAACGTGGGCAGATATGATGAAATATTATTCATTGGGGAAACGGCGTAGTTATGAAACCGCCACTTAAAATTGCGTAAAGACTGCTGTTGGTTGTATTCAAAAATGCGGTAACTCATCTTTGATGTCTCACTCAGCGCATTGTAGTCAAATTCGGTGTGTAATCGCTCCAGGTCTGACGCAGTTTGTTGGTTTTGAGTTTGAGTGAATTCTTCCGAGTAATCATCCCAACGGCCATAGTCTTCGGTTTTTCGACCCAGGTATGCCTGAAATTCCGGGTTCTGGCTGACATCGCGTTCAAATAATTCATCAAAAAACACTGCAAGTCGTTGGTCTTCCTGTTCCGGGCTAACTGTCGTGACAGGTTCTGTCGCACCTCCATCAGAGGTTTCAGTACTGCGTTCACAGGCACCAAGAAACAAAACGAACATCAGCAGGCAAAATGATTGGAAGATATTGGTTACATTCATTTTTTATACATCCATTGAACAGTGCAAATCAGGGTATTCAAGCATAGACAATAAACGGGGGTAGAGTAAAATACCAATCAATAACGACTTGGTGCATTTGTTATTCCAATTAATCAATAACAACAGGATAATCCATGTTTCTTTCACACCGTCTTGTAAAAACTTTTTCTAAAATCACTGTAGCGGCCATCTGTTTTGCCTGCCTGCTTTGCTTTACCGGTAATGTTACAGCACAAGCAACAGCCAAGCCGGTGTTGCATGGCAAGCACTGGGTAGCCGTTACCGGCAAGCCGCTGGCTGCCACCGCAGGGGCGATGACTTTTACCCGGGGCGGTAATGCAGTGGATGCAGCCTGTGCGATGCTGGCTGCCACTTCGACGATGTGGGATACGCTGGGCTGGGGCGGTGAGACGCAGGCGCTGATCTACAACCCGCATACCGGTGAGGTTAAAGGTATCAACGCACTCGGGTGTGGCACCCACTGGCGCGACCGCTGAATTCTTTAAAAAACAGGGAATGGTTTATCCGCCCGAATACGGCCCATTGGCGGCGGTAACCCCAGGAACCCCCGGTGGCTTGATGGTCATGTTGGCTGAATATGGGAGTTTGAGCCTGGCACAGGTGCTGGCACCGGCTATGCAGATGGCTGAGGGTTATCCGATTGAAGCATCCCAGGCCGATAACATGGAGCGCCGGCGGGATGTGATCTCGCAATGGACTTACTCCAAAGCCGTATTCCTTCCTCATTTCTCCGACAAAGACAGTAAACAGCGTGCGGCGCCCGTGGCAGGTGAGATGTTCCGTCAGACCGATTTGCATGCAACATTAGAGAAATTGATCGAAGCAGAGGCTGGATCGCTGGCCGCAGGCAAAAGTCGCAAGGAAGCTATCTACGCTGCTTATGATCGCTTTTATCGCGGTGATATTGCCGAGGAAATCGTTCGCAGTTCACGTGAATATGGTGGTTTGATCACGATGGAAGACCTCGATCAGTGGCAGGTGCACATCGAAGAACCGGTTACCATCAACTACAAGGGGATTGATGTTTACAAACTGACAACCTGGGTGCAGGGTCCGGTTTTGTTGCAGGTTCTGAATATTCTCGAGGAATTCGACCTGAAGAGTATGGGTTACAACAGCGCGCGTTATATCCACACGTTGTACCAGGCGATGAACCTGGCCTACGCCGATCGGGATTTTTATTATGGCGACCCCTATACTCCGCCAGCGGAGCCGGTGGCGGGTTTGCTCTCGAAGAAATACGCAGAACAACGACGAGCCTTGATTGATCCACAGCAGAATAACTTAAATGCCCGCCCGGGAGACCCTTATCCATTCCAGGGTGAAAAAAACCCCTGGCTCGAATTATTGAAGAACTGGAAAGCTATTCCTGAGGCCGCAGAGGCGGAAGGCACCGATGGTTTTCAGCAGGCTAGGCTGATGAGCAGTGACGAGAGCTTCCTCGCTGGTACCACTTCAATCCAGGCGGCGGATGCCGAGGGCTGGGTGGTGTCGATTACGCCAAGTGGCGGCTGGGTTCCTGCTTTTATAGCAGGAAGTACCGGTATTGGCCTGAGTCAGCGTATGCAGAGTTTCGTCTTAACCGAAGCGATGAACCCCTTCAATGTTGTTCAACCCGGCCAGCGACCGCGGGCCACACTCACACCGAGTATCGCGCTGAAAGACGGCAAACCCATGCTGGCCTTTTCAGTTCAGGGGGGTGATTCCCAGGATCAAAATCTGCTGCAGTTTTTTCTGAATATGGTGGAATTCGATATGAATGTGCAGCAGGCTGTGGAAGCACCCAATTTCACCAGTTACCAGATGCAGAGTTCATTCGGTGCCCATGAATCCGAACCAGGCCGTATCCAGGTGTCGCCAAAACTCACCGAATGGGTTCGCGGAGAGCTGGATCGCATGGGATATAAAGTAGAGTCATCGAAACGCCCGTACAGTCCGATTACCGCCATTTATTTTGACCGGAAAAACGGCACCATGTGGGGTGGCGCCAGTGATTACGGTGAAGACTATGGAATTGCGTGGTGAAACGGAGTTGAAAAAGTCCCACGTGGCAATTACTCCCATATGCGATGTCCAGGGCTCCGGGCTTTGGTCTGAGCTGGCGGATCAAGTTGTTACCGTACAAGGTGTTGTGACAGGGGTGGGCAGGCGCGGTTTTTTTGTTCAGAGCGTTAAATCCAGCTACGATCCCCTGGTTTCTGATGCAATATATGTGTTTAGTCCGAAGTGGCCGGCAATCCAGGGTGCCTTATTGGAAATCACCGGCAAGGTGATGGATTACGTCAGGCAGGACAACGGCAAGCCGGTGACGCAAATCAAACTGGCTGAAGTGCGGGTAATTAAGCGACGCGGACCCGCTATAAAGCCATTTGAGCTGACTGCCGATAATGTGCCGGCAGATACGATAGAGCAGGCCATTTTCCTGAATGGTCTGGAAGCAATGCTGGTGAGTATTGCGGCGGGTCAAACCTTTATCGCCCCCAGTAATCCGTTTGGCGATTATGTGCTGATTCTGGATGCCGACAAACCTGTGGCGGGAATAACCAGAACCGGGCAGGGTGGGGTGTTGATTGATCATCAAAACCCGTTGCGCTGGTATCCGGGATTTCGGATGACCCATTATGCGGATGCACCACTTGTGAATGTGGGGGCAAAATTATTATCGCGGGTGACCGGCCCGCTCAATTACCGGGTTGAGGCCTGGCAAATTGCAGTAACTCATCCGATTGAGGTCGAGCCTTCAAACTGTCCCCTGACCGCAAGTCACTTAAAGCCAGAAGCGGGCTTCGTGACCATCATGACCCTGAACACCTTTAACCTTGATATGCACGTTGAATCCAAATCCCTGGTTAAAAACCCGGGCAAGGATGTTGATGATGATTGGGGTGACGGCCGCTTTCACAGCCTGGCCCAGGCGGTGGTACTACAGGCAAATGTGCCGGATATTATTGCCTTGCAGGAGATCCAGGATAACGATGGCGCCGAGATGACCACAGTAGTTGCAGCCGATGCAACCTACCGGGGTTTGATCACTACAATTCAACAACTGAGTGGTATCGGGTATCGCTGGGTGGATATAGCGCCAGGAGTTGGAGCCGATGGAGGTCAACCGGGCGGAAGTATCCGCAATGGTTATTTGTATAACCCGGAAAGGGTTGACCTGGTGCAAGGCTCGGCGAGATTGATCGGCCTTGACGAACCTGCATTTAAAGGTTCCAGAAAATCCCTGGTCGCGCATTTCAGGGAAAAAGAATCCGGCAATGAATTGGCTTGTGTAAATGTACATTTAGCCTCCAAACGTCATCAACACAGCATTTTTGCTCCCGAGCAAGCGGGGTTTGATGCCAGGTTACCGATACGGACCGAGCAGGCCGGGATTATAAAAGATGAGTTGGCAGCCATGCGGCGGCAGGGACTGGATTATTACCTCACCGGAGATTTCAATGATACTGAAGCAAGTGAAACACTGTCTGCTTTAACCGGTGAAATTAGCGCGAACCTGGTGTTTAAGTTAGAACCAGAGCAACGTTATGACTACAACCATCGTGGTAAATTACAGGTGCTAATGCATGGTATTGTGCCCAAAGAGCTGGCAGAACAACGTACTGAATACGAGATAATTCATGGTAACGAGCTGATCGGTATTCAGCCTGGTCAATCGACTGATAAACCCAGTGACCATGCTTATGTGATCGCCAGAATCAGGATGGATGCCTAGACATTATCTAGAAGTAGGGTTTCAGTACCCAATCAGGCAGTAGGCCGGCCCTTATGTTGGGTACTGTCCCCCTTTTTCACGTTCTGTCGTCTAAGATTCAGAAAAAGCGGCGTTTGAATAATAAACCGCTGGTAACAAACAAAACCATCAGCAGCACAAGTGCCCAAACAGAGAGACTGGGAATGGCTAGAGCATCAGTAGCATCAGTAGTGACAACAACAGAGGACGCCGCGATTGCCCTGGGATAATCGAAGGCTTCACCAGTGATGGGGTAACCCGGGCCTGTGATTTCGGTTTCGGTGGTTACATTGAACACATAAACACCGTCATTTTCATCACTGACATATCCCTTGTTTGTTCCGGGCATGAGTGCCACGCCGTAGGTAGAACTGGCCCCGGTGAAGCTGATAGTACTCACCGAGTCGTTCGCGGTATCAATCACGGCAATATCGCTGGTTTGTAATGCCACGTAAACTTTATCACCGCTTGGCGAGATATCCATGTTACGAGAATAGCCACCGGTATCAATACCCGTGGTGGCATTGTTTGCGGTATTGATCTTTACGACATCATCACTGCCGTTGTATTGCGATGAAACGTAGACATAAGCACCAGATGGCGCGACAACTGCGTAGCGAGGCTCGCCGCCAACATCTATGGGAGTTGGGGTGAGAACCGTACGGGTAGCGGTATCAACGACACAAACGGTGCCGTCTCCGCGATTTATAACATACGCACGTGCTTGCACGGGGTTGGTAGCAATAGCCTCTGGAGAGGAAAAGCAATCATGTACAATTTCTCCAGTTACCGTATTGCTGCCAGTGTTAATGATGGTGTCTGTAAAAAATATCAAGGAATATTCAATATTAAAACACTTGGTGGTGGACCCACTTGGTGGCGGACGACCACACTTGAGTATAGGAGAAGATAAACACTTTTGCTTTTTGACCTTGAACGCCCCTGCAACCGCAACGGTGTGTACTGCCTCATCAGGGTGTTGCTGAGTTGCCCCACCTGTTTGGCAGCATTTGCCAGTACGTGCCGCAACGCCAGAGCCATTCAAGTGGACCATAGCGATAGCGGCGAAGCCACAGGGTGCTGAGCGTTGCCAGAAAGATAAAAACGAGTACAGCCAAACCAAACAATTCTGCGTGGGTCAGATTTCCGTACCACCCGAGGCCATAGCCACCGGCCAACAGGCTCATGATCAGTGATTGTGCAAGGTAATTGCTGAGTGCAACCCGGCCAACGCTGCAGAGTGAAGTTTTCAGAAATTTCAATTTGGATGAGGAGCCCCACAACAGGGCTACGCCCACCAGGCCTGCAGCCAGGAACAGGCTGGACAGGTCATGAAGAAGTGGAGCAATTTCGGTAAGAATATTCTGAGCCTGATAACTTTGACCCCAGGCTATGGTTGTAATGACGCTTACAGGCAAGCCTATACCCAAGCCGACCCAGGCCGCACGACGCCAAAGCACCTCGTTGCCGGGTGATGCCAGACCCCATTTCATCAGGCCTGCAGCGATCAGGTACAAGCCCAGCGTGCGCCAGCCGAAATAGATCAAACCAAACAGTAAAATGAAGGTGAAATCGTCTACACGTGCACGGGTTGCCATACCATACGGACCCGCTGAGTATGCCAAAAACGAGAGTGTTGGCGCTTCAACTTCACTGGCAAACGCCTGGGCCTGAACTTCCCGTGAAGGCGGCATGGGAAGCAATTGACCGTCTATCTCGATCATACTGCGATCCAGTGCGAGGTTGCTGTTGACCCGCTCCTGCTTACGCTGGAGTTCCCGGGTCAACTGATAGTCCGAGCCTGATGAATAACCATTATCACCGTTGAGGTGAAAAAAGGCCGAACCTCCAGCAGTCATCAACAGAGCCACCAGCAGGTAGATTGGCGCCCTTGCCTTTCGAACCAACAGCATGGTACCTATGAATGCGGCCCAATAGAGCAAGATCGGACGCACTGCCAGGCCGGCAGACGGGGTTTCGAGCATATCGTTAATCGACACGGTCATCAGCAACAGGATAAGGCCGCCACGCATCAGTTTACCCGCGTCCTTTGCTGCAAATGCAAGCAAAACCAAACCGGCAACGGCATATACAACGAGCACATCGGCTGCGTATAGTAAAACACCATGCAGCATTCCGAACATTGCCAGGATCAGCAACCGCCTGAAGTAAAGCCACTTGAATGATCCAGTATCCCATTGCCGGGCCTTTTGCCACTGCAGGGCAAAGCCAAGACCAAACAGCAAGGAAAAGATCGTCAGAAACTTCATGTCGAACAGGGCGTGAATCAGCCCCCACACCGCCCACATGGCGCCGTCTTCCGGCACAAAGCGAATGGGCAAGTTAGCCAGGCCCAGGGGTTGAAAATATTGCAGAGTGTTGACAACCAGAATGCCGAACAAGGCGATTCCCCGAAGCAGGTCCAGGGACTCCAGGCGTTGCCTGGGTATGACGGGCATGCTGGATGGCTTCATGAAGGTGGCCTCTTAGTTTGCAAGGGGCAGAGCCTTTTCAGAAGACCGGTTGATCTACGAAGCCACTTCACCCGTATATCATCAGATATCTTACAAGAGTCAACATGCCGTTCAGGCCCGTAAGCGGCTACACACCAGGTGTAATGTTTACTGACACGACCTGCTGAACCCGACCAGTAGTAGAATGAAAATATCACAACACCGAGTGGAATTTCCCAGGCAAAGTGGGAACATGCTGACTATCAAGCTTTTCAAGTTGGGCCGTAATAGCATCACGCCACATGTCGTTGTCAGGCTGGTCAAAGGCCCGCTTCCGCACTTTGACTTGCTCTCCTTTAGCCATCCAAGTTTCCCGCAGACTCGGGTACTGGTGAAGCACGAATGCATACTTTTGGGCATTTGTGTCGGGTGACCCTAGCCCTAATTGATAATCGCGTGCAAACCGGTACATGTAGTAGTGCTCCACCGATTGGGCAATAGCGCCAAAGACAGCGAGGTCCGCCGTATTTAGTTCCTTCCCGTTCAGGCCGGCAGACCAGACATCGCGATTCGCGCTAATCAGATTTGCCATCTCAAGGGTGAACTCGGTGCGGTTAGAAAACGTCTCAACGATTGCAATGCTTCTCTCCTGGCGAACCTGGAGCCCTACAAAGATCAGGGAAGCTACAACTGCGACGATGCCTATACCCTCAAGCCAGTCCCGGATGTTTTTATTATTCATTGATAAACCTGCTGTTATTCACCTGAAGTAAGCATAGACAAAACATGCAGCAATGTCTGCAATTGGCAGTTTGCAGTTATCCACATTACTGAAATTCAAGCTTTACGAGCATCTGCTTTGTGATTGTGGATTCAACTTACAGCAGGTTCTCAGGCAAGAGGATCGAAAAGCTCTTTCTTCTTTCCCATCCCCGGAATCAACGTAACGGCCACGGTTATATGATGGGGCGTATAAAGTGTAGTTCTTATCATCCAGTCCCCCCCAGGAATACTCGCCTGCTCTGTCATGGATCTGATATTAGTTGTATCGTCAAACGCATCTTCAATTACATCGTAGTCCAGTTTCATTTCTTTACTCCCAATTGCTTGCCCACCTACAAAAGGCTACTCATCTTATTCAGATATATGCGTGGCCATGAGCGCTACTGAATCGAGAGGTTATTGGATTTTTATTTGCAGACTTATATGAATAATCTGGCGATGAAATAGCGTCCAGTGACGCATTATTAAGTATAACCGCTGACCTGCTAATTTGTTGGTTAAGTCGTGCAACATAATGTCTAGCACTGTTGCCAGGGCAACTTATCAAAGCGCCATCCGGCCAATGAGCTGCGGTGGTGCTTTTCATTCAACTCGCCTTCGAAACCGTCCTCGATGTTATAGACCCGG
>PVMK01124513.1_pt1 | contig 14381 bp, 20 predicted proteins | sample 1853481 | NCBI WGS metagenome assembly PVMK01 (sample SAMN08533507, study PRJNA380276) | Marine sediment metagenome, whole genome shotgun sequencing project. | reverse complement strand
GCTCAAAGTGTTTTGCGCAGGCGCTCGGCACCTTTGAACAATAATTCCCGCACCGCCGTCCCATCAGAGATGTTTCGGGAAGACTCAATGGGGCGCCAGCGCAACTCAGCACAGCTCTTCCAATAGCACCCTTGCTTCGGTCAGATCGGCAGTGTCGAAACCTTCGGTGAACCAGTCGTAGACTGGTTTCAGGACGGCCCGGCCTCTGGTGCTATCTCCCCGTCCCTGCAACAGGCGCGCGAGACTCGTTGCCGCTCGCAATTCCAGCGATTTGGCACGCCGGTCGCGGGCCGTTCTTATCGCGTGTTCAAAGCTGGCTTCGGCTTCCTCAGTGCCTGAGAGAGCGAGCACCAGGACGCCCCTCATGCGAATCAGCTCGGCGTCCCAGTAATGCATCCCGCTATTCCTAGTGAGTAACAGTGCTTCGTTCAGCAGATCCAGCCCCTCTTCCGTGTCGCCAACGTTCGAATACGTCTCCGCCGCAAGACATACGAAATACGGTTCCGCTATCTCGGCGCCCATGTGGAAGTCGCCATCCTGGACACGTCGCATCTGCGCCGCCCCGGCCTCGACCTGTCCGCGGGCTGCCAAGGTCCAGCCATGAAGAAATTCAGCCGTGGCGCGATACTCCAAGAACCCCCACTCGCGGGCGAGCGCGAGTAGCTCCTGCGCTCTCTCCTCGACGACGCGTGGCTCTCCGCAGAGCTGATGGATCTGCGCCCCCACATCCAGGGCCAGGCTAAGGGTGTCGGGGTGATCGAGCTTTCGTGCCAGAACGAGCGCCTCATCGGCTGACGTCAGTGCCCGTTGCGGGAATCCGAGCGTCCATGACGCCAGACCAGCGACCGTCTGTGCACACACGAAAGGGTCGTGTCCGCCGAACCGCCTCGCCTGAGAGTGATGCACGTTCGAATCGTACGATGCCGTGCCTCGAAGCGCGCTTTCACGAGCGAGCTCATACTCTCCACACAAGAAACTGGTCATCCACTGAGCATGATGCGCTTGGAGGCAAAGGGCTGGATCGGCGTGAAGCTGCGAAACCCGAAGCAGCTCGTCAACCAGCTCCCTGGCGCCTTTCAAGTCGCTCCCTTGACGATAGTGTCTCCACAAGCCCCATAACGCTGTAAAGTGATCGGCAACATCATCCGTCTCGGAGTCGAGTTCACACGCCCGTCGGTAGATCCGACCGACTTCCTCGTTACCGGCCCCCTCTAAAGCCTGCACGGCGACGCCCAGCGAGCGCCGGAGCGTGATTTCTCGCTTCGCCCGATCGGGCACGTCGGAAGCGTTGTCGAGGACTTCGAGCCCCTTCTTCAAGTGCGCGGACGCTTCCCTGTACTCTGACCGTTCCGTGGCACGTTGGCCGGCTCGCAGCCAGTACTCACTGGCCTTGGTCGGCCGATCCGCTTCGGTGAGGTGATGTGCCAGCAACTCGGGTGCATTCTCGACGGCATCGTGGAATCGTCCCTCCAGCGCGGACGCGATGTTTGCGTGCATCTTGCGACGACGGCTTCTCAGCATGCTGTCATACGCCACATCCTGCACCAGGGCGTGCTTGAATACATAGCTCGCGCCCGGTGGCTCGCCTCGACAGAACACGAGCTCGCTGTCGACCAGCTGAGACAACGCATCGACGAGCTCGTGCTCGCCAACCGGAGAGACAGTGGCCAGCAATTCGTAGCTGAATTCCCGCCCGATGCACGCTCCAACCTGTGCGACTTCCTTTACGGTGGAAAGACGGTCGAGCCGCGCAATCAGCGCATCGCGCAGGGTCGAAGGAATAGTAAACGCAGACAAAGAACCATCGAAATGGTAGGCGTCACCGGTGTCGGTCAAGAGTCCGGATTCGAGCACGGTCTTGGTCAGTTCCTCGACGAACAAGGGAACCCCGTCGGTGTGACCAACGATCTGCTCGAGCACCTCCGGCGGGAGTGCTTTTCCGCCGGCGACGGTCTCCACGATTCGGCGAACCTCCTGACGCCCGAGCCGGTTGAGCGACAGCGCGGTGACATGGCCGAAGCTCGTCCACCGCGGCGAGAACTCGAGTCGATACGTGATGAGGCAGAGCACAGGAAGTGACTGGACCCGGTCGACGACCAAGTCGAGCAGCTCCCGGGTAGACGGGTCAAGCCAGTGCGCGTCTTCGAAGACAAGCAACACCGGCCCCTTGACGGCCAGACGCTCGAGCAGCAGCAGAAGCACCGCATTGGTCTCCGCCTTTTGCTTCTCGGGTGTCATCTTCAGCGGGAGGTTCCGGTCTTGGGGCAGCGACATCAACGCTGAGAGCAGTGGTGTAGCACGATCGACGTCGGGTAGCGATCGCTCGATGAACGTTTCGAGCTTTTGCCGTCGCCCATCCAAGGAATCGTCTCGCGTGAATCCCGCCGCGCGTTCCAGGTGCTCGACGACCGGATAAAATGCGGAATTGACTCGGTATGGCGAACATTGATAGTGCAGTGCGACTGGCCCACCCGCACCGATGCGCCCCTGGAACTCTTGAGCGATCCTGCTCTTGCCGATTCCGGGCTCCCCGGCGAGAAGCACCACTTGACCTTCACCGAACTTGGCCTGGGTCCAGCGCTGTTCCAGGATCGCAAGCTCGCTCTCGCGCCCTGCCATCGATGTGAGTCCACGCGCGGTCGCCGCCTCGAATCTGCTGACCCCCAACACCGCGATGGCGCGGTGCGCCTGCACGGTTCCCTCGATGCCCTTCAACGCCCGCGGCGCCTGTTCCTCCAGCACGAAGCGCCCCTCGATGAGGCGTCGAGTCGAGGGAGCAAGCATCACTGTGTTTGGCTCGGCCACGGCCTGCAACCGAGCAGCCAGATTGGGGGTCTCACCCAGCACCGCCCGCTCCTCCGAAACTCCCTCACCGACAATGTCACCCACCACGACGAGCCCGGTCGCAATCCCAATCCGTACTGCCAGCTCTAGATCACCCCGAGGCCTCAGCGCTCTCACGGCCTCGACAATCTCCAGGCCTCCACGGATCGCCCGCTCCGCATCGTCCTCATGGGCCTGGGGGTAGCCGAAATAGACCAAGAGCCCATCTCCCATGTAGCGAGCGATAAAGCCCTCGTAGTGATCGAGGGAGCGCTTCGCGACTGACTGATAAGCGGCCAGCACATCCCGATACTCCTCGGGATCCATCTGAGCAGAGAGAGCGGTGGAGCCGACCAGATCGCAGAACATCACAGTGAGCTGACGGCGTTCGGGTTCGCTGGCGAGAACGGGTTCCGACACGCTCGACCCCGTAGCGTCAGTATCAGCAATCGGGGGCTGCGGTGCTTTGAGGTCTCGCGCGGCCTTTAGAATTCGCATCCGGTGCCCTGCAGCAACCACCCCGATGCTCGTGAGGATGTCGTGATCCAACTCCGGGAGCAGATCCAGACCAACAGCATTCTCTTCGAAGGCCTCCGCGTACTGCGCAAGTCCGAGACCGGCGAGCCATTGCCGAACAGTACTCATGGAACGACATTAAACCAATGGTCACCGCTGCGAAACCGGCTGGGCGCCCTTCCGAAGGTCTCTCCCTGTGTTCTGACCCGTCTCGGCGCGCCACCAGCTGTGCGGGTTCGCGATTCCCTTTCGACCGTCGTGGACATTCTTCCCCGGCACTTCTATTCTCAAGTGCCGGCCGAAATCCCGCGAGTCAGGATCAAACCCGGTTCGAGCTTACGAAATTCCCTGATTCCGCTTACGCATAACCCTCATGAAACCGACCATCATCAGCTGCGCCGTCACCGGCACCTTTCCGACCCGCGAGCACAATCCGTCGCTGCCGGTGACCCCCGCCGAAATCGCACAGGCCGGCATCGACGCCGCCGGGCAAGGGGCCGCCATCTGCCACATTCACGTGCGCGATCCCGCCACCGGCGCGCCGAGCATGGCCCTGAAACACTACCGCGAGGTCGTCGAGCTGATTCGCGCCAGCGACACCGATGTGTTGATCAACCTGACCACGGGGCCCGGTGGGCGCTATCTGCCCCGGGACGACGATCCGGCACGGGCGGCGCCGGGCACCAAGCTCACCACCGGGGAAATTCGTACCGAGCACGTGGTGGCGTTGAAACCCGATATCTGCAGCCTGGATCTGAATACCATGTGGTTCGGTGGTGGCGCGGTGATCAACTCACCCCACAGCATTCGTATCATGGCCGAGCGCATCTACGCTGCCGGCGTGAAGCCGGAGCTGGAAGTCTTCGACACCGGCGACATCCGCCTGGCCCACGCGCTCATCGAGGAAGGCGCGCTGCGCGCCCCGGCGCTGTTTCAGATCGTCACCGGTGTGGACTACGGCATGGCGGCAACACCCGAGGGCCTGGCCTATGCGAAATCACTGCTGCCCGAGGATTGCGAATGGGCGGCATTCGGCGCCAGCCGCATGGCCTTTCCCATGGTCGCGCAAGCCTTTCTCATGGGCGGACATTGTCGCGTCGGCATGGAGGACACCGTCTATCTTGCCAAGGGCGTGAAGGCCCCCGACAATGCAGCGCTGGTCGCCAAGGCCGCGCGCATCATCGACGATCTGGGCGGAAAGGTCGCGACCGTAAACGAGGCCCGCGCGCTTCTCGGTATCGAGCAACAAAAAAGCTCTCCAAAATGACCAAAGGCCGCTCCCGGCTGCACTATGCCGCCATGGTGTTCATGGCCGCTTTGCCGCGCTTCTGGCGGCTGGTGTCGTCGCGGCGCCTGTCGCACCGGCGGCGGAAGTTACTTGCAGCCGCCCGGTGGCAGACGCCCTGCCGTTGATCGAGAAAATGGAACGATCATGGGGCGAAGTCTCCGACTACACCTCGACGCTTCTTAAAACGGAGCGATTCGTCGATGGTACCGTCACCGAGGCACGGGGCCAGGTCAAATTTCGAAAACCCGACCAGCTCTACCTGCATGTAGTGGAAGGAGCGAATGCCGGCGCCGAGCTTTTGTTCCCGAAACCGGGAACAAACAGCGTCGTTCTGGGGAGGCCGGGGGGCGTCTCCGGCGCAGTGGCAGGCTTTCTGGTCAAGATGCCCGCCATAGGCAGGCTCATACCCTATGAGTTCGACCTCAACGACGGCCGCCTCATGGACGGTCAACATCACCCGCTGCCCGACGTCACCATCGCGGGGATGATCGATCTGATTTCAGTCAACTTGAGAACTGCCGCCCGGCACCTGGAAGGCTCCGTTTGTATTCACGCGGCGAGCTTGTCGATGGACACCGGCGACCAAATTGGACGTCCGGTTGCCCTCCGATCAGGGCTTGTGGCACAAGGCCACAAACGGAGAGACCCTGTGGACCATCGGTAAAGATTACGGCCAGGATCGCTACGTCATCCAGTACAACAATCCGTCACTGCCCGCCGGCAGAGCCCTTTCGGCGGACACGCAAATTTTCGTTCCCCGATACTATGCGGCACGCGTCTTTATCTGGATCTCCGAGTCCTACCATCTCCCGGTGAGACTGCAAATGTATGACGCCGAGAACCGCCTGTACGAAGCCTACTCCAATGTCGAACTGCGTCTTGATGTAGGCCTCACCGCCGAGGATTTCGATCCGGTCCTGTACGGCTTTCCCGCCGTGGCCTCAGCAGACGGAGAGACGTCAACCGCTGCCAGCAACACACGCTAACGAAACCGGGCTCAAAGTGTCTTGCGCACGCGCTCGGCACCTTTGAACAATATTTCCCGTACGGCCGCCGACGCTTTCTCGTGGAAGGCAACGGCCGCCGGATCCATATCCCGGCTCGGTATCGGCGTGACAGCGAAATGGTGGTAACGATCCTCGCCCCGCACCAATGCCGCGCTGTCCCACTCTCCCACGAGCTGGCGTGAGCGCGTCGGCATGTAGTGGAACGAAACGCCGATGCGCCGGTCGTCGGAACGATTCGGGCCCGATGCGTGAGCAAGGCACACGTTGTGCAGCGACATCTGCCCCGGTCGCAGGGCCATGGTTACCGCAGCCTGCTCGTCCACGTCGATGGAAATCTCCTGCCCCCGGGTGAGCATATTGTCCGGGTCGTAGACGTCGTCGTGGGGTAGCAGTTCCTGCCGGTGGCTGCCCGGGAGTACGCGCATGCAGCCACTCTCCTCACTGGCCGGCGAGAGCGCCACCCAAACGGTCACCAGATCCTCGCAGTCGAGTCCCCAGTATTTGAGATCCTGATGCCAGGAGACATAGCTCGGATTGCGGGCTTCCTTAATCCAGAAGATGCTGTTCCAGCACAGGATGTCGTGACCGATGAGATCCTCCACTGCATCCAGGACATTTGCGCTGCGCATGAGATCATCCAGCCACTTGAACAGCAGGTGGGACTTGCTGCGCTGTGCGCCTTCGATGGGATGCCCCTGCCTGGACTCGAAGGCTTCGAGCTTCCCCCGCAGCTCGGCCACTTCGTCCTCCTGCAACGCCGTGACCGGAAAGTAATATCCCCGATCCCGGTATTGTTCCACCGCCGAGTCGGTCAGAATCCTACCCATCGCCCCCTCCCCTGCAGCCCGAACGCAGCCGATACACGAGAATACCAGTCCTGTGGCGCCCCACAAACGCCGCCGGGAGCAGGACTTGCGACCCAGGTCACGAGATTGTCATGGTCAGGCTATTGCAGTCTGCGCACCGCACCATATAATGCCCGGCTGCACATTTGCCAAGAGCGGAATAGTGATCGACAAAAACTTGCCGGTGCGGGTCTTCAAGAACCTGAAATACGGCTGCTACAGCATCATGCAGCGGGGCGTCATCAGAGCCTCCGCCAAGCAGGTCCGTCTCTCGAACGTGGAATTCCGCGTTCGCGAATCCGGTCGCCAGCGCATGCTGAGCGAGAAGCGACAGAACGTGCACGCCTTCGCCGTGGGCCACCTGGTGGATTACGTGCATCCCGGTGACGAGCGCGAGCTCGAGCCCATGGCGGGGCGCAGCGCCTTTTACGATCCCTACCGCTATCCGTCCTTCGTCGACGGTGAGACCAAGGCGCCGGTTATCGCCGTGCGCGCCGCGCACTTCGACGAGGACGGCGTCATCTACTCTATGGATGAGGCTGCTTGAGCCTTCCTTTTTGATCCCCGCCCGGGGAACATGCCACTATTGAACGAGCTTCTTACGGAGACGGTTCACCATGGCATACACTCTCGAAGAATTCGCGGCGAACTGCTGCGAGGCCCTGCAGTCCGACGACGGTCCGGGCGGCCGCGACAAGGTCCGCGAATACCTGCAACGCGCGCTTCGCGACCAGGCCTTCCTCGACGCGCACCTGGGTCCGAACGCAATCCGGGAAAGGGATATCCTCTACGAAGACCCGGATCTGGGCTTTTGCATTTGCGCCCACGTTTACAACGGGCCCAAACAGGGCAATCCCCACGACCACGGACCCACATGGGCCATCTATGGTCAGGCGGCCGGCGAGACGGAAATGACCGATTGGCGCATGGTCACTCCTCCCGAGGGTGACCAACCGGGGAAGGTGGAAATGGTACGCACCTACCGCCTCCAGCCTGGAGACGCCAAAATCTACGAAGTCGGTGACATTCACGCACCCTATCGGGAGGCGCCCACGAAGCTCATCCGAATTGAAGGCCAGAACACCGACGACATAGAGCGAACGCCTATCGAGTCTGTGTGACCCGTCAGTTGGCGATGCTCTTAGCGTTCAGATCGATCCCCAGTTGCGCGAGGACGAATCGCGCGAAGCGCGCAAAGGGCTTGGTCGCCTTCTTTCCGCCAGCAGAATCCCCCTCCTCGGGGTCCAGATGGAAATGGCTGCGGTAAATGGTCTTGAGTTGGGACACCAGCCACTGAATCATCTGGCGCCGGGAATCCGGTCCGGCGAGAGCAGCGCCGCCCTGGGCACGCCGTGCAGCGAATCGGATGCGCAAAATAGCCTGAATGCTGTCTCTGTCGAAGATTCGCGCCAGCACCGGATCGGGCTCCGCACCGCCCAGAGATTCCAGCAGCCCGTCGGCGGCGGTCTCCACACGCATCAGGGCCTGGCTCGCTTCCGTCGCATCGGGGCGGTGTCCTTCTTCACTGGCCGTCGCCACACGTCCGGCGAGCTGATTCAGGTCATCATGCAGCACTTCGGCGTTGACCGTGGTGCCCAGCGCCACGTTGTCCACCAGCTTGGCCACGTCCAAGAATGTAAAGGCCGGATCGTTGCCGTCGAGCAACAAACCGTGCCCGGTCTGGATTCGGCGAACCAGGTCGGGATTCTGCATTGAAATACTCCTCTCCCCAGAGGAACTCCAGTCTACTCCGATTCGTATCCGGCCGTGAAGCCGGGGAATTTCCTTCGTCTAAGATTGGACCTGCAGGCCGGATGGGCGTTTGGCGATGACAGCATCTGTCATCCAACAACCGATGCATCCTCCTTCGGTCTGGCGCGATAGATAAAACTCATAGGCCACCACCAGCCCGGACCCAATCAGGGTCACCCGCTGGCGCGCGTAGCCTTCCTCGATCTCCACCGGGTCATAGGCGGCGTTGTCGTAGGCGAGCATGAGATTGTAAGGGCCCAGCTGGGCATTCGAGTGAAGCGCGCAATCGGGCCGGTCTGGAGCTTGTTGTTGGGAGATGCGAAGCGAAACGCCACTTCGATGCCCCGATTGCGGGAATCATTGTGGCGCAGCGCATTGAGTTGAATTTGCACCACCTGCTCGGGCGTGAGTTTCGGCGAAGGCGTCAGGTGGACACTGAAGTGCAATTCATCCCCGGCGATCTGGGCGTTGGACACCGAAGCGACGGCCAACAGGCAGGCCACGGCGATCATCCATCGGGCGAGATCGTGAATTTTGCTCGATCTCACGTTGCCAACCCGGCTTTCTTGGTGAACGCGTTGTCGAATACCCGCGAGACATCGGCGCTCTCCAACAGAGTCGCCCTGCTGGCTTTCCATTCGTTGACAGCCGCCGTGCCATACATCTTTTCGACCCTCGGACCGGTCAGATAGGTGTTGAACTTCCCCCAGTGAAGGGTGAAATTGATACCGGCGGCTTCCAGGGCTGCCCACACGGCCTTCACGTAATTGCGCGTTTCCGGCACGTTCACGGCGTCCAGTTCCAGCACACAGGTCGTGGCGAACTTTGTGAATCCCAGAGTCGCCTTCGTTCCTTTCACGAATCGCACCGAGAGCAGCAATGGCAGCACTGCACCGAAGTTTTTGTAGGTATCGAAGGCAATGGTGAGAGCCTGGGCGGCTTTATCCAGCGGCAACCCGACCCCACATGCAAGCGTCTTGCCGCGTGTGACTTCTCCACGAAACAGATCTCGGATCGTCCCTACCTTCTCGTAGGGTGCGAATTTTCTTCGAACTTCGTCGTTGAGAGGACCTTTGATGATGCCGGCGATGGACGTCGGCAAGGAGCTCACCAGCTGCCCCATCACATCGAGCCCGGAGGCGCTGAGGCCGCCCGTGCCCGTACTCCAGACCGGTGGTGTGTAGTCGTGCCACCCGTCGTCGAACATCAACATGACGATGGCTTCGTTTGGCGGTGTGCCGGCGTTAGGATTGAAGAACACCTCGAAATGGTAGAGATCACTTTCGGGTTTCGGCAAATTGATGCCGGAGAAATCCAAACTGCCGATGGCATTCCAGAGCCCGGCATTGAGTGGCTCGAATCTTCGAAAAGCGCGTAACAGAAAGCGGTCGCGTGTTTCGACCATCACACCGTGGATGATGCCGAAGGATCCGAAGCTCACCAGGGCGGCGTCGAAAAGCGCATCATCGTTGCGCAAGGTCGCTCCGAATTTATCGGCCCAGCTCTGATTGACGACTGGATTCGAGGCGCGCTGAAGATACTCGTGCTTCGTCGGGCCTAGAATCAGGTGCAGGCCGACGACGAACTCCTGGCAGGCACCGAATTTGAATGCGGATCCATGTGTTCCGGTGGAGATTACGCCGGCCAGGGATTGTCCGCTGTTGGAGCCCGATGCCTTGAGGGAGAGATGCTGGCCGTGGAGATATTCATTGATCGAGGCAATGGAAACGCCACACTCGAGAAAACGCAGCTTATCCAGCTCCCCGGCAGGGTATGCGCCATCCAGGTGGCTGGGGCCGGGCCGCAGGCCGATGGTGAGCGCCGCGGTGTTGATCAACTGGTGATTCGTGACACCGCACTTGCTGAGAGACCAGGCGCTGCCGTGGGCACGGAGCGTCTTGCCGTTGGCGACGGCGCCGGCAACAAGCGCTTGAAGCTCGCCGGTAACCTGATTGTATGCAGCTATCTGACCAACGGGATCGTCGGGTATGTCGACGTCTGCGAAGGAATGCACGCCCTCGATCGCTTGACTATATGTCTGGTGCTCACCCTTCCATCGGTTGATCATGGGGTTGAACGAACGTCGATTCGGAGGCATCTGCGATCTCCCGTTGTTTAATGTGGCCTTAAGGCGGAACCACACCGCCACCCTGGAGGCCGGGGGCTTTGCAGCGATAGCTCACGTCCACGGGCATCCAGAGACCGAGAGTCACGACGCTGGCGAGGCTATAGAGGTAATTGCTTTCCACGACCACGTCGTACATGCCACGCTTACACTCCTCCGCCGACATGATCTCGGGACTCACCCACGAACCCCACGCATAGGCGCTCATCATCCCGCCCTGGTACTCCGGCTCCAGGGGCTTGCCATCGGCAACACGTGCCTGGTAGTTCGCACACCCCGGCAAGAGTACCGCGATGATGACGGCCACAATGGCAAAACCTCTGCTCACGCGGGTCATCGACGTCGTCGATGCATTCATCGCACGCTCCTCTCTGAGTGGACTCAGGTCATTGTGAAACATTGAACAGCATCTCGGTCGAATACGAGACTGCAGTGTGGAGTGGCAGGCGTCCATGGAATGTGGTGATTCTCACAATTGTCCTTACTTCTGTCTATAACACCCCCCACTCGCGCATGCACGCCTGGTGCTTTTTCCTGTAAGCCATGAATTCGGGGTTAACTTTTGTACCCAGAACGGGGGCGAATTCCGGTGCCGGCCCCAGTTCCTCGGTACACGCATCGTTCGCCTGTTTTTTGCGCAACACCGCCGCCGCCTCCGCCTCGCTCATGCGCCGTGGGGTCTGCCCTTGCTCGAGCTTCTCGATACGCTCCTGCAGATAGTCGAGTGCCGCCTCGAGCTCACTGATGCGCGCTTCGAGATCCGCGCTCTGGGCCATGGCGGAGGCGCAGAAAAGCACCAGGATCACGGCGCCTATAGGGGGTATGACTTTCATGCCGGGTTTTCACCAGGTGGACTCCAGTCTGTGAGTGTATCGAACTCTGCAATCGGTTACGCTATTCCCCAGTGTTCTGGATCTCTGACTACTACGACGGTCGACCTATCGGAGCAAAGCAGCGCAGGCTGAAGAGCAGATTCTCACTCTGTGTTTCCCGACACCAATCTGGCGACTGAATTTTTCCAGCTATGAGCCGGTCAACAAAGCGATCCGCAAGGAGCTGGCGCAGCTCGACTGGGGCAAGCTCGGCGAGGAGAATCGGTCGGAGTTCGGTCCGCTGCACAGCTTCCGGGAAGATCGATTCATTCCCATGGAAGATCTACCGTCGATTCGGATAGTGCTCGAATATTTTCTCAGCGGCTGCAACGCCATTGCCAAGGAGCGCAAGTGGGATCTGACGGAGCAGCAACTCACCATCGGCAATTATTGGATGCATGTGACGGCTCCAGGGCGAGCTCACTCAGTCCCACACCCATAAGCCTGCCATTCTGAGCGGCGTTTACTATGTGGACAAGCCTGAGAACAGCGGCGATCTGGCGTTCGTGGACGTCAATCAATTCCACGACTACAACCCCAAGCCGTTACCCGGAGAGATCGATCCGATCACCAGCCCCCAGGTCATTTTCAAGGGCGACGAAGGCACGATGCTTATTTTCCCGTCGTGGCTGCCCCACAAGGTCCCCAGGAATGACAGCGACCGGGAACGTATATCGGTCAGCTTCAACGCCGTGCTGACAACCCGGTAACCCGAAACAGGCAAAAAAGCGTCCTACCGGACGCGCGTGACGCAGAATTTCTCCGCCTAGCTGAGGATCTTCCGCCGCTCCGGATCGTAAGCCGGCCCCGTATCGTGCTTGCCGCGCTGCGTTCGCCGAAGGCCTCGACCTCGATGGCGCCCTGGCCGAGGAATTCGGTGGGGAGGTAAGCCAGTACCAGACTCTTGCCGACGGAGTGGCCGAAGTTTCCGCTGGTTGACTGCGCGACCCCGACAACCGCGGGTGGCGTCGACTGCCGACCATCGCCGTGTCCGGCCCGCGAGAGGGGTGGAACGAGTGGGCGGCGGCGACGGGCGAGCCACCCCTGGCGGAACCGGTGCTGCGTTTCGATAGCATGATCATCGCACTGAACGCAGCCCGTGCCAGCGCCGGTGTGCTCCTGGCCTCGTTGCCGCTCGCGCGGGCGGATCTCGCCGAGGGCAGCCTGGTCAAGCTCTCCGACAAACATCTCGCGATGGCTGGCGGCTACTGGCTGACCTGGCCCGCAAGACACAGTTGGCGTGCGGATGACGACGCCATCGTCTCGACACTGTGTGGCGACGGTTAGGAATGTGTACGGCATCGGCGAGCGTAGCGAAGAAGCGGGAGAGCGGCCAATGCCGCACACGTCCCTGGCCCGGACTATTCAGGATGTACGCCCAGCTAGAGGGCGCGATAGACGTCCTTGCGATGACCGACCTTGACGACATATACGATGAGTTTGTCGTCTTCGATTCCGTAGACGATTCGATATTGGCCTTGGCGGATTCGATAGCGGTCATGACCGGAAAGTTTTTGGCACCCCGCGGGACGGGGCTCGTCGCCGAGCTGCTCGATTCTTTTTACGATGCGCTGGCGATCCTTTTTCCGTGGGACGGCCTCGATCTCCTTCACGGCCGAGGGCTTAATCAGAACCCTATATTGCCCCACTGCGTTTCAGGTCCCTTACGACGTCCTCGAAAGTGATGTCCGGCTCAATGGCCCGCTCCTCAAAGGCAGCCAGATCCTCAGCATCCTCGGAAAGGCTCAACCTAATCGCCTCGTTCACAAGATCTGAAAGTGACCTATCCGTCTCCGCAGCCTTCACCCGCAGAGCTCGGTGCAGGGCAGGATCAAAATAGATGGTGGCCCGCTTGGAAATGCTACTCATGGGCATAAAGAGTAGCGGTATAACGTTATAACGTCAAGACGTCAATAACCCATATTCACCCACTAAAGATCCGGTTCAGGGGAGGCGCGTAGTGCGCCGACGACAGGCCAGTTGCCGGCTCTGGAGTCGAGAACCTCACGCACGCGCTCCATCAGCTCGTTGCCACTCAGTTGATTCAAGATGCGACCACGCCTGATGTGGACGTGGTCCATAAGCCTGCCACCCTTGCGCGCGACCAAGCGGCTGAACGCGTCGATCTCCTCTACTTTGAAGCGGCTGTTGAAGGTGTTGAACAGCACGACGCGCTTGCCATGGAAGTCGTTGCTGTCGACGAACGCCCAAAGCGGTGGGGCCGGCCGATACCACCAGATTGGAGCGCCGAGAAATACGAGATCGTAGCGCGCCATATCCAAGGTCTCGGGCACGATCGCTGCAGGCAGCTTGTTCCACGCGTCGTGCCGCGCACGGCGCCAGCCGTCGAAGTCCAGCGAGTACGCTTCGGCCTCCAGAGCGACGATCTCGGCCTGATACCGCCGGGCGATTTCACGCGCCATCGCCCCGGTGTTTCCCGATCGGGAATAGTAGAGGACGAGAACAGTGCTCGGGCCGGTGCGCTCGCGGCGGTAAGGCGGGCTTGCGAAGTACGTCCGGTCCTTCCGGAGCATGAGCGCGAACAGCGCCGTAGAGGTGACGGCGCCGAGGGCTGCTAACGACACCAACAGACGGATGAACGAGCGACGAGAGAGCAAGCCCGTGGGTCCTCCCGGTCAGGCGCAATCCGCGCGTTCCGTCTCCTTCTCGGGCAGATGCCGGAACACCTGGTTCAAGTGGTTCTCGAACCGCTGGAGGTCGGAATCGATGTCCGGATTCTTCAGCACATCATGACAGGAAAACGACGGCAACGCCGCGAAGCCGACAAACGCCTGGGCCTTGTGAAACCCATAGAATACGTCATCCACGCCTTTGCCTTCGAAGATCTGACCCTCGCCACCGAACGCCACCGACGGGGCATTCCATGTCGTCGAGAGCATGTACGTCCTTCCCGCCATCAGACCGCCCGTTCCGTATCTCGCGGCAGGGTCGGAGCGTGTTCTACCGTCGCCCTCGAAGATCTTCCCCCGCCCAAGCATGTAGACCTTGTCGATGAACTTCTTCATGCCCCAGGGCATGGAGAACCAATACACGGGGAACTGGAAGAAGACGGTGTCGGCCCACACCATGTTCTCGATCTCGTCGTGGACGTCGTAACCGTCGTCGATGTGCGTCGTGCGTACTGCATAACCC
>PVMK01123953.1_pt1 | contig 14381 bp, 16 predicted proteins | sample 1853481 | NCBI WGS metagenome assembly PVMK01 (sample SAMN08533507, study PRJNA380276) | Marine sediment metagenome, whole genome shotgun sequencing project. | reverse complement strand
TCATAGAAGGCAAGGTAATTTCAAAACAATCGTTTTGGGACGCTAATCGTCATAATATATATACCTCCAGCACGGTTGAAGTATATAAAGTATTTAAAGGGCAATCTATCGAAACCATTGAAGTTATTACCCCTGGAGGTATATATATTATGACGATTAGCGTCCCAAAACGATTGTTTTGAAATTACCTTGCCTTCTATGATCAAACTCGACTTTTCAATTTGTTGTTTTAGGGGAATTTCCTTAAGCGCTCCCTGGGCAAATGACAGGTTGAAAATTAAGAGACAGGACAATAGAGAGAATAAGAAACTTGAATGGGTAATTTTTTTCATAAAATTAAAGATTAGCGTGGGTTACTCAAAAATAGTAAAAAATCTGCATTAGTTTGTTTTGTTTTTTTAATTTTATCTGACTAAAAAAATGAAATGAAATACCATTCAATAGATAAGACCCTGTTTATAAATAACAGAAAGCATTTTACAGCGCAAATGAAATCGAATAGCCTGGCTGTTTTTAACTCTAACGATATGTACCCTATAAGTGCAGATAGCACTATGCCATTTGAGCAACATCGGGATATCTTTTACTTAAGTGGTGTGGACCAGGAAGAAAGTATATTGGTCTTATTTCCTGATTGTCCAAAAGAAAAACATCGTGAGATCCTGTTTTTAAAGGAAACCAACGAACATATTGCCATTTGGGAAGGGGCTAAGCTTACCAAAGCAACGGCCCTGGAGACCTCCGGAATAAAGACCGTGTACTGGTTACAGGATTTGGAAAAGATCATGTTCGAGATCATGACGCAATGCGATACCGTTTATATTAACACCAACGAACATTACAGGGCTTCGGTCGAAACCGAAACGCGGGAAGACCGATTTACCAAATGGCTCAGGGAAAAGTATCCGGCACATACTGTCGCTAAAAGCAATCCCATTTTGCAACGCTTACGCTCTGTTAAAGATCAGATAGAACTCAACTTATTGCAGACGGCCTGTGACATAACCGAAAAAGGATTTCGACGTGTCTTGGACTTCGTCAAGCCTGGGGTTTGGGAATATGAGATAGAAGCCGAATTCATGCATGAATTCCTCAGGAACCGCTCCAGGAGATTTGCCTATACGCCTATTGTGGCTTCCGGGAATAATGCCAATGTATTACATTATATCGAGAACAATCAGCAATGTAAAGCGGGAGATCTGATACTTATGGATATCGGCGCCGAATATGCCAATTATTCGAGTGATATGACACGCACTATTCCCGTATCAGGAAAATTTACAGAGCGTCAAAAGGAGGTTTATAATGCCGTTAAGCGGGTGAAAAATGAGGCTACTAAATTATTGATTCCGGGAACGGATTGGGCCGACTATCATGTTGAGGTTGGCAATCTAATGACCTCGGAGCTTTTGGGACTGGGCTTACTGGATAAGGCGGATGTGAAAAATGAAGATCCCGAATGGCCGGCCTATAAAAAATACTTTATGCATGGCACTTCTCACCATATGGGATTGGATACACACGACTATGGCATCCTGACCGAGCCTATGCAGGCCAATATGGTGTTTACGGTAGAGCCGGGAATATATATCCCCGATGAGGGTTTCGGCATACGACTTGAAGATGACGTGGTGATCCGGGAATCGGGAGAGCCATTTAACCTAATGAAAAATATTCCGGTCGAAATCGAAGAGATCGAGGCATTGATGAATGCTTAGATTATCGTGGAAATAGTATTTCATCCTTAACACTTTTGCCCCGTGGTATCAATGCCTCCTCAATTTGGATTGTATTTGCATCGAAGGATTTAATTTTGTTCTTATTAACAACAAACGATTTATGCACCCGAACAAAATTTGACGGCAGGATCTCCATTGTTTTCTTTATGGAACCATAAGCGGTTATTTTTTTATGGTCACTTAAATTATAAGTGGTATAATTTCCCTTCCCCTCTACAAACAGTATATCATCCAGGCTAATTCTATGTATTCTCCTATCGGCCTTAATTTCGATATATCTACTCGAAATGTTATTATTCTTCTCTCTTTCCATTAAAAATAACTGAAATATCTTAAGGCTTAAAACCAAAAACACCGTAGTATTGATTAAGACCGAAGCTCTTATTAGCATCTTAACACTAAACAGTCCTTCCTCTGAACCGTCAAATAAAAGATTTTCATAAAACAAATGGATGAATATTCGTTGCAGGATGGCAGCAATGGTCATCATTATGGCATAGCCCATAAAAAACCTGTAATATTTTTTTTGTAAAAGAAAATTGGGCAATAAATAATAAATAGTAAAGTAGACGGCCATGATCCTAATGGGTAACAAAACAAACTCCAAAAAGAAGGAAGCCAGGTAATCCTTATTCGAGGCCCATATAAAACTAAAGAACAGGTAATACAGGGCCCAAAATGTAATGTGGGTCGCAATCCTGGAATCAAAAATGTATAATTTTTTAGAAATCATCCTTCCTCTTAAATGATAAGATCATACCAATTGACGATTTAATATAAAAACCCGGCAGGTTGGTATAATTTCTTTATCAAGTAAAATTAAACAATCTAATTTTAAAGAAATCTTAAATTACAATGAGGTCATGACAATCAAAATTTTAATACCCAAAATGGTTCTGTTCTTTTCATTTTTGATCATTAGCAGTGCTTATGGGCAGCAGCTTGGCAGAAGAGCACAATGGGAAGCTAAAATACAAGCCCCTCAAAAAAATTCACCGGGAGCAGAAATCCTTTCCATTGATAAAAACAGTCCCCTGGAAAAAGCCGGATTATGGCCCAGGGACATTATTATCAAAGTCGATGATGTTGACATTATCAATGACGAAACCTGGACCGAAGCAACCTATGGTTTAAGGGCTTTTAAATCCACAACTATAGAGGCCGTAAGAGCAGGCCAATTACTTCATGTCGAAGTACAGTTCAATCCCACCCCAAGAGAAGTACATGAAGATATTGAAACGCATTATGAAGAAGTCACAAGTCCCTATAATATAACACAACGCGTCATTATAACCCGACCAAAAAATCCGGTTAACACAGGAGCTATTGTTCTTATAGGAGGCTTAAGTTGTACCAGTATTGAAACCTATCCCGGACGAAATGGGAATTGGGCCAGGGTCATCAGGGATTTGGTAGAAAAGTCAGGAATGATTGTACTGCGTATCGAAAAACCTGGTGTTGGCGATAGCGAAGGTGATTGTTCCAAAAGTGATTTTTTAACGGATCTTGCAGGCTATAGATCTGCAATCAAATTATTAAAATCCAAACCTTATATAGATCCCTCAAAGATCGTTGTGTACGGATCCAGCATGGGTAGTGCACTGGCACCGGTATTGGCCAACGAATTTAATTTAGCTGGTGTAATATCGGACGGTGTCTTTTTTAAAACCTGGTTCGAACATATGTTGGAAATCGAAAGAAGACTTCTTGAGATGAAGGGTAACAGTGAAGAAGAAATAGCAAAAAAACTCAACGACTATTATATTCCTTTGTATTATGGGATGCTTATCCAAAAAAAGACCTTTAAAGAAGTCACCGACGCGTATCCGGCCTTAGCTGAATACAATTATCACAGTTCGGAACATATGTATGGCCGCCCGGTGACCTATTACCAGCAATTACAGGATTTTGATTTGGCGAAAGCCTGGGAAAATATTAGAGTCCCGGTAAGGATCATGAGAGGAACAAATGATTGGATCATGTCGGCCTTCGATAATAAAATGATCATCGATGTGCTTAAAAAAAATGGACATACAGACCATATACTTTATGAGTACGAAGGATTGGATCATTGGAATACCATCCATAAAACCCCGAAGGATTCATTCGAAGGAAAAGACGGCATTTGGGAAGATAATATAAGTATGCAACTTATTAAATGGGCAAGTGAAATCATTAAAAATCTTAATTCAGAGCAATTTAATAATTAAGGAATAATTGAAATTCTTTGATTAGACATGGATCAAAATTAGACCGATGACCCTTTATTTGTGAAAGTTTTGATATTCAGAATCAAAAAAGTACATACTGATGGCAAAACCCACCCCATGTTAAGCTTTGCAAACGGGATAACGCTCTTAATTACTTCTAACCTTTCGGGGGGAATTAAAAACCCCAAAAAATCGGGGATACTAAAAACGAAAGCAACTAATACGGCCATTCTAAATACAAATTTGGACGCATATTTGTCCGGGACCAAATTCAAAAGAATCAATACAATGGTGAGCGGATAGATAAACATAAGCGCAGGGAGAGCGACATCAATAATATATTTAACATTGAGTTGACCAATTACAATACCAATTATACAAGATGCAATTGCAGTAATAGTATAGGCCCTTTTGGAATCTTTAAAAAGCCCGGCGAAGAAATCGGCCGTACCAACGATCACACCAACGGCGGTTGTAAAGCAAGCCAAACCGACCAAAACACTCAGAAGGATGGATCCTTTATTTCCCAGGGTTCTAACAGATAAGCCAGAAAGCAGTTCGGTTCTTGTAATATTGGATGCGAATTCGGAACCATAAAGTGCCCCTAAGGCAATGAGTCCGGCATAAATGATAAATAAGCCGGACATAGCGATAAATCCGGATCTTGCGATAAATCTTTTTTTGTTTTCGAAAGACATTTCCGTCCTGTAATTATTGATTGAAATGACCACAATTCCCCCGGTGAGCAATCCTGCTATAGCATCATAGGTTTGATACCCTTCGAGCAGCCCGCTAATAAAGGGAGTTTCGAAAGAAGACAGTCGCATTCCATCTGAAGGTGAAAAAAGACCAACTCCAATAATTGCCAGTAAAATCACAACTATTATAGGTGTTAGATACTTACCAAGGATCTCTATAATGTTATTCCTGTTCATTACAAAGAGAAAGGTCAATCCAAAATAGATGGTACTGGTAAGCAATGAACCCGTATCAAAATAGGGTTGAATGGCCATTTCATGCGTTACAGCCGCAGTACGAGGGATTGGCAGCGTAATGGCTATTATATAAACACAAATACAAAAGATCATACTGAAAAGCGGGGACACCTTGTTTCCGAAATCCAGCATGGTCCCCTGGAGTTTAGCGTGTCCGAAAAGGGCCAATAATGGTATTATGGTTGCAGAAGTAACAAACCCTAATGCGACGCGCCACCAATCGGGGCCCGCATTGAACCCCAACAGAGGAGGTAAAATTAAATTTCCCGGCTCCAAAAAAAGCGGCGAATATGGCAAAGCCAAAAACGAATGTTTCTTTTGTGGTGTTCATTTTGTCTAAATTATTGCAGCTAAAAGTAAGTAAAAACTACAACGCTTAACAAATCGGGATGGAAATACCTTAATTAAAGAGAATAGATGCTATGGAATTACGAAATTATTACAAATTTATTTGTATTATGTAGGTTATTTCCTATTTAAATATGCATTTCATCGAAAATAATGTGCTTTTTAACGTATTTTACGTTTTTTTCGCTATATTTATATCCATTAAAACCTACTTAACCATGAGAACAATAAACACAACCGCAGGGCCCGGGCTCCAAATTGTACTGCTCTATTTTTGGTCATCAGTACGATGTATCGAAAAAAGTAACACGGCATGTTAAAGAATACACTTGTAAATGTTGCAAAAAACAACTTACCACAAATGGTAATGGCCGCTTAACAGAACTTACACCAACTTTTAGGGAAATAAACTCTATTTTAGAGCGCATTTATTCGAGAAGAATGATTCGTTTGAATCAAAAAACCCTTGCGGCATAATTTAGTTTACAGTAAATTCCTGAGTTTTGCTAATCTTCCAATGCATTCCACCCTTGAGCAATAATCGGAATTTTAGTCTCAGCCCTTGTAACAAGGTGCTTCCCTTCCCCTTCTTCTGTCATATAGCCAATAACCGTTAAACTGGGATTTGCCTTTATATTCGGATAATCCTTTTGAGAAATTGTCATTAAAAGTTCGTAATCTTCACCTCCATTTAAGGCAATTGTAGTACTATCCATATTAAATTCTTCACAGGTAGATATCACTTGAGGATCCAAAGGTATTTTGTTCTCATACAATTCGCAGCCTACCCCACTTTGCTTGCATAAATGCATAATTTCGGAAGAAAGACCGTCACTAATATCGATCATTGCGGTGGGTCTTACCTTTAAATCCTTTAATAACTTTATGACATCTTTTCGGGCTTCCGGCTTTAATTGCCGTTCAACGATATAAGAATACATTTCCAAATCCGGTTGATTATTAGGATTAACTTTAAACACTTGTTTTTCACGTTCTAAAACCTGAAGTCCCATATAGGCCCCTCCCAAATCTCCTGTTACCACAAGCAAATCTTTTGGTTTTGCTCCATTTCTGTAAACAATATCGTCTTTATTGGCTTCTCCAATAGCAGTAATAGAAATCATTAATCCAGAGGTGGAAGAAGAAGTATCGCCGCCAATGACATCGATATTATACAGATTAGCAGCCGTTTGGATTCCTGAATACAGCTCTTCAATGGCTTCCAGGGGAAATCTATTGGAAAGCGCAATAGACACCGTAATTTGAGTGGCATTGGCATTCATTGCATATATATCGGACAAATTCGCAACAACAGCCTTATACCCCAAATGCTTTAAGGGCATATAGCTTAGATCAAAATGCACCCCTTCGATCAACAGGTCTGTTGTCACTACAATTTGTTTGTCCTTAAACTCTAATACAGCAGCATCATCACCAATACTTTTTATGGTCGATTTACGCTTAATTTTAAACGCTTTGGTAATGTGATCTATAAGGCCAAATTCTCCTAAATCACTTAAAGGTGTTCGTTCCTGATTTTTGTCCTCTATCATTTGGCAAAAATAATACCCTTTTCGAGGAATGACGTAAAAATAAATTTTAAATTGCAATAAAAAAGCATATGAAAAACGTAAAATGGCTATTCAGCGTATTTTTTCTCCTTTCAGTTTTTGATATATTTTTAAGTTGTTCGTTGAATGTCGGGTCGGATAATGATGATGCCGATGGGGATTCTATACTTGATACCAACGACAATTGTGTATTTACATTCAACCCGGATCAATTAGATACCGATGGTGATGGTATTGGTGATGTTTGTGATGCTCCTCCCTTGGGCTTATTCGATTGTGTAAATGGTTTTGCGGGAATTTATCCCTGTAATAACTACGATTTAATAGCACATGTACCACTTAGCGAATTGGGTGGGCCGGGAGTTGAAGGTAATGATTCCTGGGGTTGGACCGATCCCATATCAGGTAAAGAATATGCGTTGATCTGTATCTCTTCGGGGGTAGTTTTTGTCGATATATCAACCCCTTCCGAGCCATTGATTTTGGGCGCCCTTCCAACAGCGACAACGGACAGTCCTTGGGGAGATGTTAAAGTGTACAATGATCATGCATTTATTGTTGCCGATAATGCGGGATTCCACGGAATGCAGGTCTTTGATCTCACGCGTTTAAGAAGTGTTTCAAGTCCTCCCGAATCCTTTAACGCAGACGCCCATTATACAGGCTTTGGCAGTGCGCATAATGTAGTGATCAACGAGGAAAACGGATATGCCTATGTCGTTGGAACCTCTACTTTTAATGGTGGGCCGCATTTTGTCGATATACAAGATCCGACAAGCCCGGTAGCAGCCGGGGGCTATGCAAACGATTCCTATACGCATGATGCCCAGGTGGTAACTTACAATGGCCCCGATACCGATTATACCGGACATGAGATATTTGTTGGAAGTAATGAAAATGAATTGGTTATTGTTGATGTTACGGACAAGGATAACCCGGTAAATATTTCGAGAATTACATATAGTAATGTAGGGTACGCCCATCAGGGTTGGTTTACCGCAGATTTAACTTATTTTATCCATGGGGATGAAGATGACGAATTAAGTTTTGGAACGAACACCCGTACTTTGGTGTTTGATTTTTCCGATCTGGATAATCCAATTGAACATATGCAGTATTTAGGGGCTTCACAGGCCATAGACCACAATGGTTATGTAAATGGCAATTTGTTCTACCAGGCCAACTACACTGCCGGCGTGAGAATTTTGGATATCACAAATATTGGCGGCAACTCCATTAATGAAGTTGGTTTTTTCGATACCTATCCGGATGACAACAGCACCAGTTTTCATGGTGTCTGGAACGTTTATCCCTTTTTTGCCAGTGGCAATATTGTAATTAGCGATATTGAAGGAGGTTTATTTATAATACGAAGGAGTCCTAATTAACCATAAAACGAATAATGGCGAAAATGCTTTTTCGGTCCTTAAAATATAAGAACAAGGCCATTTAATGTGGCAAAAAAGCTTTGGAAGTTCAAATTTAGATTTTGCCTTTGATTCCAGCGAAAATTCCGGTGTGAGTATAATAGTCGTAGGTGAAACCGAAAGCAACGATCATGATATTCGGGAAAATAAAGGCCTGAAATACGTTCTCGTGCTAAAAATCAAGTAAGATTCGTCCCATTTATCAATAAGAAAATTCTATCAAATCATTTACTAATATAATGTTAGGTTGTATTGTAAAAACCTACATATATTGTATATTTGCACTCTATTTAGAAATATTCTATATAAGCATTATGATTAAAGTATCTGAAATAGCCAAAAAGAAAGTCGTGGAACTCATGAAAGATGAGGGCTATAACTATGCAACGGATTACGTAAGGGTAGGTGTTAAAAGTGGTGGTTGTTCCGGGTTATCCTACGAATTAAAGTTTGATAAAGAACACCAGGACCAGGACAAAGTATTCGAAGATAATGGCATTAAAATAATTGTCGATAAAAAAAGCTTTCTATACTTAATTGGAACTACTCTCGAATATTCGGGAGGATTGAACGGAGCAGGATTCGTATTTAACAATCCAAACGCCAATCGCACGTGTGGATGTGGTGAAAGTTTCTCTTTATAAATTAAGATGATGAACAAGTATACCGAAGACGATTTAAGGGAAGAACTTAAAACCAAAGAGTATGAATATGGTTTTTATACAGATATCGAATCTGATACCTTTCCTGTTGGTTTAAATGAAGATATTGTAAGGGCCATTTCAAAAAAGAAAGAGGAGCCGCAATGGATGACCGAATGGCGTCTTAATGCGTTTCGTGGCTGGCAGAAAATGATCGAGCCCGAATGGGCGAATGTACGTTATAATAAACCCGATTTTCAGGCCATTTCCTACTATTCGGCACCAAACAGTAAACCAAAATACGACAGTATTGATGAGGTGGATCCCGAATTACTTGCAACTTTCAAAAAACTGGGAATTTCCCTGGACGAACAAAAAAAATTGGCCGGTGTTGCCATGGATGTAGTAGTCGATTCGGTTTCGGTTGCGACAACATTCAAGAAAACACTTGCCGAAAAGGGAATTATATTCTGCCCGATAAGCGAAGCCATAAAAGAGCATCCCGAACTTGTTAAAAAATATATTGGTACAGTCGTTCCGCAAAGAGATAATTTTTATGCCGCTTTAAATTCGGCGGTCTTTAGTGACGGTTCCTTCTGCTATATACCAAAAGGGGTGCGTTGCCCCATGGAATTATCAACCTATTTCAGGATCAATCAGGCAGGGACAGGCCAATTTGAACGTACACTTGTTATTGCAGATCAGGGCAGTTATGTAAGCTACCTCGAGGGCTGTACAGCGCCAAGCCGGGATGAGAATCAACTGCATGCCGCTGTTGTAGAACTCATTGCTTTGGATGATGCTGAAATAAAATACAGTACGGTTCAAAATTGGTTTCCTGGAACTGCAGATGGCAAAGGAGGCGTTTATAATTTTGTGACCAAGCGCGGAATATGCCAAACCAATGCCAAAATATCCTGGACCCAGGTAGAAACAGGTAGTGCCGTCACCTGGAAATACCCGTCATGTATATTAAAAGGGGACAATTCCGTTGGTGAATTCTATTCTATTGCGGTGACCAACAATTATCAGCAGGCCGATACAGGAACCAAAATGATCCATTTGGGTAAAAATACCAAATCGACAATCATTAGCAAGGGAATATCTGCCGGGAAATCACAAAACAGCTATAGAGGCCTGGTACAAATACACTCCCGGGCCGATAATGCTCGTAATTTCTCGCAATGTGATAGCCTCCTCATGGGAAATGATTGTGGAGCACATACATTTCCATATATCGAGGCCAAAAATAAATCGGCCCAGATAGAACACGAAGCCACCACGAGCAAAATTGGTGAGGATCAAATTTTTTACTGTAATCAACGAGGTATTGATACCGAAAAGGCCATAGCTTTAATTGTAAACGGGTTTAGTAAAGAGGTATTAAATAAGCTTCCCATGGAGTTTGCTGTTGAAGCGCAGAAATTATTGGAAATTAGTTTGGAAGGTTCTGTAGGATAATAATTAAAGTTAAATTAAAAAGATACTCGCCATTGCGAGCATTAAGATGAAAAAAGTATTATTTATAGTATTAATTGCAATGGCTATAACAAGCTGTAAAAAAGATCCGAAAAAAGATGTTGAAAGCAAAGTGATTTCGGCCGATGACACCGAAAAAACGGCTAAACAAAGCGATGGGCTTACACTTTTAAAGGGGGAATTTATTTATTATGCCGATGCTGCAGTACTGCAAACACATAGAGAAGTTTATGGTGTGGTTATAGACGAAAAAATGCATGAGCTTAACCGACAAGTCGAAGCTTATAAAGCTGAGGTAACGGATATGGTTCCAGTTGAAATTAGGGGGAAAATATTTCCAAAACCTGAAAATGAAGAAGGATGGCCGTTACGATTAGAAATAAAAGAAATAATAAACGTTAGTAAACCAAATCCGGAGAATAACGAAGTTATAAAAATAGGAAAAGAATAATATGTTAAAGATAGATAATTTACACGCCAGTGTTGATGATAAAACCATTCTAAGAGGCGTAGATCTCGAAGTAAAGGTGGGTGAAGTACATGCCATTATGGGACCAAATGGTTCTGGAAAAAGCACATTGGCGGCCGTAATTGCTGGAAAGGAAGAATATAAAGTAGAAAAAGGAAAGATCCTATTTGAAGGAGAAGATATCGACCAATTGACAGCTGAAGAGCGTGCTCACAAGGGTATCTTTATGTCCTTTCAATATCCAATAGAGATTCCCGGGGTGTCCGTCACTAATTTTATGAAAACTGCCATTAATGAGACGCGTAAGGCCAATGGATTAGACGACATGCCGGCAGCCAAGATGCTAAAATTAATTCGAGAGAAATCCGAGCTTTTAGAAATAGATCGAAAGTTCTTATCCCGCTCTTTGAACCAAGGATTCTCGGGAGGTGAGAAAAAACGAAATGAAATTTTTCAAATGGCGGTTCTGGAACCAAAATTGGCCATTCTTGACGAAACCGATTCCGGACTGGACATTGATGCCATGCGTATCGTCGCCAATGGCGTAAATATGTTAAAAAGTAAAGATAATGCCATTATCTTAATTACACATTACCAGCGCTTGCTGGACTATATTGTGCCGGACTTCGTGCATGTGGTCTATGATGGAAAGATCGTAAAATCGGGCACCAAGGAATTGGCTCATGAACTTGAAGAAAAAGGCTACGACTGGATTAAGGAAGAAGTGAACGCGTAAAATTGGAAGCATCTTGTAGATTTTACCGCTCATATAGAGTGATGATTAAAAACTGAATTAAATGGACTTAAAAGAAAAATTATTATCATCGTTTTTAGTGTTTGAGAATAAGGTCGATGTCGATACTTATGTTCATGACCTTAGAAGTGAAGCTATAAAAACTTTTGAGGACAAAGGTTTCCCTACGAGAAAAGATGAAAACTGGAAGTACACTTCATTGAATCGAATATTAAAGGAAAATTATACTTTATTCCCAAAAAAGGATACTGCTTTAGAGTATCGGCAAGTAAAAAAGTATTTTATTCATGACATCGATTCGTTCAAAATTGTTTTTATCGATGGGACATATTCTTCACATCTTTCGGAAACTACGCACGATGGGATGGACATTTGTTTAACATCGGCAGCGCTCTCCAAACCAAAATACAGGCTTATGATTGAAAATTATTTCAATAAAGTGGCCAATACAGATGGTTTAACTGCATTAAATACCGCGTTTTCTAATGAAGGTGCCTATATTCATATCCCTAAGAATAAATTGGTTGATAAGCCCATTCAGATCGTTCATTTTTCGACAGGAAATGAGGCTGCCGCAATGCTGCAACCGCGTAACTTAATTGTAGTAGATGAAAATTCACATGTGCAAATTATCGAACGCCATCAAAGTTTAACCGATAACCCTGTATTAACCAATAGTGTAACCGAAATTTTTGCCAATAAGCGAGCAATCATCGATTATTACAAAATGCAAAACGATAATTTGCATGCATCACTAATTGATAATACATTTATTAATCAAAAACAGGAAAGTATTTGTTCTGTCCACACCTTTTCTTTTGGGGGAAAATTAACCCGAAATAACCTCAATTTCTTCCAGCGTGGCGAGCGTATTGATTCTACTTTAAAAGGAATTACAATTGTTGGAGATAAACAACATGTCGATCATAATACCATGGTAAGGCATATTGAACCCAATTGTGAGAGCCACCAGGACTATAAAGGGATTTTCGGAGATAATTCCGTTGGTGTTTTTAACGGAAAGGTGATCGTTGAAAAAGAAGCACAAAAAACCAATGCTTTCCAGGCCAACAACAATATTTTATTAGGTGATAAAGCAACCATCAATACGAAACCTCAGCTTGAAATTTTTGCCGACGATGTAAAATGTTCGCATGGATGTACCATAGGTCAACTCGATGAAAATGCCATGTTTTATTTACGCACGAGAGGTATCCCTCAAAAGGAGGCCAAAGCCTTATTAATGTATGCCTTCGCCAACAATGTCCTCGGGAGTGTTAAAATCCCGGAACTTAAACAACGGATCAATAAAATAATAGCAACCAAGCTAAGTGTCAATATTGGATTCGACCTTTAAATGAAAGTCACAAAACCACATACGGGATTAAATGTTGATGAAATCCGCAAAGACTTCCCTATACTTTCCCGCAAAGTTAATGGCAGGCCTTTAGTGTATTTCGATAATGCCGCCACATCGCAAACGCCTCAGGTGGTAATCGATTGTATCGTTGATTATTACAGCAATTATAACGCCAACATTCATCGTGGCGTTCATAGTTTAAGTCAGGAAGCAACGGATGCTTACGAGCATGCGAGGCAGACGATCCAAAAGCACTTTAATGCAAAACACCCTTATGAAATTATACTTACCTCGGGTACAACTCATGGGATAAACATGATCGCTCATGGGTTTTCAACCATTTAAAAAAGGGCGATGAAGTTATCGTTTCGGCTTTGGAACATCATAGTAATATAGTGCCCTGGCAGATGTTATGCGAAAAAACGGGTGCAATTTTAAGGGTGATCGAGATGAATGAAGAAGGTGAATTGCTTATGAACTCTTATGATAATATACTGTCTGCAAAACACCAAACTGGTTTTTGTAAATCATAGTTCCAACGCACTCGGAACCATTAACCCCATTGAAGAGATTATCGAAAAAGCGCACCGCGCAGGCGCAGTGGTTTTGGTTGACGGGGCACAGGCATGCCCGCACATTAAACCGGATGTGCAGGCCCTGGACGCCGATTTCTACGTTGCTTCGGCTCATAAGATGTGTGGCCCCACCGGATTGGAATGCTCTACGGAAGGAAAAATGGCTTAACATGTTACGTATCAAGGCGGGGCGAAATGATCGCCGAAGTGACCTTCGAAAAAACCACCTATGCCGATCTGCCTCATAAGTTTGAGGCCGGACACCTAATGTTTGTGGTGGTATTGCCTTTGGAGCGCCATAGATTATATGAACGCCATCGGATTTGATGCCGTCAATTCCTATGAAACCGAACTTCTTGAATATGCTACCGGCAAACTTCTTGGAATAGACGGGTTAAAAATCTACGGTACATCCCAAAATAAAACCTCGGTCATTTCATTTAATATCGAAGAATTCATCCCTATGACATAGGCGCCATAGTAGATAAAATGGGTATTGCCGTTAGGACAGGACATCATTGCGCACAACCCATCATGGATTTCTATAACATACCCGGACGGTGAGAGCGTCCTTATCATTTTATAACACCAAAGAAGAGATCAACGCCCTGGTTGATGCGGTTGATAAGGCAAAAATGATGTTGTCATAACTTTTTGGCGTCTTTTTTGTACCTTAAATTATCTAATACCTATTATGATGAAATTTATTTTAAGCCTGTTTATGGTAATATCGATGGCTAAGGAATGCAATAATAACAAGCAATCCGAACCGGTAATTTCTGAAATTGACATCGAAAAATCATCTGAAACAAA
>PVMK01126330.1_pt1 | contig 14383 bp, 9 predicted proteins | sample 1853481 | NCBI WGS metagenome assembly PVMK01 (sample SAMN08533507, study PRJNA380276) | Marine sediment metagenome, whole genome shotgun sequencing project. | reverse complement strand
TAGTTTTGATTCCGGCATTTTTTCTTTCATGTTTTCCTGCATAGATATCAGCCGAGTCCTAATCCTCTCCGGGCAATGACAAGCCGATTGATTTCAGATGTGCCTTCCCATATCTCTAGTATTCTTTGGTCTCTGTAAAATCTCTCCAGCTGATATTCCCGTGTGTATCCAGCCCATCCTAATATTTGCTGGGCCTCATAGACAACATCCCTTGACACTTCGGCCGCATACATTTTGGCCTTGGCGGCTTCAACCGTAAATCGGACACCTTGCTGCTTAATAAATGCAGCCCCGAGCACCATCAAACGGGCAGCATCAATCATCGTTGCCATTTCAGCAAGTTTGAAATGGATCGTTTGATTGTTGGCAAGCGGCTCTCCACGAGTCATCGTCTGCTTTGAATATTCGAGGGCAAGCTCAAAGGAATGCCTGGCCAACCCTACGGACAGGGCTCCGATCGCCACCTTGGCACTGTCGAGCGATCTTAAGCATATGTAAATCCCTTTGTTTATCTCTCCGACCAAACTATCTTTGGGCAGTCTCAGGTTATCAAATACCAATTCCGCGGTATCTGAGCTATGGATGCCCATTTTTACTTCCTTTTTACCAACCGATAGCCCGGGCGTGTCCTTATCACAGACAAAGCAGGATATGCCCCGGTTGCCCCTGCTCCTGTCTGTCATGCAAAAAATAAAACAAAAATCCGAAGACAATCCATGAGTTATAAAAATCTTGTTCCCATTGATGACCCACTCATCACCGTCTAAAACGGCGGTGGTCCGCATGCGGGTTGCGTCTGAGCCGGCATCAGGCTCAGTTAGGCAAAAGCACCCTATAATCTCGCCATTAATCAGCCTTGGTAACCACTTGGCTCTTTGCTCATCCGTACAATCATTGATGAGTATATCTACCAAAAGGGTGGAGTTCGAAAGGCTCGTGGCAATGCCGATATCAGCCCAACCAATCTCTTCCTCTGCCAACGCATGGGCGACAGCGCCGATGCTGTTGCCTCCATATTCAGAGGAAGCAACAAGACCGATGAATCCCAGTTCACCCATCCGTTTTTGGACGTGGTGGGGAACTTTGCCACCTGCTTCCAATTCTCTCGTGATTGGCCATAACTCATTTTGTGCAAAATCCTTTGCTGTTTTTTGCACTTTTTTCTGTTCTTGTGTTAATTCGAAATCCATCTTTCGGCTCCTCCTATCGAATAGTTAAAATGATTATTTTCTTAACTTGATTATGGTTTATGGCTCCTATTTTTCTCTTTCTATGTACTTTTGCCGGTTGAGAATCCTATGGGCATTTCCATAAAGAATTTCTTCTTTGCCTGACTCCGAAACAGGCAAGTTTTGAACGAAGGCAATATTTTTTTTTATGGTTGAAGGGATGCCAGGCCAATCGGAACCAAAGATAAATCGGTCAGTTTTGCTTTCGAGGTCAGGGAAAAAGTCTAAGAGCTGTTTGGGTGGCAAACCAGCGACATCAATATATAAATTTTTATGCAGCTTCATCAGGAATGATATCGTGTCGTACCAGAACCCGCGACCGCCATGGCAGGCGATAACCGTTAAGTTTGGGAAATCAACACAGATTTCATCAAGACAGAATGGATCACAATACTTCAGTTTGGTGTGAGGAAAGGTGGAAGAACCAATGTGAAACATGACCGGCAAATTGATTTCCTGGGCAAATTCATAGAGGGGATACAGATGCTGATCATTGGGATAAAAATGATGATAACTCGGCAACAATTTTAGCCCGCTACAGTTTAGGTTATTAATGTAATATTTGATCCTTTTCAGAGGGTCCGCCTCTGCATTTGGATTAAGATGAGCGAATGGAATTAGAATATCGCTGTTTTGGCAATATTCGACCACCATTTCGGTCGTCATATCGAAATTGTTCAACGGATGAAGTTCAGGAAGCACGACCGCACGATCCACACCTTGTCTTTTTAGGAAATTTTCTAATGCTTTTGGATCATCGGTGAAATCCTTGATGGTCCTTTCATATAATTCAGGGTTCGTCTCTTTAAGCTGCAAAATAAAAGGGTTTTGCTTATAGATCATACTGCCCAGATGAATGTGAAAATCGATGACGCTCATCTTTTAATATCTTCCTATTCGCCTAAAATCGCATTTGAGATCAGGTTTCGGTTGATTTCGTTGGTTTCCGCATAAATCTGCAGAATTCTCTGGTCCCTGTAATATTTTTCAATGGAATGGTCTCTGATAAAGCCGTGGCCGCCATACACCTGCAATCCGCTATGACAGACCTTAAAAGCCATCTCGGAAGCAAATAATTTGGCCTCTGCAGCTTCTTTTTTATAGTTTACATTTTTATCCCGTAAAGACGCCACCCAGTATGTAAGCGCCCGGGAAGCATTGAGATTTGTATCCATATCAGCGATACGGTCGGAAATAGCGGGAAACTTGCAGATCGGTTGGTCGAATTGTTCTCTTATTTTAGAGTATGCAATGGCCCCTTCCATAGCCGCCCTGGCAACACCGTTCGATATAGCGGCGGCGCCAATCTTTAACTCATCGAAGAAAGCGTTGAGAACAGCCGCAGCCTTACCGGTTTCTCCCAGCGCATTTTCTGCCGGCACCTGTGCATTATTAAACTGAATATCGGCCAGTGCTGAGGATTTAATGCCCAGTGTGTTAGAGATCTTTTTTACAGCCGTCTTATCGCCATCGCGCTCTACGATGAAAAAGCTTAAGGCGTTTTCACCGGTAGCAGCGAAAACAAGATAAAAGTCTGAAATGGATCCGTTAATTACAAAAACTTTCTCTCCGTTAAGCGACCATTCGCCATTGGTCAGCTGGGCTGTTGTTTCCATCTCTTCAGAGACTGATCCGGCTTTGGATTCCATAAAACAAAAGGCACCTACCCTTTTGCCGCTAATCAAACCGGACAGAAATTTTTCTTGGAGTTTATCGGATCCATGTTTGACGATAAGGTTTGCCAGGACGCACAAATTGCTATATGAGATGGCGATACCCACATCTGCCACCGCAATTTCTTCCAGGACCAAAACATGGGCGATCATATCGGAACCTGCTCCACCCATCTTTTCCGGCACCATGATGCCCAAAAGACCTAACTCAGCTAACTTTTTGATGATCTCCTTTGAAGGAAAACTATCTTCCTTTTCATAAGTTGCAAGGGGTGCGATTTCCTTTGACGCGAATTTCCTGGAAACTTCCTGAATCATTTTTTGTTCGTCTTTAAAATCCATTGTTCTCCTCCTAAATGCTGACTATGCAGGCGATACAGTTAAAATATTATGAACACTTTTAGATCTTAATTGATCGGTCTTATCCGGATCTATTTCCATCTTCTTCTCATCAACAACAACCCCATAAGCATCCTTGGCCCTCTCAATAGTGATCAAACCTTCCATCAGATCTTCAAGAACCATAGAGGGTTCCCTGTCAAAGGGGTCTTCCCATCCACCCCCGCCAGGTGTGATCAGAACGATTTCATCATTATGATAAATTTGGGTTGTGATCTTTGAAGGCAATTCTTTGGTCATCTCGGAGTTTCGGATAATGCACTTTGAACCGCCGGCTTCCCGTCCTTTCAAAACACCCCATGGGCCTTTTATCTGCCGATCCGAACTCCAGGTAATTGTTGCTTGGTCTCCTAAAAACTTGATACACCTCGTCATGCCAAAACCGCCTCTAAACTTTCCCGGCCCTTCTGAATTTTCCACCAGGCCATAGTGTTTGACCAGAAAAGGGTAAGCAATCTCCAAGGCCTCCACCGGCGCATTTCTCGTATTGGTCATATGCGTATGAACACCGGACATCCCATCCTGGCAGAACATGGCACCTTGCCCCCCGCCATAGGTCTCGATGTAATTAAAAAGCTGCTGTTTCCCGGGAAGTCTGCCTCCGATATTAATCAGATTCATAGTCCCGGCACATGCTGCGCAGGTTCGCTCTGGAATAATATCTTTAAAGGCGCCAAAAATGACATCAACTATTCTTTGAGCCGTAATGATATTTGAGTTGCAAACCGGTTTCGGATAATTGGCATTGAGCAAACAACCGCGGGGCACATCAATGCTTATCGGTCGATAGGCCCCGCTGTTGGGAGGAATATCAGGATCCAAAATACTTTTTATTGAATAATAGACGGCCGCATAAGCATTTGAAATGGTGCAGTTAATGGGTCCTTTGACTTCAGGATCTGTTCCCGTAAAATCGACGTGAATCTCTTCATCTTTGATATCAATGGTCGCTGCTATTTTAATCATTCGCTCTTCGATACTGTCACCTTCAATAAAATCTTCAAAATAGCTTTGACCGTTTGGAATTTCTTTTATCATCGATCTCATTCTACGCTCAGAGTAATTCATGACCTCTGCAAAATAGAAAAAAGCCTTATCCAGAGTATATTTTTCAAAGACCTCGCGCAGCCTCATAATTCCCACATTGTTCGCCCCCAGTTGGGCCCTGAGGTCTCCGCCAAATTCCTCCTCGGTTCTCAAATTATCTTTAATGAGTGAGAAGATGGCCTCATCCCAAACGCCTTTTTTAATGATCTTAACCGGGGGAATCTGCAATCCCTCCTGATAATGCTCGGTTACGCCAAAAGGCATGCTCCCGGGTGCATAACCACCCATATCCACATGGTGGGCCATACTCGCAACCAGGCCCGCAACTTTATCCTGATAATAAACCGGAGAGACCATCGTGAGGTCATTTAAGTGCCCGGGTCCCGCAGGGTATGGCTTATTAATAATTATGGCATCGCCGGCATCCATTTTTTCAATCGGGATCTTTTGCAGAACCGTTTGAACGGTGGGAGACATCGTCCCCAGATGCAGTGGCGTCCCCAGTTCGCTTTGGACGATGACCTCACCTTTAGCATTGTAAATTGCACAGGAACAATCTCGGCGGTCCTTTATGTTGGTCGAATAACCGGTTCGCACTAATGAGGCCACCATCTCATCGGAAATCGTATGCAAGATGTTGATAAAAACTTGCAACGTAATGGGGTCGACATTTTGCGCCATAATCTATCCTCTTTTATGTCTTTTAGAGATCAATGATGAGATTTAAAAATTCATCAACAACCGCTGTTTGACCCGGAAAAACCAGACTCGTGGTATCTAATTGTTCCAGGACTGCAGGCCCGGGAATTTGTTGACCTGTTAGGAGAAGATCTCGCACATAGACGGGGCAATCGCAGTAATCACCGTCTAAAAATACCGGGCGCGTCTCCTTTAAGGCGCTTCCCAATATCGTTTCATCCGTCTGTTTTTCAAATTTCTCGAGGGTGGGTTTAACCACCTCACCGATGGATGCCAAACGAAAATTCATCAATTCAATCTCATTGTCCCTGACTTCGAATCCGTATTTTCTCAAATGGAGTTCATGAAATGTGTTAATGATGTTATCCATATTGCGGATTTGATCTGTCGGTATCGGTACCTCGATCGGATGCCTCTGCCCCAGATATCTCAAATCCAGGCTATAAAAAAGGGATACCTTTTCTGTAGCGACGCCGTTTTTTCTCATCTCCTCCAGAGCTTGTTCTTCCAGTTCTTTAAAACCCTCTGTCAAAAAATCTTTCTCGCTCGCACCCAGTTTTTTTAAGTAGGTCCTGACATAATCAAACCTAAAATCTGCCATCAACATCCCAAATGCAGAGTTTACGCCCGGGAATCGAGGCACAATGATGTTCTTGATTTCCAACTCCTTGGCAAGCTCCACGGCATGCAGCGGTCCGCCTCCCCCGAATACAATCAGGGCAAACTCACGAGGATCATAGCCTTTTTCAACTGATACATACCTTATCCCCCTGATCATATTCATGTTCATGACTTTGATGATTCCCTCGGCAGCTTGTTCTACAGACAACCCGAAAGGTTTGGCTATTTTCTCGTTTATCACTTCAAAGCTTTTACCTTTATCGATCTGCATCGCTCCGCCCACCAGGGCTTTAGGATTCAGACGGCCTAAAACGGTGTTTGCATCTGTAACGGTCGGCTCGGTTCCTCCAATATCATAACAGGCCGGTCCCGGATCTGCTCCCGCACTCTGCGGGCCAACCCGCAGCGCTCCCCCCGTATCGATCCAGGCAATACTTCCGCCACCCGCACCAATGGTATGCACATCAATCACCCTGGCCTTTACGGGGTATCCACCGACTTCCACTTCGTTTTCAAATCCCAGATTGCCTTGATAGGCAAGCGATATGTCTGCGCTTGTTCCGCCCACATCAAGCGTAATCACATTATCCATACCGACAGCCTGACCCTGCATCACACCGCCTAAGGCACCACCGGCAGGACCGGATAAAATGGTATTGACACATTTCTCTGTGGCAGTCTGGGCGGTCATTATGCCGCCATTTGACTGCACGATATGAAGCGCGGAAGCGACTTTTTGATTCTGGAGGATATCGTCCAAGCGAGATATATATTCTTTCATCTTGGGGAGAATAGATGAATTGATAGCCGTCGTACTCATTCTTTCATACTCTCCCAGTTCAGGTAAAACCTCACATGACAAAGACACATCCGCTTCAGGAAAGACGCTTTCGATGATTTCTTTTGTTTTCAGCTCATGCTCGAAATTGCAGTAAGAATTTAAATAGCAAGCGGCGATTGAATGTATTCCTTTTGCCTTAATGTCACGACATATATTGACGATGATCTCCTCATCGAGAGACTTTAATACTTTGCCGTCAAATGCGATTCTCTCCGGCACCCCATAGATGAATCGCCTTTTAACCGGTGGGACAGGTCTTTTTTCAAAGATATCATAGAGCTTCGGTCTATCCTGTCGGGCAATGAAGAGTACGTCTTGAAAGCCCTCCGTTACGAGGAGGGCGACAGGCACCCCCTTTCCTTCCAGCAACGCATTGGTCGCAACTGTGGTTCCATGAATAAAAAATATGATATCCTGCGGCTGGACACCGTATAACGCCTTGATCTTTTGCAATCCATCCTCGACGGCTTTTTCGGGATTTTTCGGTTTTGAAGGGACTTTGACAACATTCAGTTCTTTGCTGTCGTCATCTATGAATATCAGATCTGTAAATGTTCCACCGATATCTACTGCCAATTTCACGCCCATTATAAAAGCTCCTTAATAAAATCAAATAAGCATGAATAGGATATTCCTGAATTACCTATTTTGTATAAAATCCAGATTTGAAACACCTTTGTGCTGGGTTTTATGCCCAGTTATAATCAATCAACGCCATTTCTAAGGAAAATATTTTGCGAAGCCTTACTTACTCATCTTCGCCGCTGCAGCCTTTACCGACTCAACGATGGAATAGTATCCCGTGCATCTGCATAGATGCCCTGCCATTGCCTCTCTAATCTCATCTTCAGAAGGATTCGGATTTCTATTTAAAAGTGAATAAGCGTTCAGTACCTGGCCGGGTGTGCAAAACCCACATTGCGCTCCGTGATTTTCATAAAACGCTTCCTGTACGGGGTGCAGTTGGCCGTCTTTTGCCAAGCCTTCCACAGTCATGATATCTGCACCATCTGCCTGAACAGCCAATGTCAGACATGATCTCACAAGCTCACCATTTAAGATAATAGTACAGGCACCACAGCTGCCATGCTCGCATCCTACATGTACGCCATTTATGTTAAGATCTTCCCTGAGAAAATCAGAAAGTAATTTCCTTGGTTCCACTATGCCTTCATGTTGCTCTCCGTTAACTTTTAATCTGATCGTTTTCTGTTTTATCATTAGGCATTCTCCTCGAAACGGTTTAATACCTGCACCAAACCCTTCTTCGTAAAATTCCTTGTCATCTCCCTTTTATAATCCGCGGATGAATGCAAATCGGGATCCGGATCTGATGCTTCGGCTGCTTCGTTGGCAACAGCTTCAATCAGTTTTTTATCAACCTTTTTGCCGATCAACATATCTTCTGCTTGCGTAGCTCTAAATGGTGTAGGATTTACGCTGCCTAAAGCAATTTTGGCACTTTCACATATTCCACCATCATTAATTTCAAGCATGACCGCCACAGAAACGATGGCAAAATCTCCGTGCCTGCGGCTAAAGGATTGAAATGAATGGATCGTTCCTGCTGGAGGAATCGGTATTCTTATCTCGGTGATCAATTCATGCGGTTCCAGAACGGTTGTTAAATACGTCAGAAAAAAATCTTCGGCATCGACCCATCTCGTATCCTTTGAACTTTCGATCTTAATTTGAGCTTGCAGTGCAATCATTATGAGACACAGCTCCGCTGAGGGATCCGCATGGGCGATACTTCCGCCAAGAGTGCCCTTGTTTCTGATAGGCAGAAAAGCGATATATTTGACCGCCTCTGAAAGAATTGGAATTTTGGATTTTATCAGTTCAGAATCCTCGATGGCGCTTTCGCGAGTCAACGCGCCCAAGCTAATGTATCCGCTCTCTTCCGTAATAAAGTCCAGTTCATCGAGCTTATTAATATCGATGAGAAATTCAGGCCTTGCCAACCTGAAGTTTATCATCGGCAACAGACTTTGGCCACCCGCTAACAATTTCGCATCATCACCCAGTTTATCGAGTAGTTTAAAGACTTCTTCCTTCTTCATCGGATCGAAATATTCAAAGGGTGCCGGCTTCATTCTGTTGATTCCTCTCTATAAAAATGACGGATTAATCCTTGGTTTGCGCTTCTCTAATAAGCGTGTGGATCTTTTCAGGGGTTAAAGGCAATTCAGTGATTTTAACATTAAAAGGCAGCAGGGCATCTTCGACGGCATTCGCCAGTGCTGCCGGACACGTTTCATTGCTCGACTCTGCACCTCCTTTAGAGCCTAAAACAGTTAAGGGCGACGGTGTCTCAACGTGTCCAATATCCAGTTTTTGGGGGGCTTCTTTGGCCGTCGGGCACAAATAGTCTGCAAAGGAGGCCGCAACCATTTGTCCGTTCTCATCATAGGCATAATCTTCGTAAAAGACCCCCCCAATGGATTGGGTAATTGCCCCGTAAATCTGACCTTCTAAAAACTTAGGATTCAAAACTGTTCCCACATCGTGCACCGTTGTATATTTGAGCAGATCCACCTTACCGGTGTCTGGATCTACCTCAACGGCTGCAATATCCACCATAAAGCCGTATGTGTTGGATGAGTTGACTTTGTCATCTGCTGTTATTGTTTTGGATGTCTCGAAATTAAAAGTCTCTTGCGTACTTAAACCGACTTCCATGCCGGGGGGTAAACTGCCTGGATTCCAGTGAGCCGTACCGGCAACCCTTTTCATGGTTAGGGATATTTCGGGAGATCCTTTTACAAAGAATTTCCCGTCCGCCACCATGATGCCTTCCGGGCTTGCTTCCAGCACGTGGGCCGCGATCTTGACCATTCTTTCCTTTACCTTTCTAGCCGCTAAAACAGCTGCACTGGTGGCGACAGATGCAAAACGGCTGGAATAGGAACCGGTGGAAATACAAAAGGGATGGGTGGCTGTATCCATTTGATCAATAACGGTGACTTCGCCAGGGGATACCCCGAATTCATCTGCTACAACCTGAGCGATAGTGGTTTCATGGCTCTGCCCGCTCTGACAGGTCCCCATGGAAACGGTTATTGTTCCCGAAGGATCAACCTTAATAAAAGCAGTCTCCCCTCCTCCGGATTTAGGCAGGTAGTTTGCCGCAGCTCTTTCCTCAGGTGTATAGGCAACCGTGATATAGGCCATGTTGGAGACCGATGGATCAACTCCCACGGCTACACCAATACCGACCAGGCGTCCGTCCTTTTTGGCCTGTTTCTGCATCTTTCTCATTTTTTCATATTTAAAAAGCTCAACCGCCTTATTTAAACAGGCTTTATAGTCTCCACTATCATAAGTGGCCCCGGTGGGAGTTTCATAGGGGAATTGATCGGCATTAATGAGGTTTTTCATTCGGATCTCCACCGGATCCATATCCAGTTTTCGCGCCAGCATATCCAGAATTCTTTCATGATTAAAGTAGACCAGGTGGCAGCCGTAGCCTCTGTATGGTGCTGTCTCTAACTTATTTAACGCTACCGCATTTGCATCGACTCTGAGATCCTTGAAAGAATAACCTCCCACATAATTCCCGGAAGGCCTATACATACAGGCAGGTTCCGGAGCTCTCATATAAGCTCCCACATCTTCGTACCATGTTTCGTCGATGCCTTTGATAATCCCATCTTTCGTCGCTGCCATTTTCACATAAGATATTCTCCCGGAGTGCCGCCCCCCGCCCACCATGTGCTCACGCCTATCCTGAATCCATTTAACGACGCAGCCATATTTTTTGGCGATAAGCGCGATTCTAACAATATCCACAAAAATACCGCACTTGATACCAAAGCTTCCACCGATATCTCTGGGTACGATAAATCTTATTTTGTTTTCGGGCATCCTGAGAGCCATGGCAATGATGTAAAAAAGGCTGAAAGGCCCGACGAAACTGGCCCACAGGGTCAAAAAGTCTTCAATCGGATCGAATTTGGCAATGACACCGAAATTCTCGATCGGGGTACCTGCATAGCTGTGAAACACAAATCTGTCTTCAACAGTCACATCTGCTTCCCGAAATACCTTATCCACATCTCCCCAGTGAAGAACTCTGTGGTTGATGAGGTTGGTTCCCAATTCGTCGTGCAGAATGGGTGCGTCCGCTTCCAAGGCCTTTTCCTGATCAACTACTACCGGCAGGGGCTCATATTCAACGTGAATAAGATCCAGGGCATCTTCGGCGATATAGCGGTTTTTTGCTATGACCGTTGCTACAGGTTCGCCCATATATCTCACTTTATCCACGGCCATGCTGTAGAATTTCAATTTGGGGGAAACGCCGGCGGCGGGAAAAGAATTGGAAATATCCGGAATCTCGTGACCTAACAAAACACCTTTGACGCCTTCTAATTTGAGCGCTTTGGCTACGTCTATATTCTTGATTCTTGCATGAGCGTAAGGACTTCTTAGATCGGCCGCATGGAACATGTTCGGCAATTTGACGTCATCTATATATTCGCCGCGTCCTGTGACATATCTCAAAATCTCTTTTGCTGGATAAGGCTTGCCTACCCATTTCGATTGTCCTTTCTCCTTGCTCATGTTCTGTTCTCCAGTCTTCCGATAAGGTTCGCTATCTCAATTGTATAGAAGTTCAGAATCTGCACTTTGCAGTAACTATACCAGTTATTTAGTTTTAATCGCATGTTACATTTTAGTAATATATTAAATACCTTATTACTAATCTTGAGATGCGCTAAAACATATTTTGGACCACACTCGATGACTCGATTTGAAACGTGTGATTCAATTTGAGACATGTTCATTGTACGGTATTCGACTAAAGGGATTGGGAATTGAACTTAACGAAGGTCAGATGGAGCAGCTTTCAGCTTGCGATAAAGAGTGGCTCTGCTGATACCCAGGGCCTTTGCGGTTTGGGCTTTGTTACCGTTATTGGATTTAAGTGCTTTTAGGATGTGCGCATTTTCAATATCGCTGAGCTTCTGTTCCACATATTCACTTGAATCGTTGGGAATAATATTTTCGGGTTGCAGGAAAAATCCATCTAAATGAGCGGGTAAAAGTGTATCTGAATCCAGTCTGGCCATGGCATACTGAACAGAATTTCTCAACTCTCTGATATTCCCGGGCCAATTATAGCTTAAAATCATTTTAAGATACTCATCAGATACCCGCGGTGCCAATCGATGATATTGAGGCGCAAAATCAGCAATGAACGCATAAAACAGATCAAGAATATCCTCTTTTCTTTCTTTTAAGGGGGGTAGCAGAATCCGAAAAACATTCAGCCTATAAAAAAGATCCTCTCTGAAAAGGCGTTTTTGGACCTGGTGATACAAATCCTTATTGGTTGCAGTAAGAATCCTGACATCGATCGGAAAGGGTTTTTTCCCGCCAACTCTTTCCATAAAACCCTCCTCGATGATGCGCAGTATTTTAACCTGCATACCCGAGGGCATTTCAGCGATCTCGTCTAAAAATAAGGTCCCTCTATTCGCCAACTCGAATTTACCAACATGAATCCCCGTCGCCCCTGTAAAAGCACCCTTCTCGTGACCAAAAAGGGCGGACTCCAAAAGCTCGATAGGTATAGCCGAGCAATTTATAGCAATGAATGGTTTCCCTTTTCTGTAACTCGAATTATGAACAGCTTGAGCAAGCACTTCCTTGCCAGTTCCGCTATCACCTTCTATTATAACGGGGGCGTTTGATTTAGCCACAATCTTTGCCACATTCTTGATTTCACGCATTTTATCGCTCGAGCCGATCATATTTTCGAGCGTATATTTAGGTTTATGACCCGTGAAATTTTGAAGTATACGAGAAAGATTTCTTACATTCTTGAACTCAACCATTACACCCTGTGCATCCTGTCGGCTCTTTCCGACATATTTGATACTTGCCAGAAAAATCTGATTTCTAATTTCATATTCAATTTCCATTCCCTTTCGGTCTTCAGATTGAAACGTTTGCAAAATTGCCTCCTGAAGAACCGATAAATCGGGCAGGGTGGAAATATGTTGCCCTCTGATGTCTTTAGCTTTTACACCTAAAGCTTGTTTGGCCGCCTCATTGATCTCGTAGATTTGCCCCATTTTATCAATCAGGATAACCGCATCTTCAAAAGAATCTATCGCAATCTGCAATGATTTACTGTAGATATCCAGCTCTCCCTTGGCCTGATTCAATTCAAGCAGATTCCCGATAGCGGTACTGGCGGCTATTGCAATAGCCAAGGTATGTTGATTCGGTACCGTCTGCATTCCGCCAACTGCCGCTACTCCAATGAATTTCTTGGTGCTTGAAATGAAAATGGGAGCATAAGCTCCCGTTACATAATGGAGCAGCGCTGAGTAATGCTCGCATCCGGTAATTTGAATTGGCCTCTGGATCCGCGCCGCAAGGGAAAATCCGCAAGTCCCGACATGCCTTTCATCAAAACAAAGCCCTGCCTTTACTTTAAACTTGCCAGATCTTTCTAAGTCGGCCCTTTGTCCAATTCTTAGTAAATGATAACCATCTGAGTCGTAAAGAAGGACCAAATACCGGGTTTGCTCAAGTGAATCGTAAACATTCTGCAAGATGGGCCTGGCCAACTCAATGAGCTGCCCATTTTGCTCTATTCTTTTTTGGTACTCTTTTTCAATTAAATAGGAGCTTGGAGCAAAATTATAAGGGTCAACCTTATATTCGCGACTTCGAATCCATGATTCGGCTATATGAGAGGGAACTGTTTTGTAATCGATTATTCCGGATTTGATGAAAGTTTCCCAAGCCTTTAATAGTTCCGGCTGATCAATTGAAGGCTCAAAACTTAAAAACTCCTTCTGCAGATCTGTATCATTTTTGAACATCATCGTTTCTTTCATTTGAAATATGGCCGCAATGTAACAAGAAAATACATATGTGTCAACTTCAGACACTTTTTTTGTAACCTCTGTGTCCGGCATTCTGGCGACTTTTTTTCTGATCCTCCGTGCGCTGGGCAAGCATTTTGGCCATCATCAGGCCAATTCCCATGGGATGCAGATCCTCTGATTTCAAGCCGATTAATGTATCCACAAACGCATTAGCGGGAGGCGAAAGCACCTGGTCCTTCAGATAGGCAATGCTGACATCCAGATAAACCTTAGGTCCTTTCAGGGGAACCGAAGCCAGCTTTTTTTCTTTCAGTTCGGCAGCAACAGCTTCTCTGACAACAAATGAAACCCCTTCCCCACGCTGCACCAGCTGTTTGATAAATTCGGTATTGCTGGTTTCCATCAGCGTATTCGGCGTGCATTTTTCGGCTTCAAATAATTCTTCCACCAGCTTGCGGGTCCCGGAGCCGTTTTCTTTCATAATAAATGGTAAGGTGGCCAGGTCTGCAAAGGAGACGGCTTTCTTTCTTGCCAGGGGATGCTTCAGAGACACAATCACGGCCATCTCTTCCTGACTAAAGGCAAGAAATTTGACCTCAGGATTATCTTCAGTTTTAGCGATAACCGCTACTTCAATTTTAAAACTCAGCAAACTGTGGATCATGTCCAGCGAACTGCCCTCGTTTAGTTGTATTTTAATATTCGGATAGTTTTTGTGAAAAGTTGTGATCATCAGGGGCATAAAATAACGCGCATAAGCCTTGGTGGTTCCCAGACTGAGAATTCCTCGCTTGAGCTCACGCATATCATCGATGACGTTCTCGATTTCTTTTTCATATTTAATAATTTTGGCAGCGTACATATAAAGGGAGCGGCCTTCATCTGTTAAATAGATCCTGCGGCCTCTTTTCTTAAACAGCTTCAGATTGCAAAATTCCTCGAATGACTTGATCTGAGCAGTGACAGCCGGTTGGGTAATAAACAGCTCGCCGGCGGCAGCCGTGAAATTCAAGTTTTTGGCGGCAT
>PVMK01156920.1_pt1 | contig 14388 bp, 9 predicted proteins | sample 1853481 | NCBI WGS metagenome assembly PVMK01 (sample SAMN08533507, study PRJNA380276) | Marine sediment metagenome, whole genome shotgun sequencing project. | reverse complement strand
CAACAAGGCGGCCTACGGCCCCCGGCCCGGTGATGTCGACGCGTTCAACGCCCTGGCCGGCAACGATACCCAGAGGCTCTCCAATTGGGTGGACGATCAACTCAACCCGACGCCGGGCGACCCGGAGGTCGATGACCGCCTGGCGGCGTTGCTACTAAGTGCCGTTCCGGAAGATCAACTGGCCTACGATGCCATTGACAAGACGCCGGAACAGCTTTGGGTTGAGCACGCCCGTAACGACGACTACTCTATCCGTAATCGCCCCTTGTGGCAGATGGAACGCTTGACACTGCTTCGTGCCGCCTACAGCAAAGTGGCAGTTGCGCGAGGTCCTGTACGATTTCTGGTTCAATCATTTCAACGTCTTCGGCCGGGAGTTTCCGACCTCTGGAATGATGCCGAACTACGATGCCATTCTGCGTGAGCATATCTTTGGCAATTTCGGGACATGCTGAACGCCATTGCGAAAACGCCGACCATGCTGTATTACCTGGACAACTACGCCAACACCTGGCCGCGGCCAAACGAAAACTATGCCCGGGAAGTACTGGAACTGCATACGCTGGGCGCGGTGCACAACTACTACGGCGCGGTCGAGCCGCTACCCTGCCCGATAACAGCAAGGGTCAGCGTGCCGGATATACAGAAATTGATGTATTTGAATTCGCCAAAGGCATTGACCGGCTGGGGTGTTTCGGACACGACCGACGGCTCGCCCGGACACGGGGGCGTTTCATGTTCCGCCCCAACGCACTACAATGACTGGCAGGAGTCATCCATCAAGGTGATGGACGTCGAACTCACCGACACCGCAGGTGAGGCGGACGTCACGGACATCCTCGATTACCTCGCCGGGCACTACGGCACCGCACAATACATCGCCTGGAAACTGTGTACCCGCCTGATTGGAGACAATCCACCCCAGGGGATCGTAGACAGCACGGCGGATGAATTCTACAACCGCCGGAACCAGCCCGACCAGCTCAAAGAAGTCTGCCGGCACGTGTTGGAATCCAGTGAATTCCAGGAAACCTGGGGCGCCAAGGTGGCCCGGCCGGTAGAAACGCTGATGCGCGCCTGGCGGGCAACCGGAGTCGATCTGACCATGCGAGCTGGACGACAGCGACAGCAACGGACATCTGGAACCGGCTCGACGACACCGGCCATTATCCTTTTGGTTACGGCCCTCCCACCGGTTTTCCCGGACGAGCGGGAAATGTGGCAGGGAAGCGGTCCGCTGATCATGTCGTGGCGCGTGGTGACCCTACATGCTGAGAAGGGACAGGATCGTGAACCAGGCGGCGCAGACCAATGCGCAATTCACCCTGGTGGCGGATCGAAGCGCTCAAAACATTGTCAACTGGTGGATCGACCGGGCTTTGGGTTACGGCCTGCCCGCAGCGTACGCAGACCGCATCGTGCAGTACGTGACCGATATCCTCGCGACCATTAATCCGGGTTTCATCGGCGACTACGCCACCGAGACCCTGGAGACGTTTATGGTTACCAACACGGTGACCAACGGGGATGGAACCGCCAGATAACAATACGTATCAGCGCATCATCCGGGGTGTAATCGGTTTAATCCTGATGTCACCAGATGCCATGCGACGGTGAGGGAATACCATGAGCAAACTGAACAGCAAGCATTCATTCAACAGGCGCCATTTTCTCAAGACAGCCGGTGTGGCGACAGCCGCCGCCGGCCTGGCCCCACGATTAACCTTCGCCCAGGACGAACACAATGACAACATCCTGGTATTCGTCTTCCAGCGTGGCGGCATCGATGGCCTGAGTTTCCTGACCCCGATGAACGGCCATGCCGATCGCGGTCATTACGAGACCCTGCGCTCTAATGGCACCATGATCCCCAGCGCAAACCTGCAGGCGCTTTCCGGTGGCTGGGGACTGCATCCTGCAGCCGCGCCACTGGTCGACCTGTGGACCAACCAGTCCCTCGCCATCGTGCAGGCAGTTGGCCTGCCGGTGCCAAACCGCAGTCATTTCGAGGCGGAACGTTATGTCGAACTGGGCACGCCCGGTAACCGCTTCACGACAACCGGCTGGCTGACCAGACACCTGCAGAGCGCTACAAATCTGCCGGAATCACTGGTATTACCCGCTGTTGTCACCGAGTCCACCATCCGCCTCTCACTGCTGCGCGAGCCCACGGCGGTTTCCATGCGCTACCCTGCCAGTTTCGATCTTGACAGCAATTACTACGAAGAAGACCAGGAAGCCGCACTGGCCGATCTTTATGCTATTGACAGCGGTGAACTGGATGTTGCCGGCAGCCAGGCGCTGTCCGCTCAATCGATCATTGAAGCCATTGACTGGGCCGGCTACGTTCCCCGCAACAACGCGGCCTACCCGGTCAGGCTCGACGACCCGGCGCGACTGACCAGCTTTGGCGAAGAAATGAAAATCATCGCCCAACTGATCAAGGAAGACACCGGCCTGCGCGTGGCCCAAACCGATATCGGCGGCTGGGACACCCACAACGAACAGGGCAACCTGCCCGCCAACGGATGGTTCTACGACAACGTCCGGGACCTGTCTGCATCCCTGCTGGCCTTCTTCACCGACCTTGACTGTCTCTCCCCCAATGGCAAGACCTGGGCGGAACGCGTGACGCTTATTTGCTACAGCGAATTCGGCCGCCGCGCCTTCGACAACGCCGACGCCGGCACCGATCACGGCTGGGGAAACAATATGCTGGTGATCGGCGGAGGCGTCAACGGCGGTCAGTTCTACGGCCCCTGGCCCGGCCTGGCGGAAGAGCAGTTATTCCAGGATGCAGATGTGTGGGCGCTGACCGACTACCGGACCATTTTCAGCGAAGTCCTGCTGAAACGCCTGCACAACAACAAGCTGCACATTATCTTCCCCGGTTACACCGAAGCGGAGTACCAGCCCCTGGGTGTGGTCAGCGGTTCACTGGTAGACCCGGATTTTAATGATGGGGAGATTATTTTCCGGAGTGGCATGGAATAGTGCGATTCGATTAACAAAAGCATGTGAATTGCGCTCCGCGATTGAGGTAGCGAATGCCGATACTGCGGTAGATCCGTGCAGCGGATCGGCTACAGACAGATTCGTTTTTGTGGAAAACAGCGCCATCATTCTCTATGATGCCCAAATCAGATACTAAATCTGATACACGTTCTTCACACGACACACATAATAATTTGGGCAAAAACAATGACCCATCGTAATTTGCTAGTTTGCTTGCTCGGGCTAACAGTTGGCCTGCTCATGCCCGATGCCTTTGCCCAAACACGACCAACAACTGACGCCGCACTGGGCGCTTTGATCGAAAAGATCACCGACCGCCGCAGCGATGACCTTTTCCCCGAAGAATTGCCCGATGGCAGTATGATTGTCGATCTGAAGGGCCGTTTTCAACAAGCGCCGCTCGGCCAGTTTATCGGCGACGGCCAGGCTATGGTCGCGTGTGTCAACAGTGTTGCAGAGGCCAACACGTTTTTTGGCCGCGATTTGCTTTCTGGAGCACCTTTGTCGAGTGCCGCGAGTGATGCGCACGCAGCGCTCGTTACAGAGGCGCTTCGCCATGGCATGAGCGTCACCGAGTATCAGTTCTATGGAGATTTGATCGAACAAGGTTTGGCGGGGGCGGAGGAGCCATTGGGTTCGACCGTGACCATCATTAATAATGACGGCCTTGGCGAAGGATTCAATTCTACTGCGGATCAATTCGAGCCAGCGCCTGGCAATGATACCAATGCGAATTTGGGTGAGCAGCGTTTGGCCCTGTTCAATGCTGCCGCACAAGTCTGGGGTGCTTTTCTGGATAGCAGCGTGGTGATTGAGATCAGCTCTCAATTCGACCCGTTAGGTCCCTGCACTCCTTCAGGTGGTGTTTTAGGCTCTGCTGGCGCCGTAACCAAGCATTGGAATTTTACGCACGCCGAATTTACCGACACGGTCTATCACGCAGCGCTGGCTAATAAACAAGCGGGTTCCGACCTTAGCGCAAATCCCGATATGAGCGCGACCTTTAACAGTAGTGTAGATAGCGGATGCATGGGTAATGGCACGCACTTTTACTACGGCCTCGATAATGCAACGCCAATGGGCACCATCAATCTATTCGTCGTTTTGTTGCACGAGTTAGGCCATGGGCTGGGTTCATCGAGCTTGACCAATGGTGAGACAGGGGAATTTGCATTTGGCATCCCCGACATTTGGGCGCGCTATCTGTGGACAGCACGGTCGGCTTAGCTGGTTTGAAATGAGCATAATGCACAACGGCGGCATCGGCGGTCAATACGAATAACCTGTTCTGGGACGGCGCAAACGTACGCAATGCTTCCGGGTTCTTGAGCGCTGGCCGCGATGACACTACCGGGCGCGTGCAGATGTATACACCCAACCCGTTTGAAGAGGGTTCATCGGTTTCACACTACAGCGATGCAGCGTTTCCTGACTTACTGATGGAACCACGCATCACTAGCGGTTTACCTTTGGACCTGGATCTTACACGGCAGCAGATGCGCGACATTGGCTGGTATCGCGATTCAAGCAGCGATTTGATACCAGACACCATTACCAGTGTATTACCGAGTGGAGGCTCCCTCCAGGCCGGTTCTGCGCAAACCATCACCTGGACCAACACCGGGGCTTTGCCCGTAACGTGACCATCGAGTTGTCCCTGGACGGCGGCAGCACCTTCCCTGTCGTAGTGGCCACCAATGTGGTCAACTCGGGATCTTATCTCTGGACGGTGCCCGACATTCCAACGACCCAGGGCCGGTTGCGGGTGCGCGAATATGCTTTTCTCTCGCCTTTGGGTCAATCGGCACAGGATTTTGCGTTAGAAGTTGATGATGATCGCGTCTTTTCAGACGGTTTCGAAACGCCTTGAGCCACGATTGGCGCAAATTGCGACATCGGCGCAGTTGAAACAGTTAACGATCTTATGTTTAAAAATGGTTTTAAATGAATATAGCTTGTCATTCTCCCTCGAAACCGTCGCAGAAGATGCCACAGATTGACCAGAATTGACCGTTGATGACATTGTTCGTTGTGTCGGGGTTGCTCTTGCTGTGCCAGCCTACGGCGATGCGGTCATTCTTACCCCCGATCCCCGGGATTTGCTGCCCTCCCGTGGTCCAGTCGTTGACCTGAAATTCAGATCCGGCAAACTGATTGCTGCCGGTCACAATCCGGCCTGCGATGCTTTGAGCATCGTTGTCGTTACCGGCACTGACCGCACTCTCCCAGACCACAAAGAATCCGCCTCGCCCGTAGTCTGCTGCTCTTGGTCTGTTCTGCACGCCGGTGATCAGTGTATTAACTCTAAAATCAACGCCCTGGGCGATCAGATCCTGGCTAAAGAGCCGACCCCGGATTTCGGTGTCATCACCTGATTCTTCAGCGTCCTTCCATATGACAAGCACCCGCCCGTCCTGATGGAGGACCACGTCGGTTTCTGACTCGGTTCCCGTGACAAAAGTGTTGATCTGGAAGTCGATTCCATCCGGAGTGCCATCTGCGGCGAACCGGCGGCCGTGCACCTGTTGTCCAAACAACCAGAAACCCGCCGTCGGCAAGTTCGGTTACAGCCGGAAAACTTTCGGCCGCACTTGTCATCGTCGAGTTGACCTGGAACTGCCCGGCCAGGGGCACTCCGTTGGCGCCAATTCTCCTGCCTTGAATAGTGGTGCTGTTATCCTCCGCCTCGGGTGTGTTTGCACTCCTCCAGACCACTATATAACCGCCATCCGGTAAAGCCGATACGTCGGTTTTGGCAATAGAAGTTTGGTTGGTCGGAGCGTGGAGAGTAACTGCTCGGACCCTACGGGTTGTGCATTGGCACCGTAGGCCTGGCTGCGGACTTTTGCGCGGAGGCGCTGGGTTCGGCTCGCGGCTCAGCCAGACGACCAGAAAGGAGCCGTCGCCGCTCACGGCCACACGGGGAGTGTCCTGAGCTTCTTCAACAAAAGTGTTGACCTGAACCGGAGCACCAGGTTCACTGCCGTCGGCAGGGAAGATTCGAAGAAAAATTTCCTTGCGGGTGTCAGAGGGGGTGCCGTCCCATACGAAGATCGAGCGGCCCGAATTGTCGATAACTGCAGCGGGGTGATTCGGGTCCGAGGCCGGTTGCACGTCGGTGGTCCATCCACCCAGAGTTCGCCGCTGCTTTCACCGACAACGTTAGCACCCTCAGGGCCTGCCAGGGATATGACGGAGGTCAGGAGGCAGACGGTCAGGGCAGTCAGTTTGATGAGAAGCACTTTTTTCATGTTAAATCTCCCGTGGCGATCAAGGTGATGACGGAGGCTTTCGAGCAGCGCATAACAGGAGAATAATCCCTTCTTTCAAGAGCTTGATTCTCGTTTTGCCGTAATCCTACCATGGATAAAACAAAACCCCGATTTCCACCTGCAAATGTCCCCATTGCTCTACATCCCTGCATTTTCGGATATTTCTTGACGAATTCAAACCAGTCCGCTCAGAAAAATACCCGATAAAACATTGGCTTGAAGACCTAATATGGGTGTAAAATCTGATTCGAAGTGACATGGAAAGTCAGCCGTGGGATTAAATTCCCGGGAAGGGTATTGGATTGAAATGGATTTCATTAATTGTGGTCACTGCTGTCCCGTTAACTTTCACAGCATAACCATTTGATTCGGATCTGCCACTGTATCGGGAGGCGGATCCCCTCGTAGCAAAGCCATCATATCCCTTTTTTCAAATAAGTTGAGCTGCAATAAACGCAAAATTTGTTGCATGCTTTTCGTCAGTTTTGATTGGAACTTGAGAAAAGCCAGAAGCAGATACATGCACAGTGCAATCCATATCTGGGTCATGACCGCATTTTTACTGGTGCCGACAAATGATTTGATTTTCAGGTTTTGTTTGATCCACTTAAAAAATAATTCCACCTGCCAGCGTGCCTTGTAAATGTCGGCAATGGTCCTGGCAGCCAGCTTAAAATGATTGGTCAGGAACACATAATGTTTACCGGTATCCGGATCTCGATAACCGATACGCCGTAATTGAACAGGGCACTTTTTTGCAGTCTGAAGACCTGTAAACTCAATGGTCTGATCGCTGGTTAATCCTTTATTTTGTAGCACCTCGCGACGATCTATAACGCGGTATTTGGCATTGGATTTTAATCGAGTAACAAAATATATTCCGTTGCCTGTCAAGTGGTTATACCAAGTGTAGTCGTTATATGCTTTATCAATTGCAACAATGCTGCCTTTGGGGAAATTCAGTATCCGGCCAATAGTGACATCGTGTTTGTTCCCTTCTGTCAGGGTAACAAATTCAGGCAGGTAGCCCGCATGGTTTAAGCCAACATGAAGTTTTACCGCACCTTTGGTTGTACGGAATTTTGCCCAGGGGAAAACGGACAAACACAAATCAATCGTCGATGCATCCAGAGAATAAAGCGGGTTTTTAAAACGAAACTGATGGCCTGGAGCTACGCCCTGGCAGCGCTTTAATAATTTCCCGAACAACGCTTCATAAAGTGCATAAGGTTTGTTTTCATTAATGCGGGATAAGTTTGAGCGCGAGAGCTTGGCGCTGCCCAGGTGATAAAGACGGTGGGTTTGCGCAGAAACATTCTCAACAATATCTCGCAAGCTTTTGCGACCTGATAATTGTCCCATAGCCATGGTTACAAACTGTGACCATCGAGATGCTTTTCGGAATGAACGGCCAGAATGATGCTGTTTTGCCAGCGTCTCGAATTCATGTCTTGGTATCAATTTGAGCAGTTGTGAGAACACAGTGTTATAATGAGCCATGGCCTGTTTCCTTTTTGTTTTACAATGAGTTATGGTGATTCTATTGTAACAAAACAGAGGGATTCAGGCCTGTTTATTTAAGCTTTTAACGGGACAGCAGTGAATTGTGGTCTTACTTTTTGCTTGCGCTGATGTTGTAGCGCAGGACAAATCCCCCCTGTTAAGTATCGCTCGAAAACCGGTTCAATTTGAAAACCCCGGCGAGCGGGTCAGAGCAGTGATCGAGCCGGGTTCCGTCATGCTCGATTTCAGCGAGATTAGCGCCCTGGCCGGTGTGCGCAGAGGCGGCCGGATCAGGTTGCCGTCACTGGATAGGTTCACCGGCAATCAGGATGAGCCGCTCGAATTCGAGCGCGTGGAGCTTTTTGCGCCCGGCGCGAGAATACGCGTCATCAGCGAATCAGGCACGGTACTGCTTGAGCCCCCTCGGCTCCACTATTTTCTTGCGACTAATTCGACTACCGGGATCGGCCTCGCAGTTGATCCCAATACCGGTATCACCCGCGGCTACGCAGTAAAGGGCGGGGCTGAGCTTGAAGTTTCGGGTGAATTGTCGGGCACTCTTGAATTTACCGAGCTGGAGACAACAGACGCCGGCAGCAAGGAATGTGGCACGGTGATGGATGACCAGCCGCTCGAGAATATTGCGTTTCTCGATGACGGTCTTGCGCCAAGCCTGTCCGCGGCAGCATCCGGTAGCACACTGGATTTTGAGGCCGTCGTCGCAATTGACACGGATACGGAGTGGCTGGCCGGATTTAGTAACAATGCTGTTGCGGCGAGCGATTGGATCGTAAACCTGTTCCTCGCCATGAACGTCATGTTCGAGCGCGATATTGCGACACGGTTACTGCTGGGCGATGTCACGCTCAGAACCGGGTCTGACCCCTACACGGTCACCAATGGCAACCGCAGTCAGCAACTGGATGAATTTGGCGAATACTGGAGGGTGAATCAGGGCGGCATAGACCGGGATTTCGCAGCAATGTTCAGCGGCAGAAATATCAATGCAAACAGCTATTCGGGTATTGCCTGGATCAATCAATATTGCCAAAACGGCTGGGTCGCCGGCAGCCGCACTGTCGGCAGTTACAGTTACAATGCTATCGGCAGCAATTGGTCGGAAAACAGTGCGGCCAAGTTCGTCGGCCACGAACTGGGCCACAACTTCGGCTCACCGCATACCCATTGTTACAGTCCGGCCATTGATGAGTGCTACGGCGGCGAAAGCGGCTGTTATAGCGGTCCAGCCATATGTCCCGCATCAGGCGCCGGCACCACGATGAGTTATTGCCACCTGAATTCCGGTTGCGGCAGCACAGTGGATTTCCACCCAACGGTTCAGGCCCTGTTCGGCGACCGGCTGGCCGCCAACAGCCCGGCTTGCATTGCGCCATACTCGGATCCCGAGCCTGAACCAGAGGCCCCGCTGTTCATTAGCGGCTTTGAATAAAGGTTTCTGGGGGGCCGGACACTGACCATCATTCGAAGCTACTGTTAAACACCGCTTCGGGGATTATGCTGGCGCGGATGATCCAGTCGCCCGTCACGCCCTGCGTAGTCGCATCCACCCATGTGGTGCTGTCGTTGAAAATGAAATTCCGTCCAGGCACAGTGCCGTCGTGATCACGCGCAACCGAGGGTGCGCCTGCGCTGGCGAACTCGACTCCCACGCGAAACGGGCCGTTGACCAGTACGGGAGTGGTACTCAAGTCGATTGCGTTCAATGCCAGGTCGTTAGCCACCAGCGTCAGTGGTAACGAGAAAAGCTGACTGCCAGGGTCGACCACACCACCATCATCCCAAAAGCGCAGCGTTACATCTGCGTTGCCCGGAGCCCCGCCAAACATCAGGCGCACACCCGTTACCAGGCAAGGGCAAGGGATGTCCGGCTCCAGGCGCACTGCGGCGATTTCTCCCGCCGTGAATCCATCCTGAAATGCCGGTAATTCCAGGGCATCCCATTCGTCGTGACCCAGGGCTGATGTTTCCAGATTCTGGTTGGTGACCAGGGCGCGCATGATCCAGTCACCTGTCAATCCCTTCGTGCCGGACTCGACCCAGTCATCAACTGTATCGTCGATGAAGTTTACTCCGGGCGTGATGCCGTCATCGTCTCGCGCCACTGACGGCAGGCCTGCACTCAGCATTTCGAAGCCCAGCCGGAATGGGCCATTGACGGTGATTTCCTCGAGGCCGAGAGGAATAATGTTCAGTGCGGCGTTCGCAGCCGCCAGTTCCATATTTTGTGAATACAACAAATCGCCTGGGTCATCGTTCAATGCGCTGTCATCCCAGATGCGCAAACCAAAATCAGCAAAACCAGGCGCCCCACCAATCAGCACGCTGACACCGTCAACCGTACACGGACAGGGTCCGATGGGAGTGAGGCGCACTGCGGCTGATTCCCCGGCCTCAAAACCGCCCTGAAAATGAGCCACCAGGGACGGCGGCCAACTGTCGTTTTTTAACTCATTGGCGAAATCGCCCTGCTCTTCGATCGTCGCACGGATGACCCAGTCACCGGTTAAACCCAGCGAGCCGGACTCCACCCAGACGAGGCCGGAGACCAGGATAAAATTGGTGGCTGGCTGGATATCACCATCGTCATCACGCGCGATAGCGGGGAGGCCATCGTCGAAAAACTCGATACCAACACGAAAGGGACCGTTTACAAATATGCCGCTGCTACTGAGATCAAATAACTGAAGGGCATCGTTGGCCCCGGTCAGTTCATAGTCACTGGCAGATATCTCCGGCCCAGGCTCCCAGTTCCCAGCGCCGTCCTCCCAGATGTGCAGGCGAACTGTGCGGGTTAAATTGTCTCCCCCGTATAGTAACGTGACCTGGCTGACAAAACAGGGACAAGGCCCCGCCGGTACAAAACGGGCCGCGCCGATTTCACCGTTGTCGAATCCGCCCTGGAAAACTGCTGGTTCACCATCCGACCAGCCATCGTTGATCAACTCAGTGGCACTGAGCGGGCTTGAAAAAATGAGGAGAAGAACAATACCAATACTCAGAATACGTAATGGCCTGCACGAAAAAGTATGAGCTGTTTTGTTCATATTTACCTACCCTGGTATTTTCCAAAAGACCTGTTCCATGGCCCCGTTATTGAGACAATTTACCTCACAAACAACAACTTGTCTTACACAATATTAGCAGAAAACAGCGCAAACAAAGAAAAACCCCGTGTCAGCGTTAGCTGCACGGGGTTTCCTTTATTGCTTAAGCCTTAAGCAGAGACTCAGCTAAACCTCCTGAATCCGACCATGCCGATACCCAGCATCAACAGGGCCATGATGGCCAGGCCGTACTGGCTCAGGGTCGGAATGCCTTCGAAGAAGACCGTGTTGGTCACCGTGCAGCTATCGCCGCTACCGGCGCTTACTACAAGGTCACCGCAGCCGTTATCGACTTCCACGGCATCACTGAATACCTCTTCTTCTACCCAGCAGTCGGATGATGGGTATCCCGGTATCACTTCTGCTGTGAAGATTCGATTATCGGGTGATGTGCCTTCGAACTCCTGGAACCAAAGGTGAACATCACTGGCCGGCCCGTTGGAAGTTCCATTGAAGTACGGATCGCCACCGACAATTTCTGTATCACAGTACAGTGTGAGCTTATAGAAAATCTCGAGTTCAGAGAAATTTCCTGCAAACAGCCATTCCTTCTCGATCACCACGTCCACCGGATCCGGTGAATTGGTGATGCTGCACGCATTGCCGTCACCGCCATCAATTGCGAGGAAATGACAACCTGGAGCGTCGGGATCATTGTCTACACTGGCGCTATCTCCCGAAGCGACGTAGTTCCCGGAGTAAGCTGATGTTGCTTCCTCTGTAACAGAACAATTCATCTCTCCACTTTCAAAAGAAGTTACGACGAAACTGACGCCATTGCCTTCGCTGATCATGAAGCTCTGTGTCAGCGGCAGTCCGGTATCACAGGTGAGTGTCACAAGAACCTCACCGGGGTTGTCATCGGTGAACACCTTGGTCACGTCAATCGTAGTGTTGCCACCACCGACCGCGAGTACCAACGGATAAACAGCATCTGTTCCACTCGGGTTCGCCGTGTCCGTGTAGGTGCAAGTCAGCGTATCCGTGGGGCTGCTGCCATCATCCGGGTCCGTACCTTCCACGGTTACCGTGACCGGGCCATTGGCCGGTATGGTCACCGGGAAGTCCGCCGGTATCGGGCTGGTGATCGTGAAGTTGGTTCCGTCAGCCAGTGAGCATGACGTTACTTCGCCGGTTTCGCCTTCATTCGCAACTTCATCAAAGTCCACCGTGAAGGAAGCCGTACCGCCAGCTTGAACCATCTCGGTCAAAGTGGTGCCGCTTGGTGGCATTGGATCCACATCGGAGACAGTATCTCTGACATCGCAAGTATAGGTATACGTTGCTTGTTGTACTCCACCATTTCCGCCTGTTGGAACACTCAATCCATCGACCGTGTAATCACAGCTATAAGTGGCTGTGTAACTGCCGGCTGCGGCCGTGTCACAGGAGAAGGTGACGGGCAAGTTTGCCTGCGGGGCTATCGTAGTTCCGCCACTGATGTCCGGAGACACTGTGATCTGTGCATCACCTGACTTGGTGCAGGCAATATTCAGATCGTTATCCAGCGGATCCGCGTCATTGTAGAAGGTCAGCGTCGATGTAGGAGCAGGAGTGTCACCGACTACGACATCCACGCCAATGGGCGTGTTTGAACCCGGAACCGGATCGGAGCGGAATATTGCTCCACCGGCCGGCCCGACGTCGCAGGTGACAGCATAAGTGGCCGTTGCATTGCTGCCATTGTGTGTGCATTCCAGTGTTGCTGAATAACTACCCGCCTTACTCGAGTCGCATGAAACGCTTTGGATGTCAGCCGCACCGCCCTGCATGACAGAGAATGAACCATCTGCTACAGATATCTGTGAATTCCCCGTGACACTACAGGTGCCCGTGAGGGTAGTGCCCGTATCACCGGAATTGCTGATCGCTATTTGCGCAGGCGTAATCGGGTCGCCTTCCTGCGGCGCATTCAAAACAATCGGAGTGCCTGCCGCCGGGTTGGATGTGTACTCCGGTAGTGGTCCTGGGTTTACAGTACAGCTTAACGCAAAGGTCGCTGGTGAGGCATTAGTGCCGTCATGTGTGCATTGCATTTCACCGGTGAAAGGTCCGCCGCTTACAGAAGAGTCACACGCTACGGTTACTGTACCGCTGCTTCCCTTCGGAACTGAAAAATCGGTGGTGTCGCCGCTAATGGTGAACTTGTTATCCGTGTCAACAGTCTTGCTGCATGAATAAGTCAACGTGGAACCGTCTTCACCGCCATCGTTGTTAATAACGACATCGGCTTGCAGTGTGGTGCTAACCTGGCCTGATAACGTCACCCCGGTTGCTGCATCAGGAGTGGAACCAAATAAAGGTTGCGGACCGGCTGTAACCTGAACCAAACCTGGTGTTGAACCAGTAGAGGGCACGTTATCGCCAAGATTGTTGCTGTAAAGCTCATCTGAAGGTGGCACTAACAAATCGTAGTCAGCAATTGCAGCGGAAGAGATATCAAACGAGATTGAACCCAGTGAGCCACTGGGTAATGGATTCAATTGTGCATCGTCGCCCAGGAATCTAATAGCCCCGGGGCCAATATCAGTACAGGTAAAATTCGCACCTCCAAGTGGGCCGCCGCAACTTGAAAGGTCGGCTGTCAAATTTGCAGTGTCATAAGTTACGTCAACTTGAAATGCTGCTACTGTTCCATCTCCATCGTAGTCTACAGAGATCACGACTGGCGTTGCAGATCCAACTTGTTCAGAACCAGTTCCAACTACAATTCTTGGGCCTGTTTGAGCCATTGTTTGTAAAGAGCAAAAGGCGAGTGCCATCACCCCAAGTTTAGATACCAATTTGACATTCATGTTCACACTCCAGGTGAAATAAGATTATTTTTGTAGAATTGTGAGCAACTTAACTTCAGTTACCCAGTATTATGTTTCGTGCACAAACAATGTCGAAGATGTTGACTTTACCATCAAGAGTACAATCTGGTTGTCCGCTAGCCAATCCATTTGCCAATATTTCATTTCGCATAAATACAATGTCAAAAATATTGATCGTATCATCACCTTTTGCGTCGCCTGCAAGCAATGCACCGACATTCGTCTTGCTGTGCGCCTCGTAGGCGTCAAACGTTATGGTTCCTGCCAGACCGCCCATGCCGTTCGGCGCGCCCAGCCGCACTGAGTCTACCGTACCCGACCCGGATGCAAAGCTACCGGTAGGTGCTGCATAGGACAAGGCATTGAAATCCCAGTCCTCGTTCACCCAGTAATTGAATGTACTGCCGTCAGAATCGTATTCAAATTCAATCAAGTTCCAACCACTGGAGGCTGGTGTGTTCCCCGAGCCACCACCCGCACCGCCGGCATCAAAAATAAAGTCAGTTCCATCGTAACTGATGGTAAACAATGCAGATGCCCCACCTTGATCGGCGTAGGCGACCAGCAGGTCAACCTCGCCTGAACCGCTTACATTGGGATAAACGTAGAACCTGCCAATATATCGGGTGTGGCTGGCCGCATTGCTCTGGACGTAAC
>PVMK01146151.1_pt1 | contig 14389 bp, 14 predicted proteins | sample 1853481 | NCBI WGS metagenome assembly PVMK01 (sample SAMN08533507, study PRJNA380276) | Marine sediment metagenome, whole genome shotgun sequencing project. | reverse complement strand
GTCGAGAAGGCCACCACCGCGCCCTGGGGGGGCTTCTGCAATCGCGTTCTTTGCAGCAGTGTGGGTGGCGGCATCGCCAACCATGGACAGCTGACACTCGTGAGCAGCATCGTGTCCGACAACACCGGGGTCTTCGGGGATCAACTTCCCGGCATTGCAGATGTCGCCACCTTGGTCGGGCCAAACCGCCTTCCCTTGCGTCACAGTCAAGCCGTGCAGCTCCACCGTCACGCCTTCGGACACGGAGAACACGCGGTGGACCTCGTTCCCATCGACTATCAGATCTCCTCGCCCATCGAGGACAACGTCGTTGTGGATCACGATCTCTTGCTCCGTCACGAGTCTCGTAGGTCCGTCGCAGTCGAACGTGTAGGGCCCGCCGCCCGCCGCAATGGCGTTGACAATGCCCTGTTCGGTGCAGGGCAAAGCGGAACCGATCAGCATGCATGCGCCGGACCGACAGGTCCCTCCTGCGCACGATGTTTCATCCGCAACGGGGATTGGGGTGCTGCACCCCCCATCGGCCAGGTCGCACAGACCGTCCACCGTGCAGTCGTTTTTATCGTCACAGTCGACCGGTTCACTCAGGCAAGCGAGGACGGTGTGGTCCTCGCTCAGGGTGCAGACGTCCGTGGTGCATGGGTCGCCATCATCGCAGACCTCCGAACCGCAGCTGGCTGGGCGAACTGCCTCACAGGGGCTCCCCACACTACCGCCGCCGCCACCACCACCCGCGCCACCGGTTCCGCTATCACCACCGGCTCCAGCATCACCACCGGTGTCACCGGAACCACCGCTACCACCGGCAGCAGTGGTCTCGTCGCTACATCCACCAACGGGAAGCGCGACCGTCGCCAAAACACATGCCCAACGCAAAACTGAGCACTTCATCACAGGCTCCCTACCCTACTCACAGCGCAGGCTGGCGTAGCTGATGTGGCCTTCTAAGACGGGGACCCTGATCTGATTCGGGGCGTTGCCCGGAAGGCCGTGCGACGGTGCGGGACAATCACCGGCCATCCCGCCGAACTCGAACTGCTGTTCTCCAGGGATCACTTCGGTAAAACCGCCCTCCGCAAGAGCGAATGACGCCGGTTGCGCAGGAGCCGTCGTCGCGTCGATGTCCAGGCTGTACTGGCCGGTCTCCCTGTCGTAGTAGAATGCCTCGCCGACCTCGTCGATGGTGGAGCCGACGGGTTGGAACGTCACACCTGCCTGGCCGACTGGCAGCCTGAGCAGCGTCACGATCCCGCCCTTCCATGGCTATGGGGTTCCGAGCTGTGCAGCAAGCGCTTCACCTTGCTCGTGGGGAACCATCGGTCCGCCGGCCATGCCGCTAAACGTTTCGTCGGTCACGCGTCCGTGCACGATCGGGCTGTACCCGTCTTTGTCCAACGTGTAGACGACCTCCCTGTTCGCCGGCAGGTCGAGCACGGCCTTACCGTCGGCGGTCGTCGTGACGCAGTTGTCGGGGCTCATGCCGCAGCGCGTGTCATTGCCACTGATCTGGCAGATTGTCGTACCCTCACTCGCCGATTGGCTGCCATCTGCATTGAACTCGCTCACGCTAAGGAATAGCTGCACGCACGCGGTAGTAGGAGGGCCACCGCCCATTCCACCCGTGCCACCTGTACCAGGGGCGCCACCTGTGGCCGCAGTCCCGCCGGCGCCACCGTCGCTGCCTACATCACTGCATCCGACGCTCGGAAAAACGAGTAATCCGAGGACGCACGCCAAACGTGAAGACAGGCTTGTCACGTCATTGATTGTCAGCATGGTACCTTCTCCTTTCTGGAAATGCTCCAGTCGGTCTCTGCTAAAGCATGCTTCGTACCAACCGAAACCCTCAATGGTTTCGCGATCGAGTCCTGCCGCCAGCCCCCGATTGTTGTCGGCCGTCAACAATAATTGTCGGCGAGCGTCAATCGCCATCCGGATGCCTCCGCGTCGTATGCGAACCTAGCGTGTCTGGATCGGGAAGGAGACGAGCGCCGAGCCTGGGGTCGGGCGGAGGAGGCCGGGGGTGCCCGAGGCCATGGTGCATTCAAACGCGATAGGGATGCCGTTGTCGGCCGTGTCGTAGCTTACGCGGATGCGGAAGCCGTTCGGCCCAGGCTCCGCGTCGAAATCGGGCGTTGTGAGGATCCACATCGGGTCATCGGGACGGGTGGTGTCGTCCAATATGGCGTCCGTGCTTTGGTCGTCCCAACCGAAGAGAACCTGGCCAGCGCCGGCAGCGATGTAGACCTCCTCTGGTCCTTTCAGTGGGATTTTGAGGTCCCCGGTGATGCAGAACCCATTCGAGGCGCATTGGTCTGCCTTGTTGAGCTCAGCGCATATGTCGCAGTCGTCTTCCGTGGGGAGGGGGATGAACTGTCCGCAGACGTTTCTGGGATCGGGCATGCCACCTAGCCCGGTGCAGTCGCTGTTCGACCCATCCTCCGCGTCGTTGACCGGCGAGCAGGTTGGGAATGAGGGCCCAGCGGTTGGATCTGCGTTCCCATTGTTGTCGAACGCACAGGTTTCTCCGCCGGGCTGGTTGGTGAGGACCACGTCGCGAACCTCCGATGTGACACCGCCGCGCACATGGACGGTAGCCCTGAGATCGATGTTGTTCGACCGCTTGTTTAGTCCCAAGCCCGTCTGACCCTGGTCGAGTGTGAACTCGTCCAGGCGGAACTCCCCGCTGAAGATCGCGCCAAACGCTTCGCCGCCCACGATCGGGCCTGGGTCGACGGTGAGATCCCAGCGGAGGACCCTAATCTCGGTATCGACGTCGTTGGTGCACCCAAGGTCGATCGTCATCTTGACGGGGGGCGGGTCCGCGAAAAGCGCCGACGACGGTAGCGGGACGCAGATGCCGTCCAACTCGACCTCGCCTTGCGGACAGGCTTCGGAGCCGAGGTCGGAGCACCCTCCGAGTGACACCACAACCGCAGAGACGAGCAGATTAAGAACCAAGCGCAGCATGGCGCGACCTCCGGAAATCGCGAGGCTCACCGAATAGTCAAGCGATGCTCAAGGGTCAACCGGCAACGTGGTCGCTGTCAAGCATATGGTTTTCACGCCACGATCTTCTATTACACGTTGACATGGACAGCGAACGGCGCGTTGATCCTCTGTGGCCGGGCAGAGCCAGCGCCATGAAGAGCAACCGATGTTCACCCTTCGCATCCGCGCGGCCGACGCTCGTGCTGTGCCTCGCTTGCGCGGGAACGATACATTGCGTGCAGCTCGAAGATAGCGGCGGGGCGACGAAGCAATGGGGCGTGGCCGAACGCATTCACGACGAAGGGACGGCCGCCGACGTAGCGGTCGATGCCAGTGGCAACGCCGTGGTGGTTTGGGTGCAGGTGCAGAGCAACGGGGTCTGGTCCAGTAGATACACGCGAGGCAGCGAGCCGGCCTGGAGCGCCCCAGACGAGATCAACTCACCAGGGGCTGATGTGCTCGACCGTCTGGGGGTGGCCATAGATGCGCGCGGTAACGCCGTGGCTGCCTGGGCCCAGTTCTTCCAGCGCGACAATGTCCATGCCAATCGATCTACCCCCGGCGGGTCATGGGGCGTTTTCAGCACGCGGCTTGACGGCGACGACGGCGATGGACGGTCGCCCTCGGACTCGGGGCCTCAGGTGTCGACCAACGCGGATGGCACCTCGGTGGTGGTTTGGGTTCAGGTCAATGGGCCGCAAGAGGACGTTTGGGCCGCCCGTGTGACCCCGGGCACCCAATGGCAACCCGCTGAACGCATCGAGAGGAGCAACGCGACGCAGGCGTCGGGACCCCAGGTCGCCGTCGACGCGGATGGCAACGCGATCGCCGTATGGGCCATGTTGGACGGCGTGACTTCGAATATTTGGTCGAACCGCTACACGGTGGGTGTAGGTTGGGGCGCGAACGCTGGCCGCATCGAAAGCAACAACGCAGGGGATTCGGAAGCGCCCCAGCTTGGCGTAGACGCTCAGGGCAACGCCATTGCGGTGTGGTCCCGATCGAATGGCGAGAGGTACGATATCTGGTCGAACCGCTACACCTCAGGCGTAGGTTGGGACACCACTCCTCAACGCATCGAGTTCGAGGACGAAGGCGACGCCGGCGACCCGGACGTCGCTGTCTTCCCCGATGGCACGGCAGTCGCGGTGTGGTCCCAGTTCGATGGCAGCACCAACGATATCTGGTCGAATCGCTACACCGGCACGAACTGGGGCACCGCCCAACCGATCGAAGACAATGACGCAGGCTCGGCCGTAGTACCCCGCGTCGCGGTCGATCCCGCCGGCACGGCGGTCGCGGTGTGGAGGCAGTTCGGCACTGCAGGGGATGGCATTTGGGCCAACAGCTCCGCGCCCAATGGCAATTGGGGTAACGCAGGGCCGATCGATACGGGCGACCGTTCCGTCGGGAACCCTCGCGTCGCTATGGACCCGAGCGGCAACGCCGTCGCCGTCTGGACGGTCTCCGGGGGCACAAATCAAGGAGTCTGGTCGAACCGGTTGGAGTAGGGCGGCCGTCCCCGGCACGCGAACGCCACGTTATGACTCTCGAGTCTGGGGCCTTTTCACGGTTGCTCCGATCCGCCCGACTGAGGGGGTTGCACGTAGTAGCTGCCAAAGACGATGAACATTTCGTCGTCGGTGGTGACGCCACCGAGCAGGGGACAGGCATCGCATAGGCCGCCCGCGCCACAGACCGCGTCGTCGCCGCCGCAACCGGCGCCTTCGCTGTCACCGCCCAAGCACACGCGCGCCGATGCTGAGCACCCACAGTTGGCAAAAGGGTTGCCGCAGCTCGGAGCGATCGGGCGGGTAGAATGCCGTTTGACCTCGAACGGGTCGTCAGCACCGTTGTCGTAGACGGCGCAGGCCATGATGGACCGGGCATCGACCTCCGCGCTGTCCATGCGGATCGGATCCGCGTAAACCGCCTCCGCCGGGTCGTCGTAGATGCGGCTCTCGTAGTCGGGGGATGCGGACGGCGGATTGCAGGCCCCAGTACATAGCTCGTTCGGCGGCAGCCACATTCGGAAGAGCTCGCCTCGCTGGTGGAAGTGAGAGCTCAATGACATGAGGCGCGTGTATTGCGGAAGCGTAAACGTCATGCACACCTCGCGCTTTTCGAAGGGAGGGATCGTGCCCATCCCGAATATATGATCTGCTGCGAAGATCTGGCGCCGCAGCCAATCACGCTCTCCTTGTCGAGCGTAGTCCAGGTTGACCCACTGTTCGATGGTCGTGTCGTCGTGGGTCAAGTTGAAGGCGTGGCTGTTCCAGGCGACAAACCCCTTCAGCGGCAACACGGAATACACGCCGGGGGGGAGGTCTTCGATGAATGTCGATTCTTGAGCGGTGACCAGCCGCTCGCGCGTAAAGGAATCGCCCGTGAAGGTGGAACCGAAGCTAAAGTCCGATGGCGCAAAGAAATAGTTGACACATCCGACCGCGGTTTGCGGCGGGGTGGCACATGCCGACCGATCACCGCACTCGCCCGCGATCGTGGGGTCACACGCCTCCCCGTCCTTCGCTCCCCCTAGGCACTCCCATTGGAACCAGTCGCCGCCGTTCGGGTCGGATTCAGGGATGTACATGCTCGTGATGCTGTGATGGGATTGCCCGTCCTGGGCGAGCTCGCTTCGCTTGAAGGCGAAGCAGTCCCTTTCGGGCGCGAGGTCCCCACAAGGCACCCGGGCTTCAGGCGGTACAGTCTCGGTGACGTCGTAGTACGTAACGAAGCAAACCTCGTTCTCGCTCTCCGCTGGCAACGACCAAGCGCCCGAATAGAACTGCAGGCCCTTGTCTGGTTCTGGTGCGGGTAGGGGATAGATTTGGTTGGGCTGCGCTTCGAAGGCTCCGCTACAGGCAAGTCGTTCCATCGTGCCTTCGACGACTCCCTCTGCGCGCGCACCACCGCGGATCCAAAGACGGACAGCCTCGAGCTCGTCCGGAGATAATGGCGTGCCTGTGACCGGCATGGCCTGACCGAGTGAGCCGAGGTCCGTGCCCTCGACGCCGGCCCGGAGCTTCAAGTACAAAAGGCTCAAGTCTTGATCCCCCGGATGCACTCGCTTGACACTCGGATCGACCGAGCTCGCCGTGTGAATCAGTGCCGCGTGCGAGAACTCGGCCCTCAAGTCGAGCCCACCCTCCGCCGCTTCACCATGGCAAATCGCTTGCGTGCAACCCTTCGCTTCGAATATCGTTTCCTGAATCGTCGCGTAGGTGCTGTCGAAGCACTCCGTGGCTCCGCTCTCGTCGCTACATCCACCAACGGGAAGCGCGACCAACGCGAAGACACATATCCAATGCAAAACTGAGCGTCCCATCACAAGCTCCCTTCCGGCACCTCGAACGCCCCCACGTCGCACATCGAGCCGCCCGGACGAGGCTCGCCGCGTTGGTCCTCGGTCACCTCGCACATCACCACCGGAATCACGTCGATGGCGACGCTGCCGGGAAGAAGCGCGTGTGTCTCGGTCGGTCCGCCGTTGTCTTGTAGCGGTCCGAGGTTCAGGTCCTCTTCGGTGACATCAACCTGGTCGGTCTCATGGTTGAAGCCGCAGGTGTTGCCTGGGCTTTCAATGTTGTAGCCAAGGGAGGTGACACCACTTTCACAAGCGCCGCTGATCAACGTGCCCTGCAGAGTCATCTGGCCCCGAGCCGCAGTGCTTCCGACAATCGTGCTGTTCACGACCGTCGTGGTCGGACTGCCGTCAATGCCGAAGTCTTCGTTTGCGGAAAAGGTGCTGTTGACCACCATCGCAGAAGCTTCTCCGCTAACAATGATTCCACCGAGGTTTCGCGCGATTTCGTTCTCGACGATGAGGATGTTGCCCGAGGAGTAGATGCCAGCCTGCATCAACCGATTGTCGGAAATCCTGCTGCGCAGCACCGTCAGCTCGCCACCGTTGAGGACTGCGCCGGGCCCAAAAAAGGAGTTGTTGGACACGGTGCTGTCCGTGATGGTCATCGTGCCAAAATTCCAAACGCCGACACCGCACTGATCCCCCCCACACTCGATGTCTGTGATGATCACGCCCGCCAGATTCAAGGTTCCGTCGTTGAAGATTGCAGCGCGGCCAGCCTGAATCGTGAGCCCGCTCAGCGTGGCAATGACGCCCTCGGACACGAACAGCATGTCAAGCGCCACGCTGCCGTCTAGCGTGAGATTGCCCTCGCCATCCAACACGACGTCGTTGTCGATTTCGATTTCAGCCTCGATGACGACCGCTGTTGGCCCGTCGCAGGCGAACGTGTAGGGTCCGCCGCCCGCGGCAATGGCGTTCCGAATGCCTTGGTCGGTACATGGAAGAACGGTGCCCGTTAGGTCACACACGCCAGCCTGACACGTGCCTCCGGCGCACCCCGTTCCGTCGGTAACGGGTGTGGGGTCGTTGCACACGCCGTTCGCGGAATCGCAGGTGTCACTCGTGCAGTCGTTGAAGTCGTCGCAATCTTGGTCGGCGTCGCACAGGGTGGCACCTCCCGTGCCGCCGCTTCCAGCAGAGCCACCGCTTCCGGCGGAACCACCGCTTCCACCTGCGCCACTGCTCTCGTCGCTACATCCAGCAACGGGAAGCGCGACCAACGCGCAGACACATACCCAATGCAAAACTGAGCGTCCCATCACAAGCTCCGATCCTAGCGATATTCGCAGCGCATATCGGCGTATGTGATGTACCCAACTTTCATGGGCACTCTGACCCGGTTTTCTGCGTCCCCCGGCCAGCCGGCCATTAGAATGCAGTTTGTGGCGGTTCCACCGAACTCGACCTGGTATTCACCCGGGGCGACCTCGACGAAGCCGCCTAGTCCGGCGCCGAGCTGGCAACACGTCGTGGCGGTCAAGTCGAACTTCGCGGTCCCTGCCTCGTCACGGTAGAACACCCGGGCCGTCTCATCCACGAGGTCGTAGGTCACGCCCGCCGTCCTGGGGAACGCTGCGAGGAAAAGGACTCCGCCCGTCCACGGGTACGGAATCATATTGAGCCCGGAAAAGTCCGCTACCAGCTCCTCCCTCACCAGCCCCCACGATTCCGGGGCGAGCGTTTCGTCCGTCACCCTCGGCACTATGGACGGCACGTATCCCTCTTTCTCCAACGTGAAGCTAATCTCCTGATAGGCCGGCACGTCGATTGTTGCTTTGCCGTTCGCGTCGCTCACTGCGCAGTTGTCGGTGTCGGTTTCACAGACCTCGACGCCTTCGAGCGGTGGTCCGGGCCAAAGGTCCTCAAAGCTCGGAGACTCCAGGGTCGTCACGAACAACGTCACTGGCGGGAGGTCCGGATCTCCGCCCGTAGCCCCTGTGCCGCCGGTGCCCGCCATGCCGCCCATGCCGGTTCCGTCATCACCATCGCTGCCTAGATCACTGCATCCGACGATCGAAAAAACGAGTAATCCGAGGACGCACGCCAAACGCGAAGACAGGCTTGTCACATCATTGATCGTCAGCATGGTACCTTCTCCTTTCCGGAAATGCTCCGGTCGGTTCACTGCTAACGCATGTTTTGTGCCAACCGAAAACTTCAATAATTTCTCGATCGAACCCCGCCTCGAGCCCCGGATTGTTGTCGGCCGTCAACAATCATTGACGGCGAGCGTCAATCATCAGGGGGAGCTCGCCAGTAAGACTCCCGCCGGCCACCTCGATGTGGTCACTTGGTAGCTCCTGTGCGCATTAATGCATTGCATTAATGCGTTAATCAGCTAAGCTGCATGGTGTGATTCGAGGTTTTGCTGATAAGATCGCAGAGGACCTCTTTCATGGAAAGAACTCCAAAGATGCCCGACGGGTTCCGAAATCGATTTGGCGGATCGTGCGACGCAAGCTCGATATGCTCAATCGTGCCTCCTCACTCGGAGACCTCCGCGTCCCACCAAACAACCGACTGGAAAAGTTACGGGGGGACTTTTTTGGGTTTCACTCGATCCGCGTCAACGATCAGTACCGCATCGTATTTGTGTTCCGCGACGGCGACGCGCATGACGTTCGTGTCGTCGATTACCACTAGGCAGCGCCGATGATTCCAAAACACCGAGCTCCAACATCTCCTGGTGAAATGCTGCTCGAAGAGTTTCTCTTACCGAAGGGTATGACGCAGCGTGCACTGGCGGAGCAGCTCGGCCTAAGCGTCCAAACCGTCAACTTGATCATCAAGGGAAAAAGGGGAATCACGGCAGAAACAGCGGTTCGCCTTTCGCGGGTCTTCAAGAACTCGGCTCAGTTCTGGCTTGGCCTGCAAATGGATTGGGACCTCTGGCACGCTGAGCGCGGCCTTGCCGACGTAGGGTGATCCGCTGGGCAATAGAGGCTGCGAATCGATGGCGTTGGCCCTCTAACGCGTCGCCGCTTGGGTTTCGATGGTCAGAACTCGCCGCGCACGCTGACGTATCCGCCCGAGCGGCTCACCTCGACGGTGGGTGTGATGTTCGTGTCGGTGGGTCTGAAGAGGTAGACGAGTGGGATTGTCAGAAGCGGGGCGGCGGTGACGCCCGTGAGTACGGCGAGGGTGATTCGCTCGCCTCGCTTCACGCAGGTTCGGGCCTCTGTCACATCGGTAATTAGATTCGAGCACGAGGTATCCGGCTCGGCTTCAGTGTTCACACCGTAGGCGATCGAGAACGCTGCGAAACCGACTCCAAGCCCTCCGGAAAGCCAGGCCCACCACGGTGTCTTCGTGCGCTTGGGCAGTGCTAGCGGCATCGCGGTGACGAGTACTGCGGCCCCGGCTGACGAGGTCACCACGATTCCGACGCCCATGTTGAACCACTTTTGTTGGAACGAAGCGCTACCTTGCCCGGCGACAAGCGCGTTTACCCAATCTTCCGAGGCGCGCGCGCGTGGGCCGAGGAGGATGTAACCGGTCAAGAGGCTCGCCGAGCCGACTCCCAGGAGCGTGAGTCCCGAGATGAACTGGCCGCGCGGCCTGCGGGTGGCCGGCCAACCGTCGTCCGATGGTGCTTCGGCCACGACGGAGCCCTCCGCGCATGAAAGCATGACGGGGGGCAGGGTTGTGAGGTCCATGCACTTCCCGTCGATCAGTGCGCGGGCCGCCAAGGCGATGTCTCCGCGGGTGGGGCCGCTAGGACCACTGCGCACTCGCGCCAGCGCTTTCCTCTCAGGCGGGGAGCCGGTCAGAAGATCGAGCTCGACCACTCCCTCGTCCGGCATGGACATCACCACGATGGCATCGGCCGGTACCACCTTAGCGATCTGTGCTGTGTCGGCGTCGCGGTACCGTTCTTCATTCGAAGAGCTTGCGTAGTGGAGCTGCAGCATTGGACGCGTTCGGACTGCACGGTCGAAGCGTAGATCCACGAACACCTCGGTGAGCTCACTCTTCACGTCGGCGGTGTGAAAACGACCGGGTCGATTCGGTTCGCATTCGACTTGGACCCTATACTGGCCGGGAAACAGGTGGCTCACCTCGAGGGGGGTCTCACCCATCGGCACGCCGTTGACCCGCGCGGTGCAACCCGAGGCTCGCTGCTTACCATGAGCGCTCCGGTCTGCTCGGTCCGAGCCGCGTCGACTTCGTCGAGAACCTTCAACACGACGGGAGGGTGCATCCGTGCGCCAGGCTCTCCGATGGGAACGAGCCGCCGACACTCGCGTCGCCCGAGCTTCGGCGCGGGCGGAGAGCCGATTTCCAGCAAGGCGCGCACGCGCATAGAGGCAAGTGTCGAACAGTCTTTGCGATTGTCTCGCCTCCCGATTGAGCGCTTCGACGGCACCGCGGGAAAACTCTTGCGCCTCGTTCAATTGATCGAGCGCCCTCGACGGAGCGCCCTTGACCAAGTCTTCTACCGCCGCGTTCGATCGGGCGATCCATTCTTGAATCTCGCCTTCGGTCACTCGCGCAGGCGGGGCCGAACCTTTCGCCTCGAACCATGTCGCCGCATCGTCCAGTGACCAGACATCGACGCCTCGCTCCGCCAACTCTGCGCGAACGTTCGATGCCGCCGGCTCGACCCACGACCCGTCGGACCCCGTCGTGGTCGGCACGATCAGCCAGCGACCGCCTGCCTGCGCCGCCGCCCCAGGAGGGAAGCAGGTGCAAAAGACCACCACCAGCCCTAGAGCCCGCATTGGGCGTACTATCCAGCCTGCGAGCATTTGGGGCAACATTCTCTTGTGGTTGAAAAAGCTGCAAGAAGGTAGGCTCTTTCCGCGCCTGATGCCGACTATTAAGAGCGAAGATCCGTGGCCGCGGATGCGCGGCGTGGTAACCGCTGTCGTTACTAGCCTGCGCAGCGGAAGCTTCATCGAGGAGACCCTCGAGTCTCTGTGTGTGCAGCTCAATGCGAGCTCGGCCTGGAGCACTCTCGAAACGAAGACCGGTGGGCGGCTCCACCGGTCCCGTTCGGCTAGCCTTGGGGCCACCCCCGTTGTCCTCGCCAAACACGTGACCGAGATGCTGGGTCAGGTGCAGAGCGAGCTTCGAACGGTCGCGGCCCCGTGCCGTACGCGGCAAAGGGGTCGTTCGCTGGGGTCCCACTTTGGTCGCACCCTACCGATTCCGATCGGACCCTGATCGGTGCGATGTATCTCGAGTTTCCTGACGACGCGGCCACTCACGACGCTGTCGTCGAGTTCCTCGAATGCGTGGGCGCGCTGCTCGGTGGCGCGATCGTTCAGCAAACCCTGATCGAGGAAACGCGGGAAGACCTTCGCGTCGAACGAGCCAAGGACCGCAACGACCACTGCCTGCGGCTCGATGAGCTCTTGGCTCCCGACAGCATGGCCGGGATTCGCGATGAGCTCATGGCCGCGCTCGACGGCAAGGCTTCGATCATGATTTTGGGGAGTCGGGTACGGGCAAGACACATCTCGCCACCGCGTTTGCGCGGGGGTGTAGGGGGGAACCGATCGTGCGTGCGATGCTCGGACAGGCGGACGACTTGAACACCATCACGTCGGAGCTTTTCGGACACGAGCGCGGGCGTTCTCGGGTGCTGTTTCCAAGAGACGGGGTTTGGTCGAGTATGCAGACGGCGGAACGCTGATCCTCGATGAGGTGCTGGCTTTGCCTGCCCACGCGCAGCAACTGCTCCTCGATTTCACCCAGTTCGGCTCGTACCGGCCGCTCGGTTATGAGGGGCGCGAGCCCAAGCGTGCCGGTCTTCGCCTCATCTCGGTCACGAACGGAGACATGACGCAAGCCATCGCGGACGATCGCTTCCGCCAAGACCTCTACTACCGGCTTGCGACCGTGCCCGTCGTGTTGCCGCCGCTCCGAGAGAGGCGAGACGACATTCCACAGATCGCGGTTTGCTATCTGAACAGCACCGACGCTCAAACGGACTGGGAGCTCGACAGCGAGGCCACCGAGCTCCTGACCTCTCCGCGTCTCGACTGGCGAGGAAACATTCGCGAGCTCGAGGCCGTCATGGAGCGCGCGCAGGAACCACGCGCGAGCCGACGGGTCCGGGGACCCGGTGATCGAAGCGCGCCACCTCGACCTCAACGGCGAGCGGCAAACGGGGCGCTCGAGCCAGCGCCGGCAGGCACCGTCTCCCGAACGGGGTCCGCGACAAATGGAAGCAGCTGGCCGACCAGAGAGAGAGGCCTAGAAGCCCTCGAAAAGGAGATCATCGAAGAGGCGCTGGCAGCGTGTGGCGGGGTCGTCTTGAGGACGGCCCGCGAGCTCTCGGTCTCTCGTACGGGGCTGCTTAGTCGCATGACCACACTGAAGATCGATCCCGGCGAGTTCAAGCCCAAGCGGGAGTGATGCGGTCGTGGTGAAGGTCGGCTCTGAAGCATCCGTCAGTGGCCTCATCGGAAAAGAGTTCGGACCGTACACGCTCGTGCAACGGTTAGGCGTGGGTGGGATGGCCGAAACCTTCGAGGCGATTCGCCACGGCCGGAGTGGGTTCTCGCAACGTGTTTGTCTGAAGCTGGTGCGACCCGGCTTTCGGGACGACGACGACTCCACCCAGCTCTTCGAACAGGAAGCGAGGCTCGCCGCCAAGTTGCAGCACAGCAATATCGTCGGCGTGATCGACTTTGGCGAGATCGAAGGCACGCTCTACATGGCGCTCGAGCTCGTGGACGGCGCAGACTTGCAAGTGCTGCTCGATGCGCGCAAGCGGCTCTCTCCCGAGCACGTGGCTTTGCTCGGCCACGACCTCGCCGCCGCGTTGGAGCATGCGCACGCCCCGACCGTCGAAAGGGACGACAGTCAACCCGATGCGAGTGGGGTCTTCCACCGAGACGTCTCGCCGTCGAACGTGCTCATCAGTCGCTACGGAGAGATCAAGCTCACCGACTTTGGGTTGGCCAGCCTCGCCGCTAGTGGCTCTCGTCAGAGCGAGGTCAGGGGAAAGTTCCCCTACATGGCGCCCGAGCGACTTCGGGCCGATCCACTCGACGGGCGTGCGGATCTGTTTTCGTTGGGCGTGGTTCTGTTTGAAGCATTGGCCGGACGGCGCCCCTATGACGGCGGAAACGATCCCGCGACGATCATGTTGATCATGGAAGGCAACCATCCTCCGCTTTCCGATCTCGCCCCAGGCACGCCGGCCGAGCTGTGTCAGATCATCGAAAGCCTCATCGAACCCGACCGCAACCAACGGCCGAAGAGCGCCGGCGCCTTGGTCGAGCAGCTCGAGGCATTCGTCCCGCCCCCCGGCGTACGCCGAAAGCTCGGAAAAATCGCAATGGACGCTCGCAGCCACCGTGCGCTGCAAAAACCGATCAGCAGTCGACGGCTCACGGAGAGCGAGCTGCCGAAGCGGGCAGAATCTGCGGGAGCCGTAAAGCCGTCGGGCCGTTGGTCGAGGCGACGAGTCGTGAGGGTGACTGCCCTGGCGGTACTTGCCATCGGGGCCGGCGCTGCCGCTGTCGTGCTTGGGCCCCAGGCGGAGGAGGGCAGGGGACCCATCGACGGGCCGGCCGACGAAAGCGAAACCACTAAGGTCAGAGACACGGCGGCCGAAGTCGAAGGAGCACCCGCCCTTGATCCCGAGAGCGCGGGCGCCGGCGTGGCTGAAGATGAACGCGTCGACACCCCTCCACGGGTCATCGCGCCACCCCCCCCAGCACGACTCACCGTACTGGTCCATCCTTGGGGTAGCGTGTGGATCAACGGCAAGCCCCGAGGCTCCGCACCACTGAAAAACGCTTCGCTAAAGCCAGGCCGCTACAAGATCAGCGCCGGACAAGACCGCCCATCGCAAACCCGTACCGTCCGTCTGCGCGAAGGCCAGCGCAAGACGATCCGCTTCAACCTAACCGAATAGAGGCTATTGTGTCCTTGCCGCTAGTGGCTCTGTGCGATCGGGAGCTCTTCCACCTCGGCTGGTTGCTCTGGGGTCGCCTCACGTTTTCGCTGTTCTCGCTCGCTCAGGATCTCGTCCATTGTCTTTGGTCGGAGATCTTCCGTGCTGTAGGGCAG